>RCNF010000166.1_pt1 | contig 30442 bp, 29 predicted proteins | sample 2041311 | NCBI WGS metagenome assembly RCNF01 (sample SAMN09708228, study PRJNA481090) | Marine sediment metagenome, whole genome shotgun sequencing project. | biome: marine sediment; feature: ocean; material: sediment; isolation source: Sewage treatment plant 2 marine sediment (STP2) ...
CAATAAGCATGGCTTCAAAAGCGCGCCTTGATTCTGAACTGGCCGTAAAGCCAGAGGGCACAAGCAATTAATAGAGGTGCCCTTAACTTAGTGCCGTTCGGGACACGTAGTGAAAACTCTCTGTAAACTGCGCTTTTTCGACATAATTTCCGTGGTAAATAACGAAAAATCTACATTGTGCAAAGCGCTCTTATAGATAGTTTAAAAGTTGCGATGGTGTTTGTATACTGTGGTCGGCATGCCAGTCGTTTGTGTTTTCTCCATCACTAATGTAACCGTATTCAGCGATAACTGTTTTCATGCCGGCGTTTTGACCGGCTTCTATGTCGCGCCGTGCATCACCGACATAAACACATTTTTCGGGTTCAGTATTGGTTAGTTTGCAGGCGAAGTACATGGGTTCTGGATGAGGTTTTCGGTTTTTAGTGGAATCTGAGCTGACAATGCAGGCAGCACGTTGTGCTAAACCAAGTGAGGCCATTAAAGGCTCAGTTAACCAGCCGGGTTTGTTGGTGACGACGCCCCATTGAATGTTGTTTTGTTCAAGCTGTTGCAGCAGCTCGTCCATTTCATCAAATAGCTGAGAGTGTACCGCAAGATGGTTTTGGTAAATTTCCAGATAACGTGTTTTCAGTCGCTGTAGTGTCAGTGCCTCCAGTGTGTCACCAAAAGCCAGCGTAACCAGGGCAACGCTGCCGTTAGATACCACAGGCCGAACCTGAGAATAGGGCAGGCGTGTTATTTTTTCTTCATCACAGAGTATATCCAGCGCCGCCGCCATATCGGGTGCGGTATCAATTAAGGTACCGTCGAGGTCAAATAACACGGTACTGATTTTTCTGCTTTGTTTCGGCTTTGTCACAACAGTTTTATTCACCTGGCGCTTCTGGCCGCGTTTTCTGGCAGCGCTTCAGGCGGGCTTGCTGGCGGCTTCAGCGGGGCGGGTATAATGCACCATGTAATTTACATCGACATCGCGTGACTGGCTAAATAAGCCGGTAAAGGGATTGTAGCTAATACCTTTTAAATCGACCAGTTCAAGACCGGCGATACGAGCCCATTCATCCAGCTCGGAAGGTTTGATGAATTTTGCGTAGTCGTGAGTGCCGCGAGGTAACATCTTCATTAGGTACTCAGCCCCGACGATGGCGAAAGCATACGATTTTGGGTTACGGTTAATGGTCGAAAAATAAACCGATCCACCGGGTTTGACCAGGCTGTAACAGGCACTGATAACAGAAGCCGGGTCGGGTACATGTTCCAGCATTTCCATGCAGGTGATAACGTCAAATGCAGCCGGCTTTTGCTGCGCCATTTCTTCGGCAGTGATTTGCTGATAATCAATATCCAGGTCGCTTTCCATGGCATGCAGACGGGCCACCGATAACGGTGCTTTACCCATATCAATGCCGGTTGTTGTGGCACCACAAGCGGCCATGCTTTCACTGAGAATGCCACCGCCACAGCCAATATCAATCACCACTTTGCCAGCCAGTGGCGAACCGTTGTTGATAAAGTTAAGACGTAGCGGGTTCATTTCGTGAAGTGGCTTAAATTCTCCCTGCTTATCCCACCAGCGCGAGGCAAGCTCTTCAAATTTTTTAATTTCTGCCGGGTCGATATTTGCTGTGTATGTCATGGTATTTAGTTGATATTGTTTTTTTATGTGATAAATAACATTAATTTGTTGTTATAAGTTAATGATAAATAATGGTATAGTTGTAAATTGTAAGTTGTAAGTTGTAATGTGAGTTGTGAATCAAAACCACAAACTCAAAGCTCAAAACTTAAAACTATCTTATCCCTTCACTCATCCTTAAACATTCCTGTTTCAGTTTGTTCTCATCGATGGTATTGAGTATGCCGTCGGTTAAAAGCTGCTTGCCGGCGATCCAGACATCACGTACGTGCTCGCGTGAACTGCAGTAAACCAGATGTGAGACCGGATCATATACTGGAATAGTCTCTATTGTATCGAAATTTACCGCAACGATATCGGCAAATTTTCCAACTTCCAGCGAACCGGTAATATCACTTATTCCTAACGCAGTTGCACCGTTAATGGTTGCCATTTTTAATACCTGTTCTGCGCTAACCGCAGTCGCATCCATATTGCTTATTTTTGCCAGCATTGCAGCTGAACGCATTTCGCCAAACATGTTTAAATCATTGTTACTTGAACAGCTGTCGGTGCCAAGTGCAACATTGACGCCAGCCTCTACTAGTTGTTTGACTGGACAGATGCCACTGGCGAGTTTCATGTTTGATTCCGGGCAATGGATGACATGGCTACCGGCTCTGGCCAACAGTTGTATTTCGTCATCGCTCAGCTGCGTCATATGCACCGCCTGCAATGCAGGGTTGACTAATCCCAGTTCATTTAATCGTGCCAATGGGCGCAAACCGTTATTTTTTTCAGCTTCACTGACCTCAAATGCAGTTTCGTGAATATGCATGTGAATATTCAGTTCAAGTTCATTGGCCAGGATAGCAATATGTTTTAATGGTTCATCGGAAACAGTATAGGGTGCGTGCGGCGCAAATGCGGTTTTAATTAAATCGTGTCCCTTATAGTGGTCAAAAACGGCGAGGCCTTTGGCAATATATTCTTCACTGTTATTGGCCCATACGGTGGCTAAGTCGATTAGTATAAGGCCGACCGAAGCGCGTATACCAACATCAGCGGCAACGCGCGCGGTAATATCCGGGAAAAAGTACATGTCGTTGAAGCAGGTGGTGCCGCTGCGAATCATTTCTGCGATCGCCAGTTCAGTGCCGGTATGCACAAACGCTTCATTGACATGTTCTGCTTCTGCCGGCCAGATATGATTTTGCAACCAGTCCATCAGGTTTAAATCATCTGCCAGACCACGAAGCAGGCTCATCGCAGCATGGCTGTGACTATTTATCAGGCCGGGAATCAGTGCGTGCTGATTATAATCACGATTTACCCTGGCACTGTACCGGGCCTTTGCCTGAGCGCTAGGCAAAATGTCGATGATTTTTTCTTCGTCAATGGCAATGCAATGCTGTTCGAGATAACGTTGCTTGTTATCAACGGGAATTATCCAGCGGGCATGCAACAGGGTGTCGATATTCTTCATCTCGCGACCATACCTGTTGCACCGGCGGAGTGCAACTAAATCAGAGTTTCGCGGGGAGTAAGACTTTTACTTTCAGCTGAAATATTAATAGTTTGATTACTGCTGCCCCGTTAACAAGAAAGAAATCACCTGAACAATCTGATGTGCAGGCTTGGACAAGGGATGCACTAATCCGATTCATGTCTCTGGCGGTTGACGGGCAGCAGTGTAAGTTTTTTTAGACATGGCTGTTTTGTTGAGGAATAGCAGATAAATTTGAATAAAAATGAAGTATAACTGGTCAATTTGGTTGGGTTAATGCTATAAACTTGTAAGTTAAATAAAATTAAAGTTAATAAGAATAAGTTAGGGTAAAGGGGTGTAAAAATGAAATTATCGACATTAAAGATAAACCTGTTAATAATGTTATCTGGTTTATTGTTTTTGCTGGCAGCTTGTAATCCAACAGTAACCCGGGTTGAGTCTGACTCTGTTACCGACCTCAGTGGAAACTGGAATGATACAGATTCCCGACTGGTGGCCGAGGAAATGATTCAGGATGTGCTTTCACGCAGCTGGTTAAGCAACTTTAATCGTAGCAGTGGTAAATCGCCAACGGTTATTGTTGGCACAGTGCGCAATCTAAGTCATGAGCATATCAATACACGTACTTTTGTTGCAGATATGGAACGTGAGCTGATAAATTCAGGTGAGGTTGAGTTTGTGGCTTCGGCAAAAGATCGCGAAGAAGTTCGTAGTGAAGTTAAAGAGCAGGATTTGCATGCAACAGAAGAAACCCGTAAAGCCATGGGGCAGGAAATCGGTGCTGATTTTATGTTACAGGGTTCGATCAATTCCATTGTTGATGCAGTGAGTGGTGAACAGGCACGTTTCTACCAGATTGATTTAACCCTTATTCAGCTAGGGTCAAATCGAAAAGTCTGGGTGGGACAAAAGAAAATCAAGAAAACAGTCGAAAAAGGGGGCATCCGCCTCTAGTAATGACCTTTTAATAACCTTGTAACTGGAAAGCTGATTCTGCTGTATAGGCACAATCAGTAGAGGTGTTCTTATATCTTGTTTCGGTACATGACGAAGGAAAAATACAGACATTGATGTTAATTAAAAAGGCTATTATTTTTGAATACTCCTTAATGTTAACCGGGCACCTGTCTGAGTCTAAGAACTGCCGCAGGTTTTCTATGCTCGGACAGGTCTTTATGTTTCAGTTTCATTTAAAGAACATTTATCTGCACAGGCAGCTGTACCGTAAACTTGCCTTGATTTTACTTTGTGGTCTTTTACTACAGTCATGCGCAAGTTACTCAAGCCACGCCACCTCCATGCGAGATGGTATGCTTCAGGGCAAACCTGATTTGTCACTGGCCATAGCAGAACAGGAGGATCCCGATCAGAAGGAAGTGATATCTTCTCTTGATAAAGGCATGTTACGTCGCATCAATAATGATTTTTCAGGCAGTAATCAGATTCTTGAAGTTGCCAAACAGGAAATAGAGCAGCTTTACGGTACCAGTATTACAGAGAATCTTGCTGCAGTGACGATTAATGAAACCTTACGTGGTTATGAAGGTGATCGTTATGAACAGTTGTTATTACATGCCTACATGGCAATGAATTATATTCAGCTAGGACAGCTTGATGGTGCTCGTGTCGAAATGTTGCAGGCAAACGTCAAGATGAAGGAGTGGGGTGACGAACCTGAAGAGGATGCTTTTCTAAGGTATCTGGAAGGTATCATCTATGAAAGTCTGGATGAACAGGATTCTGCACTCATCTCCTATCGCAAAGCCTACACCGTTTATAAAGAAAAAGGCGGTAGTCAGTATCCGACTGCACCCGTTGGCATAAAAAAGGACTTGTTACGTTTGTTAGCATGGCAGGGTTTATGGAGCGAATACAAATCGTATAAAAAAGAATTTAACATGACGGATTATAAACCCGTTGAAGCCAGTGAAAAATTTGGTGAGCTGGTGGTTATTTTAAACAATGGACTGGCACCGATAAGAAGTGAAGTTTCGATCCCTGTTTTTTCCACAGAAGTGCAAAAAAATTTGCTGGTGTCGTTTCCTGCATATAAACAACAAAAAAACCGATTATATGTACCACGCATTCATGTCAATAATGAACATTACTCGATGGAAACGGTGGAAGATGTTGACGCATTGGCGCGGTACTCGCTAGAACAGGCCATGCCAGGCATTATGGTAAGGGCAACCGCTCGCGCGGTGGTAAAATATAATACACAACATACAGCGCAGGAGAAGGACAAGAGTGGACTTGCTGGCTTTTTAATGACCATAACTAATTTGGTCACAGAAAGAGCTGATACCCGAAGCTGGACAACTTTACCGCAGGAAATAGAATTAAGACGCCTGTTATTACCAGTTGGTGAGCATAGGGTACAGATTAAAATGCAAAATGCAGCAGGTCAAATTGTTGATGTGATGGATGAAAACATTACAATTAAACCCAGACAATCCAGCTTTTTTATTAAACATTGGAATGCACCCATAGCAAAAATAAGTAAGCAGAAAATTCAACTATAAAATTAATGAGTACAGCATTGATATGCAACACCAGGGTTGTTCGCCGCGCAACTTATCGTAAAACGTGTCTGGAATTACTATGAAAATAATATTTCGCTTTAATCTGTTTATGAGTGTTTTGTTGATTACGGCATGCATGCAATCAACAGCGGTCATCAGCAACGGTGATGCACCACAGTGGGTTAAGGGTGAACCGGATTTGTATCCGAATTTTAAGTACCTGTCAGCAACAGGGTCAGCATCAAAATCAGAGCAGGCGAAAGCACGAGCGTTGTCTAATTTGGCAAAAATATTTGAAGTGCAGATCAAAGAAGTTTCTACCACTTCACAGGATATAGAAAGCCATAAAAAAGATGGTATTGAAACCGTTGAACAAAGTGCAAGAATAGCCAGTACGGTTAATTTGAAAACCGACAAAATGGTACAGGGTGCACGTATTTCAGAGCAATGGCAAAGCAGCGCTGATCTGACTTATCACGCTTTAGCCGTACTGGATCGTAACCAGGCTGGCAACAATATTCGAGGTGAAATGAGGCGTCTCGATGAAGAAACGCAATATGTATTAGATCAGCAGGTCAATCGTAGCGATGCTTTATTGAAAATTTCAGATTTGCATAAAGCCAACGCACTGCAGCATGACAGGCAAACATTACAAAAAACGCTGAAGATAATAGATGTGAAAGGCAAAGGCGCCTCGGCAAAATGGAATCTGGCCGAATTAAACGAACAATTACAGCAAGCATTGAGAGCATTGCCATTACGAACAACAGTAAAAGTAGATGATGTTGGCGGTTTAAACAATATTTTACAGGGTGCTGCTTCCAGAGCAGGTTTTAGTGTAGCTGATAATATTGGTAGTTCGGGATATCAGTTAGCAGCAAGTCTTGAAGCGCAGCAGCCGATAATAAAAAATGACTGGCACTGGTTGCGGGCAACGCTAAAAATTGAGTTGATTGGGCAAGATGGTATTACCGTAATAGGTTATAAATCCTGGCCACTAAAAGTGTCAGCCAGCAATGCCTCGCAATTGCAGCCGCGTATGCTTAAGGCCGTTGATAAAAACCTAAAGCAGGAGCTGCTAAATAGTCTGCTTGAATTTGCCACCTAAAAACCTCAATCTGCGGGGGAAGGTCTCCGCGGCTTGCTGCGATGTGATTTGTTAATCAGAAGTAGCGGAGAGTAAATCTACGGTTTCGTGCCCCCCCTTTAATGGCCTGTTCTTTTTAATGTAATACAGCAGGGCTGTTGCATTAAGCTTTACTCATGTAATATTACCACTGTGAGGCTTTAGCAGGACTAACTTGCTGTGTGGTTATCGCGCGGCGCGCAAAGCTGTCAGACAGACCGGTTTATTTGAACAACTAATGGAACAGCAACGGATTAATCCTGTCGAAATAAAGTGGTTATTGTTCCACTAAAGTACCTGGTAAAAATAATGTGTGTTTCACACCGCTTGAATAGAGATGACATGGCCATATATTATATAAATATTACTAGCTATGGATACTTTATAAAAAGTTGCGGGTAGATGGTTTTTGAGATTTGTAAATAAAACAGTACTGAATTTTATATTATTAAATATGATTCGTGATTTAGAAAAGTTAAAGAGTTTGTTCTACACTGAAGGTAAGGTATGAGTAATCATAAAATGGGTGGTTTCTCCATTGTCAACAATACGGGTGATGAAAACGAGGGCCATGATTATGACGGTGGGCTTGCGGTAGAAGAAGAAAAACCGAAGTTAAAACCACCAAAACAATTTAAAGTTATTGTCAATAATGACGATTATACTCCTATGGAGTTTGTAGTTCAGGTGTTGATGATATACTTTTCTATGGATGATGCAAAAGCAACACGTGTAATGATGTCAGTGCATACAAAAGGCAAAGGTATTTGTGGCATTTTTAGCCATGAAATTGCTGAAACAAAAGTGGATCAGGTAAACGAATATTCACGAATGAATCAGCATCCTTTAATGTGTACCATGGAAGAAGCCTGATATTACGGTAGGAAGGTCGAAACTAGTTTATCCGAAATGGTTTATCCGAAACTGGTTTAACGTAAGTTTACGGGTTAAAAAAAGGTAGCGCCATGTTAAGCAAAGAGCTTGAAGTATCATTAAACTCGGCATTTAACGATGCCAGAGAGAAAAGACATGAATATATAACGGTCGAGCATTTGTTGCTTTCTCTGTTAACTAATAATAGTGCCAATGTTGTGCTGCAGGCCTGTGGTGCAGATTTGAATTTGCTTGGTGTCGAACTAAAAGAATACCTTGATAATAATACCCCTGTTTTTGGTGACGTTGTAGGTGGTGAAGTACAGCCTACACTAGGTTTTCAACGTGTGCTGCAACGTGCTGTTTTTCATGTGCAGTCTTCCGGTAAAAAAGAAGTGGTGGGTGCCAATGTTCTGGTTGCGATGTTTGGTGAGCAGGAATCACAGGCTGTTTATTTATTGAATCAACAAAACATTAACCGTCTGGACGTGGTTAATTTCATTTCTCACGGCATTACCAAAGTGCCAAATGAAACAGAGAAGCTTGAAGATCATTCTGATCAAGCTGCAACGCAGGATGCAGAATCGCAGCCTCTGGAAAATTACACCACCAATTTAAACAAGCGTGCCATGCAGGGTCGGATTGATCCACTGATCGGTCGTGAAAATGAAGTAGAAAGAACCGTACAGATTTTATGCCGTCGTCGTAAAAATAATCCACTGCTGGTGGGAGAAGCCGGCGTTGGAAAAACGGCATTGGCTGAAGGCCTGGCAAAACGTATTGTCGATAAAGAAGTTCCAGAGGTTTTATTAGATAGCACTATTTTTTCACTGGATTTAGGTTCGCTGGTAGCAGGCACCAAGTATCGCGGTGACTTTGAAAAACGTTTAAAAGGGGTTTTAAAGCAGTTAAATCAGCGCCCGGGTGCCATTTTATTTATCGATGAAATTCATACCATCATTGGTGCAGGATCAGCTTCTGGCGGGGTGATGGATGCCTCAAACCTGATAAAACCAATGCTGGCAAATGGTGAGCTTAAATGTATTGGTTCGACTACTTACGCTGAATTTAGAAGCGTTTTTGAAAAAGATCATGCGCTGGCACGTCGTTTTCAGAAAATTGATATCGAAGAACCAAGCATTGATGAAACGGTTGAAATTTTAAAAGGGCTGAAAACACGCTTTGAAGAACATCATGATGTTAAATACAGCAACAATGCTTTACGTGCTGCCGTTGAGCTTTCACAACGTTATATTATGGATAGATTTCTGCCTGATAAAGCCATTGATATTATTGATGAAGCTGGTGCCAACAGGCAGTTGCAATCTCAATCAGGTAAAACAAACAAGAAATCAATCAATGTGCATGATATCGAGAATATTGTTGCAAAAATTGTACGTATTCCTGCGAAAACAGTCAGCACTTCAGATACAGATGCACTAAAACATCTTGAGCGTGATTTGAAAATGGTTGTGTTTGGTCAGGATGACGCGATAAGTACGTTGGTGACGGCAATACGTATGTCACGTTCAGGCCTGGGTGAGCCAGAGAAACCTATTGGTTCTTTCCTGTTTACCGGCCCGACTGGCGTGGGTAAAACCGAAGTAAGTAAGCAGCTGGCCAATATTATGGGTGTTGATCTGGTGCGTTTTGATATGTCTGAATACATGGAACGTCATACCGTGTCACGTTTGATCGGGGCACCTCCGGGTTACGTAGGTTTTGACGAGGGTGGTTTACTCACCGAAGTGGTCAATAAAAAGCCTCATTGTGTTTTGCTGCTTGATGAAATTGAAAAAGCCCATCCAGAAGTGTTTAACATATTACTGCAGGTGATGGATCACGGTACCCTGACTGACAGCAATGGTCGTAAAACCGATTTTAGAAGTGTTATTTTAATTATGACCAGTAATGCCGGCGCACAATTAATATCTCGCCGCTCAATGGGCTTTACCGAACAGCAAAATGAACTTGATGGCATGGAAGAGATCAACAAGATGTTTACCCCTGAATTTAGAAATCGACTGGATTCTATCGTTAGTTTTGGTTCACTGGATGCGCATACGCTGTCGAATGTGGTTGATAAATTCCTGGTGGCATTTGAATTACAGCTCAATGAGAAAAAAGTAACCTTAGCTGTTGATAAGCAAGCTCGTAGCTGGTTAGCTGAAAAAGGTTATGACCCTAAAATGGGCGCACGGCCGATGGCACGTGTTATTCAGGAGCATCTCAAAAAACCACTGGCGAATGAACTGTTGTTTGGTGATTTAATCAGAGGTGGCCACGTAAATGTAACGGTCAGCAAGGATGACGAAATTGCAATAGAGGTCGTTTCTGAAACTGCTAAAGTCTGATTCTGAAGGGCTACCCAGGGCTTTAACAAACACAACAAAAACAATTCACCACAGAGGCACAGAGTTTTTCTTTATCAACAGCGCCTACGGCGTCGTTAATAATAAAAAGCTTTTCTCTGTGTCCTCTCGGCAACCGCTCCTGCGCTGCCCTACTACTGTACGTCCTGTACATATGTGGTGAAAGGCTTTTAGCTTTTGACTGGGTAAATAGCGACTTTCTGACGAAGTGATGGCGCTGTACAGGCGAGCTTTACTGTAAAGGACTATTTAGCGCGGTAAATAATACGACCTTTTTCCAGGTCGTAAGGGGTAAGTTCAACGGTAACCGCATCACCCGTCATAATACGAATGTAGTGCTTACGCATTTTTCCGGAAATGTGTGCGATGACCGTGTGACCATTTTCCAGCTCTACACGGAACATGGTATTAGGCAGTGTTTCTTTTACCACACCTTCCATCTGAATTGCTTCTTCTTTAGCCATACTGTTAATAATCTATTGTTAAATGAGAATAAATGAGCCAGATAGAGACGAAACAGGTAACGACTAATAACTGACTTTTTTAAAGGTTGCGCAATTATCGTTGTTTTGACATGAAGCGCAAGGTTTTTTGTCAGTTTTGTACGGATTTCTCTGTTTTTTCAGTTATTTTTTCCGAATTCTGATTGCCATCAGCCGGTAACATAAAAACAGGATCAATAAGTGTCTGGTTAGTAAGCACAGCGAAATGCAGGTGTGGACCAGTAACACGACCGGTTTGCCCTACCTTGCCAATAATGTCTCCCTGTTTAACAATATCACCAGGTTTGACTGAGATTTCACTCATATGTGCATACAGGCTGATAATACCCTGACCATGGTCAAGATAAATCATATTGCCACTGAAAAAGAAATTACCAGAATCAATGACCGTACCATGTGCTACCGCTTTTATCGGTGTGCCTTCCCTGGCAGCAATGTCCAGTCCATTATGGGGGCGACGTTCCTGTTCATTAAAAAAACGACGTAGACCGAAGATGCTGCTGATACGTCCTGTTACCGGCCAGATAAAATCTACATCGGGCGCTCTTTCAGTATATTGCTTTTTAGCTTTTTTCTTACGTTTGCTCTCAGCTGTAATGCGCTTGCTGTCCTCTTTATTGGGATTGACCTTGCGTTTGTTTTTAATAGTGAGATGCTGCTCATCATATTTTTTGGACTTAATTGTGACTTTAGTGTTCTCGCTGAGTCCATCAGCGTGTTTAACTGAAAATTCGTAATCGCCGGGTTTGGTTGATAAGCCGATTCCAGCCATTGCCGCCCAGCTATTTTTATAGGGGAATACAGCAATACGTTCGTTGTTAAAATAAACTTTGCTGTCTTGTTGGTAATTCGGCAGTTGCAGGAGTGCAATGCCGCCGGGCACAAGCGCCTGTTGTGGTAGTGCATGGATCACATGACTGCTAAAAAATAGTAAAGTACATAAGCAGAGAGGTTTTATATAAGTTATCAGAAGGTTCTTCGGCATAGGGTTGAATCTCGGTGTAAAATGTTTGTTACAGGAACTGTTTGGTATTTTATTTCAAGTCCTTCTGATTTTATAGAATAAATGGTTTTATTGACATAATGGCATTATCAAAACGAGCAAAAAATCTTAGTCCCTTTTACGTCATGGATATACTTGCTCAGGCAAAAGTCTTAAGTCAGCAGGGCAAAACAATTTATCACATGGAAGTCGGGGAGCCTGATTTTGCTACCGCAGAGTGTATTATTAATGCAGGTATCGATGCGCTAAAGCAGTTTAAGACACATTATACGCCTGCCTTAGGCCTGCCCGAGTTACGTCATGCTGTCGCTGAATATTACCATAGAAGGTTCTCTCTCAGCATTAATCCAGAACGTATTATCATAACGTCGGGTGCTTCTGGTGCCTTGCAGCTAGCGATGTCATGTTTGCTGGATGCGGGCGAAAATATATTATTGACCGATCCAGGCTATCCCTGCAACAGAAATATAGCACAGGTGCTTGCGGTTGAGTCAATAGCTATTCCTGTTAGTGCAAGGAATGCTTATCAGCTGGACGCGGCTTCTGTTGCAAAATACTGGAATGACAAAACAAGAGCCGCGATAGTTGCGACGCCATCAAATCCGACGGGAACGTTATTAGCTGAAAACCAGTTAAAGGAAATTTGCCATATTGTAGCGCAGAATAAAGGTTGTTTAATTGTCGATGAGATCTATCAGGGACTGGTTTATGATGTTGAGGATTATACTGCACTGGCAATATCGAATGAATGTTTTGTGATTAATAGCTTTTCAAAATATTTTGGTATGACAGGCTGGCGAGTTGGCTGGATGGTTGTGCCGGAGTTTTATGTTGATGCCATCGATCGAATTGCGCAGAATATCTTTCTAGCACCAGCAACAATGTCGCAATATGCAGCACTTACTGCATTAAAAGCAGAAACGCAGATTGAACTGGATGCTCGTAAAGGTGAATTTAAACAACGACGTGATTTTTTATTGCCTGCTTTAGAACAACTGGGTTTTGAAATTGCAGTGAAACCGCAGGGCGCTTTTTACATTTACGCCAATTGTGAAAAATTCACAAATGATAGTTTTAACTGGGTGAAACAATTATTAAATAAACAAGGTGTTGCGTTAACACCTGGCCGCGATTTTGGTGATTATCAGGCAAACAAACATTGCCGTTTTGCTTATACGCAATCACTTGATGTGCTTGAGCAAGCGGTTGATAAAATTGATGTTTTTATAAGAACATAAAATTTATAACGGTAAAAAAATGATTGGTAATATAAAAAAAATGCAAACCACACTAGGTGATTTTACAAAGAATCAGCCGGTACAGTACCAGCTTCCCATTGGCGAGAACCTGTTGCCAATGAACGAACATATTGGCCAGGTCATAAAGTTAAATTATCAGAATGAAATTAACTGTGTTGCCTGTGGACGTAAAACCAGTAAAAGTTTTGCTCAGGGGCATTGTTTCCCCTGTTTTCGAAGTCTGGCTTCGTGTGATATGTGCATAATGAAACCTGAAACCTGTCATTATGCCAAGGGCACCTGTCGTCAACCAGAGTGGGGTGAAACAAACTGCTTTATCCCGCATTATGTTTATCTGGCAAATTCATCTGGTGTTAAAGTGGGTATTACTCGTGGTACGCAAATACCGACACGCTGGATTGACCAGGGCGCGGCTCAGGCATTACCAATTTTTCAGGTGGCTAATCGTCTGCAGTCCGGATTATTAGAGGTGGTGTTAAAAAAACATATCTCTGATCGTACAGACTGGCGAAAAATGCTTAAATTCGACGCTGTGTCGCTTGACTTAAAAGCTATTCGAGATGAATTACTGGCTACCTGCTCAACTGAAATTGCAGATATCAAAAATGAGCATGGTGAGGACTTGGTAGAAGCCATCGATGAGGATATTGTTGACATAAAATTTCCTGTATCCGAGTATCCTGAAAAAATCAAATCGCTTAACTTTGATAAGCAGCCTGATATAGAAGGGTCGTTAATGGGAATTAAAGGACAGTATTTGATTCTCGATAGTGGCGTGCTAAATATCCGTAAATTCTCAGGGTATAACATTGACGTGGAATTCGTATAACATAGTAGAAATTGTTCGTTGAAAGATAAAACAAATTTTTACCACAGAGGCACAGAGAACACAGAGGAAAGGAAAGGAAATTAAATATTGTTTGTGCAATGCACAAACAATAACAACCTCAATGTTCTCTGTGTTCTCTGTGCCTCTGTGGTGAAATGCCCATAAAGATTATTTTTTTCTGAGGAAAAACTCATCAGCATTCGTGAAGACATAAATTGTGTATTTGATCGCGATCCAGCAGCAAGAAATACCTGGGAAGTAATGACCTGTTATCCCGGCCTTCATGCTGTGATTATGCACCGTATTAACCATTCGTTGTGGAACCTGGGGCTTAAATGGCTGGCACGCTGGTTCTCATATTTTACGCGCTGGGTGACTGGCATCGAAATTCATCCTGGCGCTACTATTGGACATCGATTTTTTATTGATCACGGCATGGGTGTTGTCATCGGTGAGACAGCAGAAATTGGTGATGACTGTACCTTGTATCATGGTGTGACGTTAGGTGGAACCAGCTGGGATAAAGGTAAGCGCCATCCTACATTGCATAACAATGTTGTCGTCGGTGCCGGCGCCAAGGTGCTGGGTCCAATTACGCTTGAAGAAGGTGTTCGTATTGGCTCAAATGCCGTAGTGACAAAAAATGTTGCAAATAACTCCACCGTGGTAGGTGTTCCTGGAAGAGTTATACATCGCCATGATGAAACACAGCAAAAACGTGATGCAATGGCACAAAAACTTGGATTTGATGCCTATGGCGCTACCAGTGATGCACCTGACCCGGTAGCGACAGCCATTAATAAAATGCTTGATCATATCCAGGCTATGGACGAGAGAATGGAAACCATGTGTGGCGCACTGAAACAATTTGGCGCGGAAATTGATGTCACCACTTTACCTGATCTGGGGTCCTGCTCGATTTCAACAAGTGCAGATATTGAGAGTGAAGATGTTGAAAAAATTGAAACTAATTAACCCGGGTCTTTCATAGGAACGCTGCTAACCTTGCTTACACTAAGGTTATTATAAGAAATAGCAGTATATTCGTGAAGTGCACTACGTACCTGACAACGCTCGGCACACCGCTTCGCTCATGTATAATCGTTCCTACGATTTTTATCGGCGAATCGTACAAACTGACTCACTGCCGATTTTAATAAAACATTTCCCCAGCTACTGCATTCCTATGAAATATCCGGGTTAACCCGGATACCTTACTGCGGCTTCCAGGTTTATCGTCTACCCAGTCACACTGGCTCACTGACCGATTTTTTAAACAAAACTGTGTCAACAACAGCGCTGCTATTAACGGTCCAGGTTAATGTCTGGTCTGGTTATCATTAATATAATGATTTAATATCAATGACATATGTGTTTAATTCTCGGTTTATCTATTACTTTGGTAATACTTGACTAAATTAGTTGGTTTTATACTTGACTAAATTAGTAGGAATTAAGTAAACTTTCAACTTGTTCCTCTTGTTATTCATTTATGAGTTTTTGATATGCGTTTAACCACAAAAGGTCGTTATGCTGTTACTGCAGTTCTGGATCTGGCTTTGCATCAAGATAGTGGGCCGGTTTCTCTAGCTGCTATTTCCGAGCGTCAGTGTATTTCGTTGTCTTATCTAGAACAGCTTTTCGCCAAATTGCGTCGTAATAATATTGTTAGTAGCACCCGTGGTCCTGGTGGTGGTTACATGTTGACAAATAATGTTGATGAAGTGAGCGTGTCGGACATTATCCTGGCAGTAGATGAAACCTGTAAGGTGGTTGACTGTGATGAAAGCAGCGGATGTCATAATAATTATCAGTGTTTAACGCATGATCTATGGCAGGAGCTAAGTAACGAAATTCGCTCATTCCTTGATGGCATTACATTATCAGAAATCATGTCGCAGGAAGCAGTGAATGATGTGAAAGTACGTCAGGATAAAGCAATAAGCTTCTAATTTTAAAAACTTATTATCTATCAGAAGACTTTATGGCTGTATATCTCGATAATAATGCAACAACGGCTTTAGATGAGAAAGTTTTAGAGGCGATGCTGCCTTATATGGGGCAGATAACGGGGAATCCGTCTAGTCTGCATCGATTTGGTCGCTTACAGAAGGATGCGATTGAACAGGCACGAGAATCCGTTGCACAGCTGCTTGGTGCCAGGGCTGAACAGGTAATTTTTACCAGCGGTGGTACAGAATCGAACAACTTGTTATTAAATGGATTTAGCCAGCAGTCTTGTTTTCAAGGGCGTGCTGATAAAAACATACGTGGACGTATTGCCATTAGTGCAATTGAACATATGTCGTTATTAGAGCCGGCACAGCATCTTGCATCTAATGTAGATATTGTGCCGGTTGATGAAAATGGCTGCGTTAATTTACCGGCAGTTGAGCAGGTGATAACTGGGCAAACGTCACTGATATCAGTCATGACTGCAAACAATGAAACGGGTGTTATACAGAATTTATCACCGTTAATTGATTTGGCGCGTGAACGTCATTGTTTTTTTCATAGCGATGCGTCACAGGCCGCAGGAAAAATACCGCTGAATTTTATTGAAAGTGGGCTGCATGCAATGACTATCTCGGCACATAAATTTTATGGTCCTGTGGGTGCGGGTGCATTGGTGATTGATAAACGCTTGCCAATGGAGAAAATACAGTTTGGCGGGACACAGGAAAAGAACTTGCGCGCTGGAACAGAAAATGTAGCGGCCATAGTCGGATTTGGCAAAGCTGCTGAATTAGCAAAATCTGGTTTGCAAGCAAGAAGTTTACATGTCAGAACTTTGCGAGATAGATTAGAACACGGATTGAAAAAATTGAGTGCAGTGAGCATTTTTGCTCAATCTGTTGAGCGTTTGCCTAATACGGTACAGTTTGGTGTCGATGGATTTGATGGTGAAACCTTGCTGATGCAGTTAGATAGAAAAGCGATTGCAGTTTCCAGTGGTTCTGCATGTACAAGCGGTAAAACGGAACCTAGCCATGTTTTAAAGGCGATGAAGGTGCCAGATTCATTAGCAAACTCAGCAGTACGAGTGAGCTTTGGGAAAAACAATACGATGTCAGATGTAGAAACCTTGCTTAGTGCATTGAATGACATTATCAAAATAAATCGACACTCAGCAGTGATGATGGCTGCAAGTGTTTAATAGTTAAGGTGATAAATGTGAGTGAACAACAAGCGACTGAACAGCAGGCTACTGAACAGCCGGCTACTGAAAACATGGCAAACAAGCCTATTTATTTAGACTATTCAGCTACTACACCGATAGATGAACGTGTGGTTGCAGAAATGCTTAAATATATGGGGCCGGAAAGTAGTTTTGGTAATCCAGCATCACGCAGCCACAGTTTTGGCTGGACAGCTGAAGCAGCTGTTGAGACTGCACGTAAAAATGTTGCCGACCTGGTTGGCGCCAACCCTAAAGAAATTATTTTCACTTCGGGTGCGACTGAGTCAGATAACCTGGCAATTAAAGGTGTTGCTCACTTTAATAAAAAACGCGGTAAACATATTGTTACCTGTAAAACTGAACATAAAGCAGTATTAGACAGCTGCCGCCAATTAGAACGTGAAGGTTATGAAGTAACTTACCTGGATCCAATGGAAAACGGCTTGCTTGACCTTAAAGTGTTTGAAGACGCCTTGCGTGATGACACTACACTGGTTTCTATTATGCACGTTAACAATGAGATTGGCGTAATTCAGGACATTGAAGCAATTGGTAAAATCTGCCGTGAAAGAAAGATCATTTTTCATGTTGATGCGGCACAAAGCCCAGGTAAAGTCGAGATTAATCTTGAACAGCTGCCAGTAGATTTAATGAGCTTCTCTGCACATAAAATATATGGCCCTAAAGGCATCGGTGCTCTGTATGTGCAAAGAAAACCGCGCGTTCGTTTAGAAGCACAAATGCATGGTGGTGGCCATGAGCGTGGTATGCGTTCAGGTACGTTAGCAACACACCAGATTGTTGGTATGGGCGAAGCATTTAGAATTGCAAAAGCAGAAATGGCAGCAGAAAACGAACGTTTGTTGAAATTAAGAAATAAATTATATGACGGCGTTAGTGATTTGGAAGAAGTTTATATCAACGGTGATATTGATCATCGTATTGCTGGTAACATTAACATCAGCTTTAACTATGTCGAAGGTGAAAGTTTGTTAATGGCATTAAAAGACCTGGCTATTTCAAGTGGTAGTGCGTGCACTTCAGCAAGCCTGGAACCCAGTTATGTATTGCGTGCATTGGGTCGCAATGACGAGCTGGCACACAGTTCAATACGTTTCACTATGGGACGTTATACAACAGAAGAAGAAATTGATCGCACCATTAAATATGTACGTACAGCAGTAGAAAAATTACGTGAATTATCGCCGCTTTGGGATATGTATAAAGATGGAATTGATATCAGCAGTATCGAGTGGGCGGCACATTAATAAAAGTTATAAGTTTTAAGTTATTAGTTAAAAAACTTAAATCTTAGAACTTATAACATAAAACTAAACAGGTATTAAAATGGCATACGGTGAAAAAGTTTTAGATCATTATGAAAACCCTCGTAATGTGGGTAGTTTTGAAAATCAGGACAATATTGGTACGGGTATGGTCGGTGCACCGGCTTGTGGCGACGTAATGAAGCTACAAATAAAAGTGAATGATGAAGGTATTATTGAAGATGCTGTATTTAAAACATATGGCTGTGGTAGTGCGATAGCTTCAAGTTCTCTGTTGACTGAGTGGGTAAAAGGTAAAACGCTGGACCAGGCGCAAGCTATTAAAAACACCCAGATTGCTGAAGAACTTGCACTGCCGCCAGTTAAGATTCATTGTTCTGTGCTGGCAGAAGATGCAATTAATGCAGCGATTTCTGATTATAGAAAAAAGAATCACTAAGTTTTAACCGTCCGCTATTAATAGAAACGACTGAGAGAATTGAAATGGCAATTACATTAACTGAACCAGCAGCTGAACGTGTTAAAACGTTTATGGAAAACCGCGGTAAAGGTGTTGGTTTGCGCCTGGGTATAAAAACCATGGGATGTTCTGGCATGTCTTATGTTCTTGAGTTTGTCGACGACATAAATCCAGAAGATGAAGTTTTCGAAAATTCCGGCGTTAAAGTTATTGTTGATAAAAAAAGTCTGGTGTACCTCGACGGTACCGAGCTTGATTACACCAGAGAAGGCTTAAATGAAGGTTTTAAGTTTAATAATCCAAAAGAAAAAGCAGCGTGTGGTTGTGGTGAAAGTTTCACTGTTTAGTATGTGCGGTATATGAATTTCTGTTTATTGCTGCTGTTCTAGATCTATCTTGCAAATATCCTGGCAAATACTGTAGTGTCAAAAGAAATTCTTACCAGCAACTTTTTCGAGTTGTTTGGTCTTCCTGTTTCATATGATGTGGATTTTAAAACAATTCAGCAGCAGTATATGGTCTTGCAAAAACAGGTTCATCCAGACAGGTTTGCAAACGGTTCTGACCAGGAAAAACGCCTTTCAATGCAGCAAACATCGTGGATAAACGAAGCGCAGGCAACATTGAAAGATCCTGTATTAAGGGCAAGTTATTTATTGAAGTTAAAAGGGATTGATTTTAGCCTGGAAAATGAAACGACCATGGACGCCGCATTTCTAATGCAGCAACTGGAAATGCGAGAACGCCTGGAAAACATTAAAAGTGAAGCTGATCCGCTCATGGCGCTGGATTTAATAGCCAGGGAAGTGAAAGTTTCAACTAATGAGATGATGAACGGTTTCGCAGAGTCATTTGAAAACGGTCAACTGGATGATGCACGCGAATGGATTCGAAAGCTGCAGTTTTTGCAAAAAGCAAAAAAAGAAATTAATACATTAACCGCCGATATCGAAGATGAGTTACTCGGTTAATTTTAGTCTGGTAATTTTATGGCACTTATACAAATAGCAGAACCCGGGCAGTCAACCACCGCGCACCAGCATCGTCTTGCGGTAGGTATTGATCTGGGTACAACGAATTCACTGGTCGCTACGGTGCGCAGCGGTGATGTAAGTACATTGCCGGATTTAGAGGGGCGTCATTTGTTGCCCTCGGTTGTTCATTATGGTGAGGAAGGTGTGCAGGTTGGCAGTAAGGCGCAGCAGTGCAGTGTATCTGACCCGTTAAATACTATCGTTTCGGTTAAACGGTTCATGGGCAAAGGAGCTGATGATATTGCGGCAGCAGACACTCACCATAGTTATGAATTTGCTGAAACGGAAAGTGCAGTGCCCAGAATTAAAACTCGTGCGGGTGATGTCAGTGCGGTAGAAGTCTCTGCTGAAATATTAAAAACACTGAAAAACCGCGCGCTTGCTACTTTAGGAGATGAGTTAAGTGGTGCAGTTATTACCGTGCCTGCCTATTTTGATGATGCGCAGCGCCAGGCTACCAAAGACGCGGCAAAGCTTGCAGATATAAAAGTTTTGCGTTTACTGAACGAGCCGACTGCAGCGGCTGTTGCATACGGACTGGATACCGGTAATGAAGGTGTTATTGCTGTCTATGATCTGGGCGGCGGAACATTTGATATTTCAATTTTGCGCTTGAATAAAGGTGTCTTTGAAGTACTGGCAACCGGCGGTGACAGTTCTTTAGGCGGTGATGATTTTGATTATGAAATTGTTCAATGGATTGTGGCGCAGGCTGGTATTAGTAATTCTGAAGAGCCTGCTGTTAAGCGTCTGCTAATGCAGCAGGCGCGCTCGGCGAAAGAAGCACTGGCTGAAACTGAGGGTGCTGAAATCAATATAGATATTGATGGCAGCAAGTGGCAGGGTGATCTGGACCGCTCTATGTTGAAGGAGTTGTTGACGCCTTTAGTGAAAAAAACATTGATGTCCTGCCGCCGTGCATTAAGAGATGCTGAAATAGAAAAAGAAGATATTAGTGAAGTAGTAATGGTGGGCGGTTCAACTCGCACGCTTATTGTCCGGCAGATGGTCGCTGAGTTTTTTGAATGTGAGCTATTAACCAGTATTGATCCGGACAAGGTTGTTGCAACCGGCGCTGCGCTTCAGGCTGATGTTCTGGCTGGCAACAAACCCGATGACGAGATGTTGCTGCTTGATGTTATTCCTTTGTCGCTGGGCATTGAAACCATGGGCGGACTGGTTGAAAAAATCATACACCGTAATACGGCAATACCGGTGGCAAAAGCGCAGGACTTCACCACCTATAAAGATGGTCAAACAGCGATGGCGATCCATGTTTTGCAGGGCGATCGCGAACTGGTTTCTGACAGTCGCTCACTGGCACGATTTGAATTACGCGGCTTTCCGCCGCAGGTTGCGGGCGCTGCAAGGATACGGGTTACCTTTCAGGTAGATGCTGATGGATTGCTGATCGTAAGTGCAGGTGAAGAAAACAGTGGCGTTGAGGCCAGTATTGATGTTAAGCCTTCCTATGGCCTGAGTGACGCTGAAGTTGAAACCATGCTGCGTGATTCTATAGAACACGCTGAAGACGACATGCATTCCCGCAGTTTACGTGAACAGCAGGTTGAAGCAGATCGCGTAATCGAAGCGCTGGATTCTGCGCTGGCGGTTGATGCTGATCAATTGTTATCGGCACTGGAAAAGTCTCAAATCCTGGAGACAAGACAGCTGCTGGTTGATGTTAAATCAGGTTCTGATAAAGATAAAATCAAGCAGTCCATAAACCAACTAGAAGCAGTATGTGAAGATTATGTCGCACGCCGCATGAATTCGAATATTAAAACTGCAATGCAAGGGCATTCAATTGAAGAATATGCTTCAGAATCAAACTCTGAATTGAATGCAGACCTGAAATCAGAAGCGGAGGAGTCGTAAACGTGCCACAAATTATTTTTTTACCACATGAAGAGTTATGTCCTGAGGGCCTGGTTATAGAAGCTGAATCGGGTACGACTATTTGTGATGCCGCTTTGAAAAATGATATCGAAATAGAACATGCCTGTGAAAAATCCTGTGCCTGTACTACCTGCCATGTTTACATCCGTGAGGGCATGGATTCATTGAATGATAATACAGAAGACGAAGACGATATGCTGGACAAAGCCTGGGGGCTGGATCCTGACTCGCGGTTAAGCTGTCAGACAGTTATTGGTGAGGATGACCTGGTGGTAGAAATTCCGAAATATACCATTAATATGGTTTCTGAGAACCACTAGTCGAGAGCATGCATATGAAATTGAAATGGGTAGATAGCCTGGAAATCGCGATCGAGCTGGATGAGGCTTATCCAGATGTTGATCCAAAAACCGTGAATTTTGTAGATCTTCGACAGTGGATCATTGATCTAGATGATTTTGATGATGATCCTGAGCATAGCGGAGAGCGAATTCTGGAAGCCATTCAACTGGCGTGGATGGAAGAGAAACAAGATTAGTATTGTCCACAGATGAACACAGATAAAAGCATAAAAACATAATAGTATGTTTTGCCATCTCGGCTGGAGCATAACTAGATGGAAGTCTGTATATGTGTCTATGTTTTTTTATGCGCTTATCTCAGAATCCTTCACTAATTCAGGATGGCATAGGCTGCTATTAAACTTAACATACTCTGATCTGTGTTTATCTGCGTGCATCTGCGGACTAAAAACAGGTTCTCCCGCCAATAATCATGTAATATTTCCCTGATGAGCGAAGTTCAGCAACAAATTACAATAAAACCACCGCAGCAGCGTGCTGCTGATACCGGGTGTGCAAATTTACTGGGCCTGGACAGAGCCGGACTTGAAGCGTTTTTTGCGGCCATCGGTGAGAAGAAGTTTCGTGCTACACAGGTAATGAAATGGATCCACCAGCTAGGCGTGGTCGATTTTCAGGAAATGAATAACCTGTCAAAAGACCTGCGAAAACAGCTAGCTGAATCCAGCTGCGTACAAAATCTTCAGGTAACACGAGATCAAATTTCAAAAGATGGTACACGAAAATGGTTACTTCGCCTGCATGATGGCAATCATATAGAAGCCGTCTATATACCTGAAGATGACCGTGGTACTTTATGTGTATCCTCACAGGTCGGCTGTGCATTAGATTGTAGTTTTTGTTCGACAGGTCGTCAGGGCTTTAATCGTAATCTCAGTACAGCAGAAATCATTTCTCAGGTTTGGCTGGCGTCACAATTACTGGATGAAGAAAAGAAACCCGGTCGTAAAATTACCAATGTGGTTATGATGGGCATGGGCGAACCTTTATTGAATTTTGATAACGTGGTTAGTGCGGTTCGCATTATGATGGATGACTTTGCTTATGGCTTAAGCAAAAGGCGTGTTACAGTGAGTACCGCTGGTGTGGTACCAGCAATGGACCGTTTAGGTGATATTATTGATATGCGCCTTGCAGTATCACTACATGCAAGCAATGATAAACTTCGAAATGAGCTGGTTCCGGTCAATAAAAAGTACCCATTGAAAGAATTAATGGCTGCTTGTCACCGATTCATTGATAAACAAAATTCACGTTCTAGAATAACATTTGAATATGTGATGTTAGACGGCATTAATGATCGGCCTGAACATGCGCATGAACTAATTAAATTATTAAAAGGTATTCCCACTTTAATGAATCTTATTCCGTTTAACCCGTTTGCAGGTTCAGGTTATAGCACATCATCGAAAAAAGCGGTGTTACGCTTTAGTGAGACACTACATGAAGCCGGTATGACGACCGTGGTGCGTAAAACGCGCGGCGAAGATATTGATGCCGCCTGTGGTCAGCTTGCAGGAAAGATTGAAGATAAAAGTCGTCGCCATCGTCGATTTTCCGAGCCCAGATTTGGGATGGAATAAAAAACAGATGCAAAAAAGAATAATAAACGCGATATCAATAATGTGTATAGCCTTATCCTTAATCGCCTGTGAAACGACAACTACGATACAAGGCAATAATCAAACGACGGAGCCAAACCTTACAGAAGCCGCTGAATTAAATACCCAGCTCGCAATCGGTTATATACAGAAGAAACAATATAAATCTGCGAGAGATAAACTGGAAAAAGCCATTAAACAAAACCCGGAATATTTTGAAGCCTATAAAATCCTGGCTTATCTTTATGCTGTAGTGGGTCTTTCTGAAGAAGCTGATATAAAATATAACGAAGCGTTAGACTTAAAACCTGATGATCCAGATTTATCAAATAGTTATGGCGCATTTTTGTGCAATAATGGCAACTACGACAAAGCTCAGCAGTATCTGAAAACCGCCTACAGTAACCCGTTTTATGAAGCACGTTATCTTGCCCAAAGTAACGCGGGTAGTTGTTTTATAAAACAGAATGAATACAAAAAAGCTGAAGCCTTATTAAGAGAATCTCTGCGTGTAAACTCAAAAGTACCCGGTTCGTTAATATCGATGGCAGAGATAGGTGTTAAAACAGAAAGGTATTTAATGGCACGCGCTTATATTCAACGTTATCATGATGTTAAAGCGGCCAGCGCGGAAAGTTTATGGATTCAGATACAGGCGGAAAAGGCCCTGGGCGCAGAAAAACATTATATGAAGTACGCCAGGCAGTTAATTAATGATTTTCCTGATTCGGATGAAGCCGGTTGGGTAGAGGCAGAAGCAAAAAATGAACAATTTAGATAACTGCTCAGCGAGTAGTCAACATCAGCAGTAAGCAATTTAAAAGATGAATAATCCTGATCGTGAGATAACAAAAAAAAATACGGATTTCGGTTCAGTGCTGGAAGTCGCCCGTAAGTCACAAAATTACTCTATCGATGATATTAGTGAGCAATTAAAAATACCCGCTCGCACAATTACTGCGATTGAAACCAATGATATTGCTGCCTTACCTCCACCAACCTTTACTCAGGGTTATATACGTACCTACGCAAAATTTCTGGAAATATCAGAAGAAAATGTTCTGAATATTTATAACCAGGCAGTGCCGCATGATCCGGACGTGAAATTAAAACTCCGGTCAGATCTACGCAATGCAGCAAGCAGTCAATCATTTTTAATGAAAACAGTGACCTTGCTATTAATTGCTGCGGGTTTTTCGGCAGTCATCTATGGAGGTTTTCAGTATTATCAGAAAAAAGCCGATGTCATGGAAAATGAGCTGGAGTCAAAAGAACGCAGCTTTACCGGTAACTCACTGGACTCTCCAGGTGCAGATAGTCTGAACATCAGGCAAAATGCCAGCTTGAGCGAAGATGATGAATTGATTGTGGATCAGACCGTTACATCTGAAGAACTGGAAATAACAGAAATATCTGAAATAGATGAATCAACAGCAGATGAACTTGCGATCAATAATACTGAAACAACGGCTGAAGAGGTGGATAGTGTTTTGCCCCCTGTGTCAGACGAAGCTGTGCCAGAAAAAAGCCTGGAAGTTGCTCTGTCCGTAGATGTGCTGAAAATTTATGCTGAGCAAGGCTCATGGATGCAAGTTCGTGATGCCAATAAAAAGCGTCTGCTTTATAATATGGTACCCAAAGGGGGCGGCAAAGTTCTTCAGGGGCAGGCGCCGTTTCATATTTCGTTGGGCAATGCTAAAACAACAAATTTAGTTATTAACGATCTTGCAATAGATATGTCAAAATATATACGTAAAAATAATACGGCCAGTTTTACCGTTTCAACTGAAGGAAAACAAGTTGTTTTCCATTAACGGTAGTTGAGGAGTACACCAGGGAACAAAGATTCAGAGAAAACCTGTTTTTTGCCGCGAACAACGCAAAGCTTCCGCATCCTGCTCACGCTCCTTACCTATATACATGCAGGCAAAATGCGCAAATTGTTAGCGACGAGAAAGTTTTTCTTTACGGTCTTTGCGTCTTCATGTTGCGGCTACTAATTTAATCTTAACGACGAATAAATCCATGGTTAAACTTGTTAAATCCATTCGTGGTATGCATGATGTATTACCTGACGATAGCCACCGCTGGCAGGCCTTTGAAGCGGTTATTCGCCAGTTAATGACAAGCTATGGTTATAAAGAAATACGCATGCCATTGGTGGAGTCGACGGAGTTGTTTTGTCGCTCTATAGGTGAAGTCACTGATATCGTCGAAAAAGAAATGTACACTTTCGATGATCGTAATGGTGACAAGTTAAGCTTACGACCAGAAGGTACGGCTAGTTGTGTACGTGCCGGTATACAGCATGGTCTGTTATATAATCAAATTCAACGCCTCTGGTATAATGGTCCTATGTTTCGGCATGAGCGACCGCAAAAAGGGCGTTATCGACAGTTCCATCAGTTTGGTGTCGAGACTTATGGCATCGCGACCCCGGATATTGATGCAGAACTGATATTGATCGGCGCCAGATTATGGAAACAGTTAGGCCTGAAAGGCGTGCGACTGGAGCTGAACACACTGGGCTCAAACCAGGCAAGAGCTGAATATAAACAGGTACTGGTTGAATACCTGGATCTGCATCGAGAATTGCTGGATGAAGACAGTATCCGTCGTCTGCAAAGCAATCCGTTGCGCATCCTGGATAGTAAAAATCCAGCAATGAAACAGATGCTGGATAACGCGCCGACACTAATGGACCATTTGGACGATGAATCTCGCCAGCAATTTGATAAACTTAAAACCAGTCTGGATGCGGCAGGTGTTGAATACAGTATAAACACACGACTGGTGCGTGGCCTGGATTATTATTGCAAAACTGTCTTCGAGTGGATTACCGATGAGCTGGGTGCGCAGGGTACCATTTGTGCAGGTGGTCGTTACGATGGTCTGGTGGAACAGCTAGGCGGTAAAGCTACCTATGCGATAGGGTTTGCTCTGGGCGTGGAACGCATCCTGTCTCTGCTAGAAGCGCAACAGGCGCAGACAGCTGAAACCATTGATATCTACCTGTTGCTGCTGGGTCAGGCCTGTGAAATTAAAGGGCTTCAATTAGCTGAACATATAAGGGATTTACATCCTGAGATAAAAATGATAGCACACTGTGGTGGAGGTTCGATTAAAAGCCAGATGAAAAAAGCAGATAAAAGCGGCGCAAACGTTGCTTTAATACTTGCTGAAGACGAGTTAAAAAGTGAACAGCTGACAGTAAAATATTTACGAGAGAAAAAACAGCAAACCACAGTCAGTTTTGATGGATTACTAAAATTTATTGAAAACATAACGTAAGTAGGGTGGGGGGAAAACATGCCCATCCTGCAAAACATACACAATAATTGAAAAAGCCTGGGAATAAGCAATGAAAGAATACGAAACAGAAGAACAACAAGTTGAAGCTTTAAAAAAATGGTGGAAAGAAAATGGTACTTCATTAATTGTAGGACTATTTGTAGGCGTGTCGGCTTTATTTGGCTGGCGTTATTATGTCGAGCAGAATAATGTACATGCGGTACAGGCCAGTGACTTATATATGCAGGTAATGCAAAGTGCAACACTTCAAATTGTTGACGATAAAACCATTGATATTAATAACAAACTGATAAATGAATATTCAGATACGCCTTATGCTGCGCTGTCTTCATTGGCGTTGGCTAAATTTGAATACGAAAAAGATAATAGTGAAGCGGCAGTTGCGCAACTTGAACTGGCCGTTAAACACGCCAGTGATGATCTGATAAAACAAATTTCGAGTTTACGACTGGTCCAGCTTTATATTGAGCAAAAAAAATATGACGAAGCCGAGGCAACGTTAAACATGCCGCATGATGCTGCATACGATGCACAGTTTGAAGAATTAAAAGGTGACCTGTATTACGCAAAAGGTGATGCCGCGCAGGCACGTATGGCTTACGATAAGGCAATTGAGTTACAGGGCTTAGCTGTCAGTAAATGGCTGAAGCTAAAAAGACAAAACCTGGGCGCCTAAGGTTAAGCAGCCTCTGAACAAGTCATGATTACGAGCTTGCCGTCCCAAAATCCCAGCTACTTGGTAATTGCTCCTCGACAACTGCTGAACTTATCATTATAAGTTTTACCTCAATCGCGCTTACTCACACACTTCAAGAAAAATAAAATACCTGTGTATAACAACAAAGTTTTCAACTCTTATCGTTACTTAACGCTACTGATATTAGTCTTGCTCATCAGTGCCTGTGCGGACGACGATAACCTTGACCAGCCTGTAGAACTGGTGCCTTTTTATAGTAAATATTACATGGATGTGACCTGGCACAAATCAACAGGTAGCGGCGTTGCAGAACAATATCTCTTTTTACACCCGCTAATACTAAAAGAGATCGCTGTAACCACCAGCCGGGATGGCGAGTTAAACATCATCGGTTTGAAATCGGGTGAGTTTGAAGAAAATATAGAGCTTGATGCGACCATCAGTGCCGGTGTTGGCGGCAATGAAGAGGTCTGGTTGCTGGCTACTCGTGATGCTTACGTTATTGCTGTTGACGCAAAAAATCGCAGAGAACGCTGGCGCACTCGTGTACCAAGTGAAGTCCTGGCAAAACCGGTTATCTATGAAGATACTGTCGTGGTTAGAACGATTGATGGCAAGATTCTCAGTCTGAATATCGATAGCGGGAAAATCCGATGGCAATATCAGCGTGCGATCCCTGATTTAACCTTGCGCGGCACCAGTGAACCGGTTATTTCACGCGACAAAATTTTTGTTGGGCTTGCGGATGGACGATTAATTGCTATTTCACCGGACAATGGCGAGGTGATCTGGGATGTGGCGTTATCAGTGCCTACCGGGCGTTCTGAAATACAGCGACTGGTTGACATAGACGGTGATGCAGAACTTTACGGCAGGGTATTATACGCAGCCAGTTTTCAGGGAAGGGTTGCTGCAATTGATGTCGAACGCGGGCAGTTTTTATGGGCGCGTGATTTTTCAACACATACCGGGGTATTACTTGATGAAAAAGTGCTTTACAGCAGTGATGATCAGGGAAATATCTGGGCACTTGATAGATTGAATGGTGCAACTATCTGGAAGCAGGAAAAACTGGGCCATAGAAAGTTAACACGTCCGACGATAATCGGCGACTACCTGGCAGTGGGCGATTTTGAGGGTTATGTGCATTTACTTTCGCGTTATGATGGCCATTTCATTGCTCGTTTTCAGCTGGGGCAATATGATGATCTGGGCTGGGAGCAAGCTACCGGCATTATCGTACCCCCAATTGTTTTTGCAAAAGACCGGCTGGTTGTTATAACGCGTGGTGGCATACTCTACGTTCTTGCGCTACGCGAAGTCGATGACGATGACGATGATGATTTTTAACGCCTGCCTTTTCCATGTCTGATACGCATACACTCGAACTGGTCATAGCACTTGTTGGTCGCCCCAATGTAGGCAAGTCAACTTTATTTAACGTCTTAACAAAGTCACGTGACGCGCTGGTTGCAGATTATCCCGGGTTGACGCGCGATCGCCAATATGGTCGATTTCAATTTAGATCATCTGATTTTATTGTCATAGACACCGGCGGTTTAAGCGGTGATCGCACCGCCTTCCATGCCTCTTTGCGAAATACTGTCCATCCTGGACATAAAAGTGAAGAACTCGATTCGCACATGGAAAAGCAAACGCGCCATGCGGTTGACGAAAGTGACATTATTCTTTTTATGGTGGATGCCCGAGATGGACTAACACCTGCTGATGAGCTCATTGCCGACTCATTAAGGCGTACAGGTAAACCCGTCAAACTTATCGTTAACAAAACAGACGGACTGGATACCCGAACCGTCGCCGGTGAGTTTTTCTCATTAGGTTTAGGTGAACCGCTACCAATTGCAGCATCTCAAAATCGCGGCATTCAGACAATGCTGTCAAACGCCTTAATAAGCGTTAAAGTAAGTGAAAATGAAACAGATATGTCTGCAGCTGAAATCGATAGTGGTGTTGACAACGACAGTGAGGAAACTGGCGATAAAAGAATAAAAGTTGCAATAATTGGTCGTCCTAATGTCGGCAAATCAACTCTGGTTAACCGGTTTTTAGGCGAAGAGCGCGTTGTTGTTTATGATATGCCAGGCACGACACGTGATAGCGTATTTATTCCTTTTGACCGTGACGGTAAAAAATATACCTTTATCGATACCGCAGGTATTCGCCGAAAACGTGCAGTGCATGAAGTCATTGAAAAGTTCAGTGTTATCAAATCAATGCAGGCAATAGAACGTGCCAATGTTGTGATTGTGATGATTGATGCCAGAACAGAAATTGCTGATCAGGACCTGCACTTAATCGGTTACGTACTGGAAGCCGGACGCGCACTTGTATTAGCAATAAATAAATGGGATGGCATGGATGACTATCAAAAACAATTAATCCATAAGGGCATAGACAAACAATTGCCTTTTGTACGTTTTGCTGAAACATTTTTTATTTCAGCATTACATGGTTCAAGTGTCGGTAAACTATATGCCGCAATTGACCAGGCCTACGAGTCAGCAACAAAAAAATATTCAACCTCAGATCTGACGCGCCTGTTAGAGAAAGCAGTGCAGTCTCATCAGCCACCGTTAATAAACGGCCATAGAATAAAATTACGTTATGCACATCAGGGTGGTATGAATCCGCCAAGAATTATTGTTCATGGAAACCAGACAAGTAAAGTGCCGGCGGTATACAAACGCTATTTGACAAATTTTTTTAGAAAAGAACTTAAATCAGTCGGTACCCCTATAAAAATTGAATTCAAGGGCAGTGACAGCAACCCTTTTATAAGCAGTAAAAAATAAATAGTCCGCGTAGACTCTTCATACTTGCGTTATATTGGCTATATTCTTAATATGAGATCAAATTTTTATAACTGGTAAAGCCATATCCAGATTAAATCGATAAGTAAAATTTTGTAAACAATTTTGTGCTATTTTGGCAGCGTTTACTTACCTCTTAAATTTATATAAAATAATCAACTATT
>RCNF010000405.1_pt1 | contig 30410 bp, 32 predicted proteins | sample 2041311 | NCBI WGS metagenome assembly RCNF01 (sample SAMN09708228, study PRJNA481090) | Marine sediment metagenome, whole genome shotgun sequencing project. | biome: marine sediment; feature: ocean; material: sediment; isolation source: Sewage treatment plant 2 marine sediment (STP2) ...
CAACCCGAACCAGGATGGGCCGTTGATCAACGTCATTCGAGTCCAGCCGAACTATCCAGTGCGGGCCATACAGCAAGGGCTGGAGGGGTACGTCATCGTGCAGTTCGATGTGGCGACCAGCGGCCAGACGATTAATGTATTCGCCTACCAATCCAGTCATTCCCTATTTGAAAAAGCGGCAATCGAAGCTGCAGGGCGCCTCCGCTACAAAGCCAGAATCATCGACGGCGTTGCGGTTGCAAGCAAAGGCATGCGCTATCGATTCGTATTTTCGATGCAGGAATAACCGCGTTTGACCGGGCGGCGATCAGCGAGTGGCCTTTCTTTCCCGCCGGGCTGTTTGCAGGGTCGTCGCCCGCCTTTCTCTAGATGCGGTCGAATATCTGCTCAAGCGATAGCTGCTGATCGTCACCGTGCATAATCAGGATAGAACGGACTAACGCCTGTCTATCTTCACTGAGAGCATAGGCTTCTGTCATTTTGGCGCCGTCCTCATCCAGTGTCTCGATGACATAGGCAGCCTCATCCCAACCCGATACTCGGTCAGCCGTAACAGGACCGACGCTAATGGCGCGCTTCTCGCCGAAACGATACTCCTCGACGATGGAACGATCGAAACTGATGAAAATTCCACTCACGGTTTGAGTAATCTTCAAACGCACCCCTGTCTCCAGAAAAACATAGACCAGGGCACCGGAATTTCTGGAGCTGTCCTCCTGTCCGGACTCATTCTTCTTTAATGGGACAACTTTCTCCAGCCCGCCGGCTGCTGCGACACCGGCATCTTCGATACGCCTCATGGTATCAAGGTCAGCTGGCCGCAACTGCCATCGACCCGACAAGTCCACACCGGTTGGGGCTGTGCCATTCTTCGCAATGAGTTCCTCTCGAGGAGCGCATCCGGCGATTGCAACAGCCAGCAAGAAGACCGCGGTCAGCCAGACATTGCGCTTCATCTAGGCAGCATCCAGAAATGCCTCGCAAGTCTGCCTCGAATCACTACCTGCTTCGTCAATGGCACATATCGTCAGCACGGACTCGCGGATCTCGCCAAGAGCAGCCTGATTACCAGCCTCTTCCGCCCACGTTTCGAGCCGGACTTCCAGACGATCAAGCTGTGCCTTGGGCCGCTGATAAAAGCCGGAACCCCGCTGCAACTCTGCAATCAATCCAACCGTTGTGTCGTGGATTCGCTGCGTGTCATCAGGGGCCATTTCCAACAGCCCGGCAACGTAGTAGTAGCCCCACTGAAATCGGGTCGCGGTGCCCTTGGTAGCATCGTGCGCTTTTTGCAGCCAATCGATGGCGACCTCAAAATTTTCTTCGCGTTGCTCGATATCCGCCAGTGTCACCATGAAGTAGTAAGGCTGCTTTGATCGATCCAACTCTGCCAGCAGCAATGTTCTGGCATCGTCATCCATACCCGCATCAAGCAGGACATTACCCAGCGCATTGATAATCGGTTGCCGTTCGTAAACGCTGCTAACGGACGCGTCTCCCCAGGCGACCATGTCACGAAGTTCCTGCTTCAGGCCAGCAGAAAGCTCAGCTTCGGTGTCGTCAATGCGCTCAAATTCAAGCTTGCCGCTCAATGTGTAGATTCGCTCACGAGCGTAGACCGATTCGTCAGCAGCCAGTCGGTCATAGACCGTTAGAAACTTCTGTGTGAGTTGATCACGCTCTGTGCTACCTGGCTCGGTAAGGGCCGCGGTGAACCTGGCTCCGCCGAACAGCACCACAAATATATTTGCTTTGGCTAGTTCATCACTCGCAAGGAGTGCATCTATTTTCTGCAGAGCATCGGCACTTTGTACAGCTGATAGCGGCACCGGATCTTCTTCCGCTTCTGCTGCTGTGAGCGCCGCATCGAGCCATGAGAAATACAATACAGACTTCTCTACTTTCTGCTCCGCCGGGCAGGCTGAGTACATGCGCTGAAATGCATCGGCCTCGTCAACATCAACGAGTATCTTCGTGTCCTGCCCCCAGGAGTAATACGCCAGCAAAGTGCAGTCTTGCGCTGCCAGCTGGGCGTCGCTCGAAAGAACGTTTGCGACCAACTCGTTAACCGAGGACGAATTGTTCAGCGTCAAATCAAGAATATTCGCGTACGCTTCTAAATCGATGCCGCCTGGTATTCGCGTTAACTCGACACCGTTTGAGTCGAAGACAATCATCGTCGGGTAACCGCGAACGCCGAATTCCTCACCATAGGCCTGTGCGTTCTGACTGTCGCCGTCCAGATAGACCGGCACGAACAGCTTGGATCGCTCGATGAACTCCGGGCTTTTGAAAACGGTCGCCGCTATCGCATGACACGGTGGGCACCAAACTGCACCCCAGTACAAATAGATCGGTTTACCCGTACTTTCGGCGTGAGCAAATGCCTCGTCGACGCTTCCTTCGTACCACGCGATACCCTTCGCCGGATCTAAGTCCTCAGCTGGAGTTTGATCAGCAGTGTCCAGCGGCACTTCAGCTGTTGATACATCGGGTTCGGCTGAATCCTGACCGCAGCCAGCCAAAATCAGAAACGAAACGCATAGTGCGGAGATTAATCGTTGCATGACGACAGATAATCCAAGGCCGTAAGAGGAGGCAACATACACAAAAACAGCGGTCTTCGACAGCACCGGCCGGAGGGTATTCGACCGATTCAGACAAAATCGCGTCAACCGAGCACTTCCGTCCACGTTAGATACACCAGGAGCGACGAGTTTCTATTTCACAGATACCCAATGTCTCAATCAGGGAGCACACAATGAAACGCACAATATTAATCGCAACAGCGACCGCCCTGTTTCTCGGTCAACCATTACTGGCGGCGGCTCAGGGCGCTGATGATACGCCACCACCAAGAAACAAAGCACGAGTAGAACAACCTGCCGATCCGCAAGCACCCCGGGCGGAAAATCAGGAGCGAAGAAATCCAGATGGCGATCGCAGCGGCAAGCGAGTTGACAGAGAGTCAATGACACCCGAACAACGTCAGGAATCCAAAGCTCGAAGGCAAGGCGCCGAGGGCTCACGAAATGGCGATGGTCAGCGACACTCGCAAGGTAAGCGATCAGGCCGCAGCCGCTAGTCGAAAAGGCATTGTCCTCGACCTACGCTAGCGAGAATTTATCGCGCTCCGCGTTGTGCATTCGCAGGTCAATGCCAACCTTCAAGGCGATCAGCACCGCTAACATATAGACCGGGCTGCCCAGAGCCATGGTGAGGCCAGCCCCGAGAATCACAGCAATATGCAGCACAACGATTCGACCATACGGCCGCGTCATTAGCTGCCTCAGGTCAGTGTGCTGATATTCGTTTTGACCCATGAAATTCAGAAAAAACGAAATTAGATGACTGAGAAATATTGCCGCAACCGCCAACCAGAAAGCGGGCTCCCAGGATTGGGCAATTTCAAGCGTCGAGGACTGGTCAAGATTCCGGTCCTTGCCAAGGATTCCTGTAATTGCCATTAAATGTGCAAGGCAGAACATTCCATAGTGAACAATGAAAAACGGAATCAGGAAGAACTTAAGACCTGCGGAGATCTTTGATAGGGTCGCTGCCTGCGTGTTGCTCAAGCTGGGTTTGATAGATTGCTGCCCTGCCCCCAGTCGCAAAATCCCGCCTTCGCAAGCCGCCATGCGCATAACATTGATCAGGCCAATAATCACATTCTCGGCCCAGTAGATCATTACCACGTCGAAGACCTGCCAGCCCAGCAACAACACTCCGCCCAGCGGTACAAGGTTCGCAAGAATCAGCGCAATAGAAGACATTCTGAGCATGCAGCGAAGCATGCCACGCGGTGCAGATTCCAACTGTGATCGATGCCTTACTTCGTTGGTAACGGGATAGAGTCGGCCTCTCCTGGCACTTCCGCAAACCGCTGCTCTCGCCAGTCCTTTTTCGCCTGCTCCAGGCGCTCACGGGAACTGCTCACGAAATTCCACCACAGAATCCTCTCGCCCTCGAGAGTGGCACCACCGATCAGCATCGCCCGAGCTCCATTGGATGATGAAATTGACGTGCGACAGTTGCTCTTCAGGACTGCGAGTACACCATCGCCAACGGTCTCTCCATCCAGCGTCACACTGCCATCAACGACGTATACCCCAAGCTCTTCGGTGAGTGGCAGCTCCAGTGAGCCGCCAGCCTCCAGATTGACCTCGACGTAGAGTGTTTCACTCTCTGTCCTTACCGGGGAGCTCGCGCCGTAGGCCGAACCTATAACGATCCTGACCCGTGCCGCGTCCAACTCGACCCAGGGAATCTCTTCGTCCGGGTAGTGTTCAAATCTCGGCTCAATTTCCTCCCTGTCGCTTGGCAGCGCTACCCAAACCTGCAAGCCATGCAGCTGCTGACCGCTGGCTTTGACTTCAGGGGTTACCTTCTCCGAATGCACGATGCCCTTGCCCGCCGTCATCCAGTTTACGGCACCGGGCCTGATCGCCTGTACACAACCAAGACTGTCGCGATGTAGAATTTCACCTTCGAACAGGTAGGTCACGGTTGCCAGCCCAATGTGCGGATGTGCTCGTACGTTAACCCCGGCATCGGGTGGGAAATTCGCTGGGCCCATGTGATCAAAAAAGATGAAAGGCCCGACTCGCTGTCGCCGCGGATCAGGCAGCGATCTGCGAACCGTAAAATCGCCAAGGTCTTTCGTTGCTGGTTTGATCAAGAGATCAATGACGTCACTCACTATGGATTCCTCCCAATTCTGACTCAATGGATGGACTGTTTCGGACTGCCGCTGCAAGTGCCCTCGAATACGAGTTGTGGCGCCTCACTTTTGTAGCAGACAGACCCAGCCATTGCTGTAATTCCCGTAGCTCATTGGCCAGTCTCGCTACGCAGATATCTCGGTCGGAGTTTGCTTCTTCATGAGCCGCCAACACAAGTAATTCGCCAGCCTGTCGATCTGCCTTGATATCCACTCGCGCGACTATTTTATCGTCAACAAGAAATGGCAACACGTAGTAGCCCCAACGCCGCTTCGCCGCGGGCACATAGATCTCGATACGATATTCGAAATCGAAAATACGTTCAGCGCGCGGACGAAACCATACGACAGGATCGAATGGCGAAAGTAATGACGCGCAGTCAATCTTTCTTGGACAACGAGCACTTGCAGCGAGAAAGGCAGGCTCTGTCCAACCCTCAACGGTCGTAGGCATGAGATCACCTGAGTCCACCAATTCCTGCACTCTGGGAGCAGCTTCCCTGCCCGTCATGCGGTAGTAGTCAGCGAGATCACGCAAAGTCGCTACACCCATTGCTCCTGCAGCACGGCACAATAGATCGCGCTGCCCGTCTTCTTTAGATCCCCTGGATGCGCACTGCTCACTGGGTATCAGGCGCTCCGGCAAGTCGTACACCCGTTGGAAGTTTGGCAGGCGACCCGCGACCGCCAAGTTTCCACGACCAAAATGAAACTCCAGCGCCGATCGCGGTACAGAACGATGCCAGTCTCCGGGTTTGCGTTTCGGTCCGGCAACCTGCGGCAAATGGCTGGCCGTTAATGGCCCGTCTCGCTCTACTTGCTCCAGTACTGCCTTGAGGTACGCCTTGTAATTCCTCAATTTGAGTATGGAACTGGTCGCCCACGGTTTGAACTCATCTCTACGATATGCCAGAGATGGCCAGCTATCGGTCGGTACGATCGACGCCTCATGAGCCCAGTGCTCGGTATACTCTCCACTGCCGTAGACGAACTGATGAAATCGCGTCCGGTCGAATGCGCCGAGGCGCGACCACATGACCAGATAGTGAGCCGGCATTAAGACATTGACGAAATCAAGTTGCAGCAAACCGAGCGCATTGATGACGCGACGAAAGTGACGAACGTCTCCATTGTTTGCCGGGCGCTGGGTCGCAAAACCCTGCGCTGCCAGCGCAACGCGGCGCGCCTCTGCTGCCGACAGACGTTGGCGCTGCATTACGGCGAGAGGTTCAAGGGGTAAACTGGCGCTGTAATTTTTACGCGACGCAAGACAATAAGGACACAAGAAAGCATGGGCAAAGACTATCAGGAAATCGATGAACGCATGCAAAACTGGATCGAGCAGCAGCACCTGTTTTTTGTATCAACCGCACCATTGAGCAATGACGGACTGATCAACTGTTCGCCAAAAGGACTTGATTGCCTGCGTGTTCTTGGACCACGCAAGATTGCCTATGCCGATACAGGTGGCAGTGGCGCCGAAACAATCGCTCACCTCAAAGAAAATGGCCGTATCGTCATCATGCTGTGCGCTTTCAGTGGACCACCGAAAATTTTCCGGTTCTACGGTCATGGCATATCCGTGGAACCGCACGAAACAGAATTTGAGGCATTAAGCTCGAGTTTTTCAGGGTTGCCCGCCATCAGGAACTTCATTGTTGTTGAGATCAATAGAATCCGTGATTCCTGTGGCTATGGCGTGCCCAGCTACGAGTACGTTGGGGAACGAGAGTCGCTGGCGAACTTCTATGCCAACAAGAGCGAAGCAGAAATAGTGCAATATCGAATTGATCGAAATGAAAAAAGCCTGGACGGTTTGCCCGCGCTCGATATTGATACTCTCAAGTAACCGTGTTGTCAGGCATCGAGAAGGCCAGCGGATACGGCGCCGGCTTTGACGGTCAGCTTGCGATCTATGGCACTTGTATAGGTACGGGTTCGAATTCCATCCAACAAATGCCACTCCCCTGTGCACTCCGTCCGATCCAGTGTCATACACAACCAGCCGCGCCGAGCCGTTTCCATATATTTCAAGTCCGAATTAAGATCAATTACCGCCGCACTGAGTGAGCCGGACTGATATTCGGGCAAGTACTCGGCGAATCCTGGCGATGTAACTGATGGCGTCATGAACTCAACCGCCACCGGTACGCTCTCGCCCGCCGGAACCAGGTTCCCCGCTAAGGATGTGTGCAAGTCACCACTGAGAACCACGGGATTGGTCGCATGTTCTCTCAGGTCGGACAGAAAGTCCTCGCGTGCAATGGGATAACCGTCCCAGGTATCGAGCAGCAGGCTCGGATTGCCCTTGCTCATCGCAATCGTTCTGTGCAGACGTTCGCGTCCAATACTGGTCGGTCCATCAGGGTCGATAAGGGACTCGAGATCAGGAGATTTCAGCCCCGAAACCATGACCTGCTGGCCAATCACCTGCCAAACCGTAGATCGCGAGCTCTTGAGACTGTCATGCAACCATGCTTCCTGCTCACCTCCGAGCAACCGGCGTTGGGGATCAGCGAGTGCGGCACCGACCGACTCCATAGTCACCTCATCACCGACATCCGGTTGGACGTCACGACCAACCATGCGTGTATCCAGCATCACCAGGTCGAGCAGATCGCCAAACTGGAACTTGCGGAAAATCTCAGTCCGGACACCATCCGCCTCACCACGGATAGGCATCCACTCGAAATACGCCTGTACCGCTGCCTCAACCCGGACCAGCCACTCACCCTCATCAATATTGTGATTTTCAGCCCCGTCACGCCACGCATCATTGGCAATCTCGTGATCGTCCCAGATCGCAATCATCGGGCAGGCTGCCTGCATGGCCATCGCGTCGGGATCTGATTTGTACTGCGCGTAGCGCTGTCGATAGTCGGACAGGCTGATAGTTTCTCGCGGCGGATCCGGCACCCGATTCATCGACTCCGCGAACTCAGTCGCGTACTCGCCGGGCCCGTAATCGTAGATAAAATCTCCCAGATGAATGACTACATCAAGATCCTTCCGATTGGCGATTTCGCGGTACGCGTGAAAATACCCTGCCGCATAATTCGAACAGGATACGACAGCCATTCGGCAGCGATCAGTGCGCCCCTCCGGCAGAGTCTTGGTACGTCCAATGTGCGACAGGCGGCCATCAACTTCGAATTGATAGTAGAGCACTGTGCCCGCAGGCAAGCCTCGAACGTCTGCCTTAATTGTATAGTCGCGTGTTGAGTCGGTGCTGACGGTGCCTGCGCTGAGGACGTTGCGCATTTCGCTATCATCCGCCATGCGCCATTTGGCCGTAACGGCCTCGCCCGTGGCCCCACTTAACCGCGTCCATAGAATAACGCCATCGGCGAGCGGGTCCCCGCTCGCGACGCCGTGGTCAAATGAATACGGACTGGCAGTCGCGCCACTGCGTTTGCGACCACCCGTGCAAGCGAGCAGAAGCCCGGACAGCAGCGAGAGCAAAAAACCACGTCTAAGCACGAAGTCTCCTCGAAGATTGGCTAGAATCAGATTCCGGCACATCATACCTGCAGTGACCAATGAATCTACACACTTGCGCACGCACAATATGTCTGGCAACCATCTTGTTGATGCTAACGGTTCCCGGCACCGCTGAAGAGTCCTATATCGCAGGCATATGGCTAAGCGGCGACGGGGACGGCTGGATAGAACTGCGCCATGAAGGAGAGATGCTCAGCGGTTACATTGCCGGGTCTCCCAATGACAAACCGGGTGATCCGCCACGTTTTGACGTCAAGAATCCAGAGCCAAACCTCAGAGAACGTGAGTTGCTGGGTATGAAGTTCATGCAGGGGTTTCGCTACGATGGCGAAAAGCGATGGACCGGCGGAAGCATCTACGATCCGAATAGTGGCAAAACCTACAAAGGCAACATCACCCTTATTGATCGCGATACGCTCAAGCTTCGCGGCTACATTGGTGTCGCATTATTCGGTCGCAGCGAAACCTGGACCCGCAGGCAAGACCAGGACCATTAGTCATCGGTAATAATGGCGTCTGCCTCAATCTCCAGCAGCATGTCCGGGTGTATCAGGCGATTCACTTCGAGCATGGCAGTCGCTGGCGGCGAGTCCCCGAACGCTTCCTGATGGGCTCGCGCAATGTCCTCCCATTGATCGATATCAGTAACGAACATGCGCGTTCGGACAACGTCACTTAGACTTGCTCCTGCCGCGTTCAGTGCTTCGGCAATAACCTCAATGCACCGACAGGCCTGTGCATAGGTATCGCCCACTCCGACAATCTCGCCATCCGGGCCCACCGCGGCCGACCCGGACACAGCGATCGTTCTGCCTACACGGACAGCTCTCGAGTAGCCGACGATCGGCTCCCACGGCGCCCCGGAGCGTATATTGCTGCGCTTGAATTGCTTCATGAAAACACACTCAACTAGTAATAATATTTCTAGATAACTACTTTATATCATTGATTAATAGGTATTAATTCACGGCTATCGGAGCGATATACCGCTATTACTCCGCAGATCGACAGACCGACATAGGCAGCGACCCAGGCCAATGGCACGACACTCGAAACGCCGAAAAAAATCGCCGCACCGAGCGGCACCACAATAAGCAGGCGCACGACCTCAAATAAAATGGCGTACGACCTGCCCTCACTGAGTAATCCCAATGTGTAGATATGAGTCCACAACAGCAGACATGGCAACAGCACCGTGCCCATATCTCGCGTCGCGAACATGCTCGATACCACCAGCGCCTGGGCCAGCACCAGAACAAACTGCAGCAACACATAGGCACCGGCCATTCGAGTTAGTGGCGGATCGAACTTTGCAAAAGTGGAAAGATCAGCCCGCGATTTTGGAAAACGTTCGGCCACATCAGCGGGGCGCCACCCAGTGCGTCTGAACCAAATACCGACCTTGTCCTTCCACTTCGCCGTATGTCGGGCGTCGAACAACAGGTAGCCATAGATCTGCAAGTTGGCCCAAAACGGATTCCAGCTTGCCAGCGGCTTTCTGACTCCAAATATCACTGGCTCATCGCTACTCTCATCTTCAAACGTGCCAAACATTCGATCCCAGAGAATCAGCACACCGCCATAGTTCTTGTCAATGTAGCGTTCATTCTGCGCATGATGAACACGGTGGTTCGAGGGGGTTACGAATATGCGGTCCAGTACGCCAAGCCTCCTCACCAGCTGAGTGTGCACCCAGAACTGATAAATCAGATTGCCCGCATTGACAACCAGCAGAACTTCCACCGGAAACCCGATCAGGAACAATGGAACGTAGAAAATCCAGCTAAACAGGAAACCTGTGCTGGTCTGCCGTAAGGCCGTGGATAAATTGTAATCCTCGCTCTGGTGGTGAACGCCGTGCGCCGCCCAGAGAATCGAAATCTCGTGGCTGAAACGATGGAACCAGTAGTAACAAAAATCCCACGCCAGTGCGGCGCTCACCCACAGGGCAATGCCACTGAGCGATGCATCAAACCAGGAGAGCTGCATATCGATCAGGGAGAAGTTCTTTAGCACAAAGCCCCACGCGACCAATTGAACGACTTGCGTGAAGAAACCGAAACTCTTGCTGAGAATGCCAGCGCTGATGCTATTGATCGCATCATTGCTGCGGTACACGCCGGCCTTTCGAACATGGTTAACAACCACCTCAAGCACGATGCTGAGCAAGAAGAACGGAACTGCCAAAGCGATTAGGTCCATCACGGAATCATACCGCCATTACTGCAGAGGGACAGGATTTTGCGGTAAGCTGCGCGGCGACTCTGGCCAGCACTAGACCCATGATCAACTCAGCCGAATTGAAATTATTGCAGCAAGCTCTGGAAACCCTCGCCGCGGGCACTGTCGAGTTGCCGGACTTCACGCCCGATTTTGATGTCGCGGCAGCAGGCGAAGTACTGCAGCTGGTCGCCAAACGAATGCGCGACAATTATCCGTATTACCACCCCCGCTATGCCGGCCAGATGCTAAAGCCGCCGCATGCGATAGCAAGAATCGCTTATGCAATGTCACTTTGGGTTAATCCAAATAATCATGCACTCGATGGCGGGCGGGCAAGCTCAGCAATGGAAAAAGAATGCATCATTGAACTGGGACGGATGTACGGGTGGGACAAGCCACTCGGCCATTTAGCGGGTGGTGGCACTATGGCCAACCTTGAGGCGCATTGGGTTGCCAGCCGCATCCATCCGGGCAAACGGATAATCGGATCCGAACATTCCCACTACACACACAGTCGCATTTGCGATGTTCTCGGCATACCGTTTTCGGCCGTTGAAGCAAATAATAACGGCCAGATGGATGTTACTGCCGTTGAGAGCATGCTCAAATGTGGGGACGTCGGCACTGTCGTCGTCACCATAGGGAATACCGGCTTTGGCGCAGTCGACCCGCTCGCAGAAATCCTGGCTCTTCGGGAAAAGTATGATTTCCGGATCCATGCGGATGCGGCCTACGGCGGGTACTTTGGGTTGACCAGTGAGCTACAGGAACACGCAAAATCGACCTATGCACGTCTAACAGAAGTCGATTCGATTGTGGTAGATCCGCATAAGCACGGCCTGCAACCCTATGGTTGCGGGTGCATATTGTTTCGCGATCCCGAGGTCGGGCGCTTCTACCAGCATGATTCGCCTTACACTTACTTCAGCTCGGCGGAACTGCACCTCGGCGAAATTAGCCTTGAATGTTCCCGACCAGGCGCTGCCGCAGTGGCTCTGTGGGCGACGCAGCAACTCTTCCCTCTCACGAGAGGCGGGCAATTCTCGGCAATGCTCGATCAGAGTTTGCTGGCAGCCAGAACATTCTGGGATCAGCTCCAATCCAGCATGTATTTTCATCCATTGATGCCGCCAGAACTCGACATTGTCGTTTACGCGGCGGCCGCGAATGACTCAATGACTGCCAGCCAATATGCACGAAAGATTTTCGAATTGGCGGCCGAGAGAGAGTTGCATCTGGCGTTGATCGAAGTGCCGATAGAGCTGGCTAAATCGTATATTCCGAATCTCACAGCAAACTCGAAAACGGTCACCTGCCTCCGTTCAGCATTGATGAAACCGGAACATGGCAAATGGCTGCCGGAAATTATGGCCGCATTGGAAGATTGCGCTGCAACTCTGGTGCAGCCCTGAATTCAGGCCGATTGAAACTGCAGCAGCGCCCGTGTCAGAACAAAGCCCACGTAAAAGCAGGCAAAGCCACCAACCATGGTGGTCATCAGATACGCGAATGAATTCAATATCTCGCTACGCTGCAGCATCGTATGCAGCTCGAGCATAAGCGCTGATAGAGTGGTAAAACTGCCGCAAAAGCCGATCGCGAACAATAGTCGGTAGTGATCCGGAATAATTCCCGCTTCGTTAAACCAGGTGGCACTCGCGACGAGCTGTGCGATAACACCCATAACAAGGCAACCGAGCAGGTTTGCGCTCAAAGTACCCCAGGGGAATGCGACATCCCGTTGCAAAAAGATGTTCAGGCCAAAGCGAGCCATCGCCCCAATAGCACCGCCTATTGCGACAAACAAATACGATAAAGCGATGACCTTCATCGACTAGCCAAGCTCAAGAGCGTGTCTCGCGGCATGATATTCCTCTTCCATTCTCATGATCAGATCAGCGGCAGGCATAACATCATCAATATTGCCGACACCCTGCCCGGCACCCCAAATATCCCGCCAGGCTTTGGCGTCGCTCTTGTCAGCCTTGCCAAAATCCATCACTTGCTTGTCGCCTTCCGGCAAAGCGTCCGGGTCAAGCCCTGCGTTGCTTATGCTGCCCTTCAGGTAACTGCCATGGATACCCGTAAACAATGACGAATACACGATATCAGATGCGTTGCTGGCAACGATCATATCTTTGTAGTCCGATATAGCTCGCGCTTCCTCTGTTGCGATGAAGCGAGTGCCGATGTAGGCGAGATCAGCTCCCATTGCCTGCGCCGCCAATACATCAGATCCGCTTGTCATTGCGCCAGACAGAATAATCGCACCGTCAAACTCGCGGCGAATTTCCTTAACCAGAGCAAACGGGCTCAACGTTCCTGCGTGCCCTCCCGCACCGGCACAAACAGCAATGACGCCATCAACACCCTGTTCAATCGCCTTGCGCGCATGACGCAGATTGATCACGTCGTGAAACACCAGGCCACCGTAGCTGTGTACCGCTTCGATCACTTCCGCGGGGGGACGTAAACTCGTAATGATGATCGGCACCTGATGTTTGATGCAGGTGTCCAGATCCGCATGCAGCCGACCATTGCTTTGGTGACATATCTGATTGACCGCATACGGAGCGACCGGTTGCTGCGGGTTCGCATCGGCATGTTCGGCCAATGAAGCACTGATTTCACGCAACCAATCGTCAAGCGCTTGCTGCGGTCGCGCATTGAGTGCGGGAAAAGAACCAACGATTCCCGCTTTGCACTGTGCAGTGACAAGCTCCGGCCCGGAGACAATGAACATCGGCGCGCCGATCAGGGGAATTCTCAAAGTGCCGGCAAGCGCGGCTGGTAATGCCATCAATGACTCCTAAACTCGTGCCATTAGGTCGCGACCATAAAACTGGCCTCGCAATCTGCGACCAGCGAATCATCTGACGCAAGGCGTGCCTCGCCCTTCAATACAACAAGCCGTCCTTTTTCACGTTCAATCCAACCCTTCAGTTTAATCGTCTCGCCGACGCTAAGCGCCCGTCGATAGCGAATCTCACTCTTTGCCGTGTGTGCTTTTCGCCCTTGCATGTAAAGGACATTGGCCGTGACGTCATCGAGCGCTGCATAGATTATTCCACCGTGCACGGTGTTCGCCCAACCGACGTGATTTGCGCCGGGTGTAAACACTGCAGTGCATTCTTTGCCATCAAAGTCGAATTCAATGCGCAAACCAACAGGATTATCTTTGCCGCAGGCAAAGCACATGGTCGCTGCTTCGATATCATCCGACATCGCAGCAGCTTCCATCTCGAAAGGGATTACTGAATCTGCGTATCAATAGCAAGGTTGACAGTATTGCTGTCTGCAGGTCGAACGATTGCAGAAGTGAACCAGTCACCGGACTGCTGTGCGGGTTGCCCGGTTAACGAAACGCGCGCAATAATTTCAAATTCTGGAAATCCGGACAATGATCGACCGGGAACCATGGAATTGGCGTCGCCAAGATCAATACGGGTCGGCAAATCGGACACACGTCGTCTTACCACCGCAATGGGTGGCGACGGTTGCTTAGGATCTCTCGCAATAATGTAAACAGCCGCATTTGCGGGCAATGCGCCGCCAACAGAATCGGCCAATGAAATTTCCGCGCTCAAAACAACGCCCTCTATTTCCAGGGGCGCCTCTAATGTGGCAGGTGCTGCCGCAGGAGGCGCAGGAGCCGGAGCAGCCATCGAGGCGGCCTCACCCTTCCATTCAGCAATTCGCTGCCTGAGTACGCCCCGTATTTCCTCAGGGGGGTTAAGGCCCAGTAGTTTTTCCCAGCGTGATGCGGCCAGTTCCTTGTCACCACGATTAATGGCACCGATACCACCGTAGAACAATGCTTGTGGGTTGTTCGGCTCCAGGGCAAGAGCGCTCTCAAATAACGCGGCAGATCGTCCCGCCACACCCTCACTGGAGTTGCCCGAAAGAATCGCCGAGCCCAGGTCAACCAGAGTTTGAGCATCGCTGGAAGATTCGAGTTCAACTGCTTTTTGAAAAGCGTCAGCCGCGCTCGCGAAATCACCAAGCGACATATAGGAGCGGCCCAGCATCTTCCAGCCATTGAGATCGTCCGGTTCATCAGCAAGCCGCGCTGCTAGCGATGTGACTACCTCACCCATCTCGGGAGCCATGCCGGAGCTGCCATGCGAAGAAAGACCAGGGCTACCCATTGCGCCATAAACGCCGATCGACAGACTCGAAACGACAAGCACCGCAAGCGCCACCGTCAGCGTAAAAGTTTGTTTGCCTCGATACAGGGGGTACGCCACAAACATGACGGCCAGAATCCCCATTACGGTTAGTGCAATCCAAAGTGTCATCAAGCTCAAGCCTCTTCCACAACGTCATCATCGATTGGCAATGCCATTCGGCGGCGCATTATACGAAACATTGCGAAGCCACCAAACCCGAGCAGGAAAACAGGGGCTAGCCACAGGACCAGCGTCTTGCCTGAAAATCGCGGTCGATACAATGCGAATTCGCCATAGCGTTCAACCAGAAAGTCGTAAATCTCGTCGTCCGACAGCCCTTCTTCCAGCATGCGTCGAATTTCACGACGCAGGTCGGACGCCAGGAATGCGTTTGAGTCCTTGATGGTTTGATTTTGACACTTCAAACAACGCACTTCGTTAGTGATCGTGTCATAACGAGCCTGCAGTTCAGGATCACTAAACGACGTACCGCCGTCAATCGCAAAACACGGCACCGCAAAAGAGACCGCGACCAGCACAATTAGCACCTTTCTCACTGCTTGTTCTCCTCTGCCGCAATCAACGGAACGAAATCCTGCTCCCATAATTCGCGGTTGAGCGGCCCGGTCAATTTGTACAAGACGGTACCGTCTGCGCCGATCAAAAATGTCTCGGGCGCGCCATACACGCCCCAATCAATGCCAACACGTCCGTCAGCATCGTAGCCGACCGCCGCGTACGGGTTGCCCAACTCTCCCAGCCAGCGCTGGGCCTCACCACGATCATCGCGCCAGTCAATACCGTATATCGGTATGTCCGATTCAGCAGCCAGACGCATGAGAAAGCCGTGCTCCTGGCGACAACCGGGGCACCAGGTCGCCCAAACATTAACCAATGCAATCTGACCTTCGTAATCGACGGAACCCATGAGTTCATCGGGATTAGTTACCGAAGGCAACTCGAATTGCGGGGCGGGTTTGTCCAGAAAAGGGGACGGCAATTCGGTCGGGTCTCGATACAGGCCGCTCATCAAAAACGGGAGCAAGATAGCGAACGCGAACAGCGGAACCAGATAACGGCTACGAGACATCAGGCAGCTTCCGTCGCAGCGCCGTGAACTTTATTCTTGGCAGTTGCCGTTGATCGATAGCGCCTGTCGCTGATCGAAATCAGGCCGCCTAACGCCATTACCAGCGCACCGAGCCAAATAAATCGAATCATCGGCTTGTACTGGATGCGTACGCTCCACGTGTCACTGCCGATTTGATCGCCAAGTGCAACAAATAAATCCTGATTCCACAATGCGAGGATACCTGCCTCTGTCATCCAGCTCTTCTGCACCAGGTACTGGCGTTTTTGCGGTCGGAGTTCACCAACGAAATCGGCTCCCTCACGAATTTCAACCACACCCTCGATTGCAGCGTAGTTAGGACCTTGTACGTCCCTGATCTCGCGCATTTCAAAACTATAGCCTGCAACTTCGACCGTTTGGCCAGCGCGCACTGCAACATCTTCTTCAATACTGAAGGCCGAGACCAGCGTCACGCCCAAAGTAAAAAGACCAATTCCGAAATGCGCTACACACATGCCGAGAGCCGAACGTGTGATCGCCGGTGTGCCCGGGGCACGTCGCCAGGAGCGAATCGGCAGCACTGATGAGGCTGCCAATATCCAGACAGCGGCTAGCGAACCAACACTGACCATTAATCCAAATCGTCCGTACATGAAGCCTGGAATAGCGAGTCCGAGTACCAAAGCGATCATGGCCGGGATTTTTATTGTGTTTGCCCACGGTGCTGCTGCCTGGGATCGCCAGGCGGTATGCATACCAAGCCCCATTAAGAGAACCAGCGGCACCATTGGTATGGCGAACGCAATCTCAAACCACGGTGGTCCGACCGAGATCTTGCCCATTTCCAGGACCTCAACCACCAGCGGTGCCATCGTGCCAAGGAACACGATGCCTGCCGCGGTTACCAACAGCACGTTATTCAGCATCAGGAAGGTTTCACGCGAAAACGGCTTAAAGCCAGCATCTGAATCCAGACTTGGGGCGCGCCACGCATACAAAGCCAATGCACCGAAAATCACGATCATCAGAAAGGTCAGTATAAAAAATCCGCGAGTCGGGTCGGTCGCGAAAGCATGTACTGAAACGAGAATTCCTGACCTAACCAGAAACGTGCCGAGCAAACTTAATGAAAATGCGGCTATCGCCAGCAATAATGTCCAGCTCTTAAACAGGCCGCGTTTTTCGGTAACAGCGAGAGAGTGAATCAGTGCTGTGCCAACCAGCCATGGCATGAAAGACGCGTTCTCAACAGGATCCCAGAACCACCAGCCGCCCCAACCGAGCTCGTAATATGCCCACCAACTGCCGAGCGCAATGCCGACCGTCAGGAACATCCACGCGGCTGTCGTCCACGGACGTGTCCACTTCGCCCATTTTTGGTCAAGGTTGCCGCTGATCATGGCTGCGATCGCAAACGCAAAGGCAACCGAAAAACCGACGTAGCCGGCATACAAAATTGGCGGGTGAATAGCGAGCCCGGGATCTTGCAAGAGCGGGTTCAAATCAGCGCCGTCCATTGGTGCCGGAGACAGGCGTAAGAACGGATTTGATGTGAGTATGGTGAACAACAGGAAGCCGGTAGATAGCAACCCAAGCACACCGATGACACGTGCCGAGAAAGAGTCCGGCAATTCACCGCTGAAGCGACTCACTGCCACTGTCCAGAGCGCCAGAATGAGAACCCAGAGCAGCAAAGAACCTTCGTGCGCCGCCCAAACGGCCGAAATCTTGTAGATCGTAGGCAGGGCCAGCTGCGAGTGATTAGCAACGTACGCAACCGAGAAATCACTCTGCACGAACGCCCATGTCAGGCAAGCAAATGAAAATGCAACAAAGATCAATTGACCTAGTGCGGCTGTACGCCCTACTGCCATCATCGCCGCATCATTTCTGTGCGCGCCAATTAACGGCAACACGCCCTGACAAACAGCGAGCGACAGAGCCAGGATTAGCGCAAAGTGACCAATCTCAGGAATCATTGTGTACCGCACTCCGCCGAACGTTCGGCAAGCGTCTTGGTTTCATCCACGACATGTTTCGCCAACGAATCTGCAACCTCTGGCGCCATGTACTCCTCATCATGTTTCGCGAGGATGGTGTCAGCAATAAACACACCGCCATCACCCAGACGGCCATGCGCAACAACGCCCTGACCTTCGCGGAACAAATCAGGTAGTACTCCGGTATAGGAAACACCCAGCTCGCAACGCATATCAGTCACGCGAAAATTCATCTCTAACGACCCTTCCTCGCGCACTACGCTGTCATGCACGACCAGCCCACCGATGCGGAAGTTTCTGTCCTCGGGATAGTTACCTTCAACGACATCTGATACATCAACGAAAAACATCATGTTTTCCTTGAATGCGTTCAGAGTCAGTGCGGCGGCGACGATAATTCCGACACCCGCAAGGGCAACTCCAAGCATACGTTGCTGTCTTGGCTTCATTGGTTTTCCTCAAGCGCCTTTATGCGCACCTCAATATCCCGGTAGACCTTACGCTGACGTAATCGCAGTCGCCATTCGCAAATTCCGAACACTACCGCAGTCAACGCAAAACAAGCCCATACGTATGATCCGTAGGATCCCATCGCCAATCCTTCCATCAGGGTTGCCCTCCAGGCGCCAAAATCAGGTCTCTAACCCATCGCGTGCGCCTTTCTCGATATAAAACTTCAGTTCTCACGCGGCGCAACAGGAAGGCACCGAATATGAGTGTGTAGGCCAGGATCATTGCCAACAGCGGGTACAACATTTCCGCATCAATGGCCGGACCGCCTTTTTTAATCAAGGTTGCGCCCTGATGTAATGAGCTCCACCACTCAACAGAGAAGTGAATGACAGGAACATTCACTGCGCCTACCAACGCGAGTACCGCACTGGCCTTGTCCGCCTTGGTGGTATCGTCGATCGCCGAGCGCAGAGCCATATAACCGAAATACAGAAATAGCATGATGAGTTCCGAGGTCAGCCGTGGATCACCCCACTCCCACCACGTACCCCACATCGGTCGGCCCCATATAGAGCCCGTCGCAAGCGCCAGAAACGTAAACCAGGCACCAAGCGGCGCGGCGGCTGCGGCAACAGCGTGCGCCAGCTTCATGCGCCAGATAAGGCCGATTCCGGCACTTACTGCCATTATCATGTAAGCCATCATCGACAAATAAGCGGCAGGCACGTGCACGTAGATTATGCGAAAGGCATCGCCCTGCTGATAGTCTTCCGGCGCGACGTATAGCCCGGCATAGACACCGTAGGCAATCAGCAAGATCCCCGGCAACATCAGCCACGGGACGAATTTGGGAGCAAGCCGATAAAAGTGCGGTGGCGATGCCAGTTTATGAAAAAATGTGAACATATGTACTACTTCTACTCGTTACTAATACGTAATGCAGCCGCCGTTGCGAACGGTGCGAGAGACAATGCCAACATGGCATAAGCTGCAAGAAAATAAGTACCCGCCGCAACGCCATCGTCAGCTGCCGCAAGTGACACGGTTCGAGCCCCGAAAATGAGCACAGGCATGACCAGCGGCAATATCAGCAAGCTGAGCAATGCGGTGCCGCGATTCAGACCGACGGTAAGGGCCGCACCGATAGACCCGACCAGACTCAAACTCATCGTACCCAGCGTCAATGTGAGCATCAAGACACCGGTCACAGATATCGGCATGCGAAAGGTTATGGCAAGTATCGGGGAAACCAGCACCAGCGGCAGGCCACTGGTTATCCAATGTGCGATGGTCTTGCCGAGCGCAAGCAAGGGCAACGGCAACGGACTGACAATCATCTGGTCAAGGCTGCCATCTTCGTAGTCAGTAAGAAAAAGCCCGTTCAAAGACAGCAGCGTCGCCAGCAAGGCAGCGACCCACAATACGCCAGGCCCACTGAAAACGAGTTGTTCGGTACTCGGCCCGACGGCCAAAGGAAACAGGGTGCTGACCATGGCGAAGAACAGCAAGGAATTCATGACGTCGCCGGGACGCTTCCAGGCAATGACAAGGTCACGTTTAATGACAGCCAGGAAACCTGGCAACAGCGGATAGTTCTGTTCGTCGTATTTATTCATTACAGGTGCACCGTACGCATCGGCGCATCAATAACAACGTCCTGATGCGCGGCGATCACGCACATACCACCCGCCTGCACATGCTCTTCAACGAGTTCAAGAACAAGCTCCCGACCGGCCCGATCAAGATTTGTAAACGGTTCGTCCATTAACCACAACGGAGCGTTCGACAACAGCATCCGCGCCAAAGAAACCCGGCGTTGTTGGCCTGCAGACAAGGACCTCAGGGGGAGCCGTGTCAGCCGCTCAATGCCAAGACGCTGCAGGACTTCATCCAGGTCTTTGTCGGATGCAGGGCGCAGAGCTGCCTCGAACCGCAGATTCTCGAGCAACGTTAGATCAGCTTTGAAGCCAACCCGGTGCGCCATCCAGACTAGTGAGCCATGAAAGCGCTGGCGGTTCTTGTGCACCGGAACTCCGTCCCACTCGATCGCACCCTCCTCAAGTTCCAACATGCCGACGAGTGCACGCATCAGACTCGTTTTACCGCTGCCATTGCTGCCCTCAAGAATAAGCAACTCACCCGGATTCAGCGCAAAACTCAAGTTCTGAAAAAGACAACGATCACCACGCAACAGGGTGAGGTCTTCAGCCGTTAACTTTGCAGTCAATACCTTACGCCTCGTCGTCGATCGCAGACAGAAATCAGTCTATTGGTAAACATCGTTATTATTCCGTTCGTTACAACATATATATCGAATTAACATTAAATAATCACTGTGTCTTACTGATCGATAACAAAATGGTCCAAAGTTGTTTACAAGCACTCAAGCACCGCCGTAGACTGATCGGCCCGGTCATTTACGCACGCAAAATCAACGCTCGGGAACACAAAGGTTACCCAATTTAGCGCACCATGACAGATTGCGAGTTGCTCATATGGATTTAGCCGCTGCCGGCTTGGCAGAACAACCATTTCGAACCCATGACAAGCCCCTGTCGACAGTGTCTTACGCGTCGCATCGTGACGCATTAAAGGTATTGGAAGATACATGTGCAGCGCCCAACGGTCTATCCTTACTGCAAGCACCTCCCCTGTCCGGAAAATCAACGCTGATCCGCCACTTCATCGATACTCGTCCTGAAGATTGCGCAACGGCCATTGTTGATGGTAACGGCCTGAATACAACGAGCCTGCTTGAGTCGATCTTGCGACAGTTTGGCTACGTACTTGACTACACTTCGCCCAACGAGTTACTGGCTATGTTGCGCGTATTTACTCTGCAACAGGCAGCCTCCGGCGAATCACCGCTACTTATCATTGAAAACTCGCATGCGTTGAATCCGAGCGCTTTACGCGCAGTTTGCGAGTTGGCGGACTTGAATGTACGCCGGGTCAGCGCGCTCAAGATTGCCCTCGTTAGTGATCGGTCGCTGCATGATATTGTCACTGCGCCCGCAATGCGCTGCATCGAAAAGCGCTTGACGCACGATTTCCATCTGCGGCCAATGACGCAGCAAGAGACCGTTCATTATCTGTACGCGAAACTCAATGCGGCAGGCAGTCTCGTTCCCGAATTCGTTTTTCCCCGCGCTGTCTGCACGGAGCTCTGGCGAGCATCCGGCGGTTGGCCCGGCATTCTCGACCGAATCGCGCTGTTAGCGCTGGCAAAAGCAAAAGCCTTGCCGGTGTCAGCCGAAGAAATTGAACGTCCCGCACTGCCGAACGGCACCTGGGACGATGCCGCTTTCGCTGCGGCAGAAGAAAAACAGGATAAGAGCCAGCAAAACGGTCCGCCCAAACTGTACGTGGCCAGCAATGGCGAAATGCTCGCGGAACTAACTTTTGATCACCCACGCATGCTGGTCGGCCGGTCTGAGCACAACGATCTCGCCATTCCGAGTCGATTCATCAGTCGTCATCATGCGTTGCTGGTGCGACACGGAAGCGCAACTTTTCTAATGGACCTGAACAGTTCGAACGGTACGTTCGTCAATTCGAAACGCGTTTCGAATCACGTATTGATCAACGACGACGTTATCAAGATCGGTCACCACAGCATCAAATTCAGCGATCCGCATGCAACTGAACGCGGCACTCTCGACGGCATCGAATTTGCTGATACTTCGATCATGAAAACACTGGACGATATGCGCAAGCTACTCGCGCAGGAGAATACTGAGATGTTGCCCGCCGCACCCGAGAATCTGCCCACAACAAAAATCTAACAGGGTCCGCCCGACTACCCTAAGAAATTTTCCTTAAAGTGCTTTCGGCACATCGACAAATAGCGATCATTGCCGCCAATTTCTATTTGCGAACCTTCGCGTATGGCCTTGCCGCTTTCGTCAAGGCGAATCACCATCGTTGCCTTCGAACCACAGTGACAGATCGCCTTGATCTCATTGAGATTGTCAGACCAGGCGAGCAGGTACTTGCTGCCCTCAAAGGGTTCGCCCTGAAAGTCCGTGCGCAAGCCATACGCCAATACCGGAATTTCCAGCTGATCCGTGACCTCACCAAGCTGGAATACCTGCTCTTTGGTCAGAAACTGGGCTTCATCAATGAGCACACAATGCAGAGCTTCCTCGCTGCACTGCGCCTGAATGATTTCATACAGATTATCTTCACGCCCAAAGGTCGTTGCCGGAGTCTCAATCCCAATCCGTGAGGCGACCTTTCCCGCACCGTAGCGATCATCAAGTTCCGGTGCAAATACCAGCGTATTCATGCCCCGCTCTCTATAGTTATAACTGGATTGAAGCAATGCGGTCGATTTGCCAGCATTCATCGAAGAATAATAGAAGTACAGCTTCGCCATTCTCAACCCGTTCCATTGTTGTAGTTGGTGATCGAATACCCCGGACACAACGGTCCGGCGCTCGCGATATTGTCGCATCAGCGCACGGAGCATGCACGACTGTCGCCGAGTTTTACCGTCAGGGTTTCAGGAAACGTACGATCTTCTTACGAAAAGTACTCTTGTCCGATCCTCTGCCCGAGACTGACACAGATCGGCAGGTAGAACACACGTTTTGCGGCGTGTGTCGGGAGGAGAATATTTGCGGCACAGGCGTAACCTTGCCATTGCGAAGGCACTTGCTGCAAATCACCAGATTGCTAAGACGATCCAGCAAACGATAATCAACGTTCGCAGTTGCTGCTGTGGCCATGCTCATACTCCTTCTACAGATCGTATCTTTGGCATCTGGCAAGCGTTTTGGCCAGTTGACAGGTGATATTTGATCGCAAACTGCCAACCAGTCGAGGTTTTGTCTGTGATGCACCTCCCTTTAACGCTGCGCCACTGTATTGGTCTGAGAACTGGTAAGTACATCTGCGAATAGCAACCGACCGCCTTCTGCTGCGAGGATAATCATAGTTGTCACTTGGCGACCTCGCTCGCCGGTCTCGGAGGGTGCACGTCATGCGAATATTTCTACTGGTCTCTTTCTCTATCCTTTCCTTGATTCTGGCGTCACCCTGTCTGGGCGAGGACTATGCCCAAGGCAAAGCGGCCTACAATTCAGCGGACTATGAAACCGCCCTGGCCGAATGGCTTCCGCTCGCCGAGAGTGGCGACGTTGACGCGCAGTTCGGCATGGGCCAGATGAACGCCAATGGATTCGGTGTCGCCATGAACGATGCCGAAGCGTTGCGCTGGTTCAGCCTCGCAGCCGAGCAAGGCCACGCCGATGCGATGCAGAACATCGCGATAATGCATGCGAACGGCTGGGGGCTGCCACAGAGCGATGCGGAGGCATTCAAGTGGTACGGTCTGGCCGCCGAAAAAGGTGTCACTGCGGCGCAGGTCGCTCTGGCCCGAATGCTCTCAGATGGTTACTGGGAAGTGCAGGACAAGGTGCTTGCCTACAAGTGGCTGAATATCGCTGCCGCGCTGGGTAATAGCAGTGCGAGCGCCAAACGCGATGATCTGGGCAGCAAGATGTCGGCCGCAGAAATTAGCAAGGCAGATGGCATCACCGGCATCTGGATGGACACCTACCGCGTCCAGCTCGCCAACAAGTAGCTGTCTCTGCCGCAAGCAACGATTGACGGCACCCTGCTGGCCTCAGGCACATCCTGACCACGTTTTGCAGTAAAGTGAGCCGCAGGTTGCCGGAGCAAGCGAATGCGGAAGTATCTGACGATGACCCTTATTGCAGTGGGTCTCTTTTTGCTGTTGATTGTGTTTGGCGGCACTGGCTACCGATATCTTGGCGGCGCGCATGCGCTGGATATAGTGGGCTCCGCAGGGGAACATGGAGGTGACTTGCCACTGCCCGGGCAAGGCTGGCCAAGCTACGGCAATGATCCCGGTGGTCATCGCTACAGCGCCGCCGCAGACATCACGACCCAGAACGTACGAGATCTTGCGATCGCCTGGGAGTACAGCACCGGTGACGTCGAAAACAAACCGGTAGCGTTGCAACGCAGCATTGCCGAGAGCACGCCAATACTGGTCGAAAGCTCACTTGTCTTTTGCACGCCATTTAACGAGGTGATAGCAATTGATCCGGGTACCGGCACAGAACAGTGGCGCTATGATCCGGCGATTGACCTCGATCAGCGACCAGCCAATCAGTTTGTGTGTCGCGGTGTAACTCACTGGCGCGACACGCGAGCCGATGCCACCTGCCCATCCACGCTATTCATGGGCACGAACGATGGCAGGGTCATTGCTCTGGATGCGACTACTGGAGAGCTTTGCTCTGAATTCGGCAAACTGGGTCAGGTTGTTATCGACCCCGGCATGGACCTTACCTGGCCTGGCGAGTTTCAAATCACTTCGCCTCCTGTGGTCATAGAAGACACCGTTGTGGTTGGCTCATCGATTAGCGATAACGGCCGCGTCATCGCACCAGCAGGAACTGTGCATGCCTATGACGCTCGCACGGGTGAACTCCGATGGTCATTCGATCCGATCCCACGGACGGTTGGCGATGAAAACTGGCAGGGATCTCAGCCCCCGGTCGAAGGACATGCGAATGTCTGGGCGCCGATGTCCGTAGACGCGGAGCGTGGCTTGATCTTTCTGCCGACATCGAGCCCGAGCCCGGATTTCTATGGCGGCTTGCGGCCGGGCGACAATCGTCACGCGAATTCAGTAGTGGCACTTCGCGCCACCACCGGCAAGGTCGAGTGGGCCTTTCAGTTAGTGCACCACGATGTCTGGGACTATGACCTGCCGGCTCAACCTGGTCTTTATTCAGTTTGGCGAGATGGAATCAAGCACGACGTCGTTGCGCAAGTCACGAAGACGGGACACTTGTTCGTACTTGACCGGGATACCGGTGAGCCTTTCTTACCCATCGAAGAAATCCCGATGCCCGCAACTGACATCGCAGGCGAAGTGCTATCACCGACACAACCTATACCCATGGCCACCCCGGCTATTGTTCCTGATCGAGTTGATCCGGACGACGCATTCGGCTTGACCTGGTTTGACAAGCGAGTCTGCACAAAGTGGTTAGAGTCCATTCGTGCCGAAGGAATATTTACGCCGCCTGCACTGGACGGCTCACTTTCTTACCCGTTCACCGGCGGCGGTGCCAACTGGGGCGGCGCAGCGTACGACCCCAGGAGAAATCTACTGGTCATTAACATGTCGAGCCTCGCGCACGACATCGCGCTGATTCCAACAGATGGCCTTGCTGAAGCGCGAGAAGTTTTTCATGACCAGCAAGTCTCGCCGATGACAGGTGCGCCGTACGGCGTAAAACGCGCTCTGATCGCGTCTCCGCTCGGCCTGCCGTGCACGCCTCCCCCATGGGGAGTCATTGCAGGCATTGATTTAGCAACTGGAGCGATTGTCTGGCGGCACTCGTTAGGTACGACAGAAGATCTGACCAATGGACTGTCATTGGATGTCGGCACACCTACTTACGGCGGCCCAATCATCACCTCCGGCAACCTGATTTTTATCGCTTCAACAATGGACTATTACTTGCGAGCACTGAGTACCGAAACCGGCGCGGAATTGTGGCGTGGTCGACTACCTACGTCTGGCAACGCAACACCGATGACTTACGTCTGGGAAGGACGCCAGTACGTCGTAATTTACGCCGGCGGCAGTTCAAGACTGGGTACGAAACTAGACGACAAGGTGATCGCTTTCGCACTGCCCGAATAATTGAAACGCAGGTGCGGGAATTGAGAAGAGCCGTGAATGCAGGAGAGTTGCAAGTTGCTATTTGGCTAGCCGCAAGCCTGCAATTTTCGGAAGTAGCAATTTTCCCGGAACCCGATCTGGTTGCAGGCCATGGCCAGACCGGCTCTGCGTTGAGCATCGGAGCTGCGCCCAGTAGTCGATCGCTAAGCGGCATATTTAAGAACTCAATACTGTTTGCTTCAGGCTATTTCAGGCCCTTTAACGGACGTTCAGTAAGAATTCCGTGGTTGCGTGCATTCGGTTAGTTGAAGATGCTGGGCAAGCGATTTTTACTTGCGCCTCTGCGCAGGAAGTAACATGGCATACACCGGCGAGTCCACGTGACGAATCAGAATTGCCAGGTCGGCATCGTCGAAATGAGCAATCCGAAAGCGCCCAAATGTATGTGCTTTGTTGACGTGATGACGCGACTTTGCGGCGGCATCCGAAATCGGGTCAAGGCTTAGTGACGCACTCAGCTTATGCCAACGTGCCTTGCCGTCCCAATCGATCGAATATATTGCGGCGCCATCAAGAGCCGAGTAGTACACGAGCGATCCTGTTGCCATGGAGTATTCCAATGCCGCGTATTCCTGAATATGTGGTTTCGAGCCTATGGACTCAACCGCGGTTATGGCATCTGCGGGGTTATTCGGATCGATGAATGCTAAAGAGTCGCGGCCATGAAGCGAGATGAACATTGAATCAGCGTCAGGGTGAATTTGCATAGCATTGTGATTGGCCTCGCCCGGAAGCTTGCTCGGACAAAACTCGCGCCAAGTGCCAAATGTACCGTCCGGATTCACGCCGTCGGGACTGTACGCGACGAAGGCATTGCCGCCGCCATCATCACCGGAGTGACCCCAAAGCACTCTCCGCTTCGCGTCCCATGTAGTAAATCCACCCGAATTAAGAATCGCCGACTGGTGCAGAGGACCTCGCCGCCACGTAAAACTGTCCAGATTGAACAAATGCGGAATGGCAGCGGCTGTGACATTCGGCCCTAGCTCTGTCTGTCCTTTCAGCAGTATAAAATCGTTGCCCGCTTCGTCATATTGAACATAGTCGTACGTGTGCGGTGGCAGTGGCGATCCGTCCGGATAGACAGAATCAGGGTAGATCGCGCCTTCCCCGTAATTGTTTGGATCGCCCGTAACGAAACCGGTGGTCAGGCGTCGCCACTCACGGCGCGCGATATCGAATGCATGGACATCAGAACCGAAGTAATCGTTGTGCCCTCCGCCGAAGACGATCATCGCGCCCGATTGACCAAAGCGTGACGCGTAGACCGCGCCGTTCCAAGCCTCCGTTATGGAAGAGAAACCGACCCGACCACGCCAGGGCGCAATCCAATCGCGACCGAACTGTCTGCGCACGCGTTCCGCCAGATCCATTGCGGGATTGAGTCCAGGATCGCGAGCGGGATCGTTATCTTCTAAGTAGCGAGTTCCAGGAGGCGTTGGTGGTAGCCCCAAGTCTGGCGTATTTCCGGAGATGCTGCACCAGTAACCTGGCTCCATTGCGGATACCCAGTCAGGGAGTTTCAAAGTAATTTTCTCAAGGTCACTCATGAAGAGAGAGTATGGGAATTTAGCGTGGCCGGCCATTGAGCATTTTCAGAAGAGCGCAAGAAAACGGCTGCATATGCGGTTTTACCGGCGGCCAATCGGGCTATTGTCATGGCTAAGCTGAACGCGGTTGAACCCCGGATTCGACCACTGCCAAGGGTAGGCATTTAAACCAAGTTCCGGGCTAATAGAATCAAGGGCTTCAGGACTCGCTATCAGCGAAGTCCAGGTTCCTCAGATAGAGGTATTAATCAGGTGTTCTCTGATCCGCATATCGAAGCGTTGTTAATTGATGAGGAAATGGCCGATCTGTTGTGGGAGGTCTGCAAAGAAACGAGATCAGCGAGGAGGATGCTTGTTTGGCATGTGCTCTTATCTCGCGAAGCGATATCAATACGTAATGCAGGATCAAAAAAACCGCACTGGGCGGGGCCTCTTGAATCTTGTTATAAAGAAAAACGTGAGCAAACTTGTCGATCGAAATAGGCGCACTAATTGGGACTTATGCGGCCCGGTTCAGGCGCATAGGGGAGATACCCCTCCGTCAATGAAGACCTCAGCGAAATTCGCCTGTAAGACCCGTGCCCACTTCCCGAGGCCGTGCCGATCAGGGCGAAGGAATGCTGATTCCAACCTCTCGATAATACTTCGCTGCGCCAGGATGCAAGGGTGCCGTCAGACCTTTCGAAAACTGGTCGGTCAGTAACGCGCCGAACTGAGATTGGAGATCCGCTGATGATTCGACGTTCTCGAAGACTGCTTTGGTTATGGCGTATACCACATCCTCCGATACCTGCGCCGACGTTAGCAGCGTCGCGTAAACACCAATCGTTTCTATATCAACGTCGTTTTTGGCCATAGGATAGGTTCCGGACGGAATTGACACTCTGGAATAAAAAGGATTGGAATCGATCAAACTATCGATGTCGTTGAGCGGAATGATGCGAACTCCACGCACGGAGAACGTGGCGAACTTGATCTCCGTATTCGGATGACCGACGGTATAGAAAAACGCATCGATTTCACCCCCCATGAACATGGCCAACCTGTCATCCAGGTTTGCCTGACTAATTTCGATATCCTTCTGCCAGTTGATTCCAGCAGCGCGCAGCCCATCGATGGCGTTGCTTCGCGTACCTGAGCCGGGTGCGCCAATATCTACCAGCTTACCTTGCAGATCCTCCATCGATCGAATGTCGGTATCCGCTCCCGCGACCAGGGTTACAGAATCGGCATATAGACTGAAGATGGCCCGCAGTTCTGTCTGTGGACCTTTATCGCTCCATTCGTCCAATCCATTTACCGCTTGATATTGATGATCCGCTTGAGCAATGCCAAATTGGATTTCGCCCCGGCCAATCGCATCGATATTGGATACCGAGCCGGAACTCGTTTTCTCGTCGAATCGGAGTTCGCTCGTGGCAGGGTTATTGACCAAGATTCTCCTCAGAGAAACACCAACAGAATGATAGTTGCCTGTCAGACCGCCCGTGCCAATAACATACGAGGGCACCTCCTCTTTCGCACATGAAACAGCAAGAAACAGCAACACGAAGCATTGGCAAAAAGCGATTCCTCGTTTCAGATATTTGGCGGTGTTCATTCTAGATATATCCTTTATGGTAGTTCCCAAATTGAAGCTGGAATAGTCAACCTTCCACTGGCGGCGCTTCACATCATCTAGGGTATCGCAACACAATTTTATTTTATTCCTCAAGCATCGACCACTTGATATCGAAGTCATATACAGCCTCTCAGCATTGTATCAGCGAGCGGCTGCTTTTTGGGGGTAAAGCGGACGCTCAAACAGAGGTTTGGGGTCAGAGTAAAAACACTTTAGTATTTACTCTGACCCCAAAACTGCGCAAGCCCGACCAGTATTTATCGACCCCACCCCTATGACTCTCGTTGCGAGAGGAATGAGTGTTCCAGGGGGCCCATCCCTGCTTATTCTCACCCAGACCTGTTCTCAAAATCTCAATATTTCGTCGATTTCCTTTACAGATTCTGGTCCCTCAAAAGACCGTCTTTACATAAACTAAAATAGAAACAATGGCTTCCGCATTTGGTATGAAAATTGCTCGTATAGAATGAAACGAATCTTGTTAATTTGGGAATAGTCCGATGAAAAGAACAAAAAGCACGTATTTGGCGGTTGTAGCTGTCCTTCTGTCACCGTTTGCGGCGAATGCCGATCTAATAAGTTTTGATCTGGACTGGTCAGGCGAAAGTTTTGGTAATGACGCGATCGCCGTCGGCTCCATAACGCTTGATGATGCACTCCTACTTAATCCCGGAGACAACGATTTAGTTTCTAATCCCGGATATATAACCAGTTTTTCAATTACCGTTTCAGGCGCGACCTCCGGCAACGGAACTTGGAACCTGGCCGATTTCGGAGAAATCCTTTGGCAGACAGATACGGCACTTGACCTAACCCAGGAACTAGTCGGCCAAGCGACTTCTAATGACCCGTGGGGAACAAGTCAGCCAGGCGATACTGGGGGCGACTTCAACCTTTTTGGTGGACCTGCTGATGCTCCCACAGGGACGTGGTATTTTGAACTCACGACCAATGGTTTTCGGGGAGACCAAATGCTCCTGACCAGTTTCCGTCCTACGGCTGTCCCCGAACCCGGCACTCTCGCACTCTTCGGGATAGGTCTACTCGGATTAGGCTTTGCAAGGCGAAGAAAAGCCTAACCAAATATCAATATTCAAGAAGCCCCGCCTAGTGCGGGGTTTTTTTTGCCTGGATTACAATGGACTCTGAGAAGTTACGTTGAGAATCGCGATGGGCAGAGTAACAGGACGACCAACAGGCGTTCGACTGACCAAACTGAAAACTGCCGAGCTGCAATACGAGGTTTGGGGTCAGTGACCCTTCAGGGTCGCAGACTCGGTGCCCGGGGCGGGACTTGAACCGAGTTGAGAAACGCAGCACGACTTGAACCCACTCGCTCAAAAGTAAAGACCGTAGGGTACCCATAAATTTG
>RCNF010000169.1_pt1 | contig 30179 bp, 25 predicted proteins | sample 2041311 | NCBI WGS metagenome assembly RCNF01 (sample SAMN09708228, study PRJNA481090) | Marine sediment metagenome, whole genome shotgun sequencing project. | biome: marine sediment; feature: ocean; material: sediment; isolation source: Sewage treatment plant 2 marine sediment (STP2) ...
TCCCCCACCAGGGGATGGGAGGTGACGGCCTGGTCCTGCAGGATTTTCTTGTCGGAAAGGACTTCGTGATGGTTGAGGCAATTGGTGAGGGTCACCAGCAGGCGGGAGCGGTCCAGAGGTTTTTCCAGGAAATCGTAGGCGCCCTTGCGGACGGCGTCCACGGCGGTCTCGATGTTGCCGTGCCCCGATACCACGATAACCGGAATGTGGTGGCCGTCGGAGGCCAGGCGGTCGAGCACCTCGAAGCCGTCCATTCCCGGCATCTTGACGTCCAGCAGAATGACATCCGGCGCGGCCGACGCCACCAGGGTCAGACCCTCGGCGCCGGAGCCCGCTTTTTTCACATCGTAGCCCTCGTAGGAAAGGATCTGTTCGAGGGTTTCCCGGATGGCGATTTCATCGTCGATGATCAGAACCGTTTTCAATGGTTTGCCCTTTTCGGAATCCCGGCTTGCGGGTTCGAACCGCCGATAGGTAATTGAGGTGGCCTGCCTTCACACCTTGCACCGACGCCAAAGCGGGTGTCAAGGCCCGAGCGGTCCCCCCAGTCGGGGTCGCGTAAAAACCGGAAAGATGACCCGATGGATTCCAAACCCCTTCTACGTTCGCTGGTTCCAGCTGAGGTGGACCACCTGGTCGCCGACGCGGGCCTGCCGTCCTACCGGGCGGACCAGCTGAATCAGTGGTTGTTCGAACGAGGGGCGCTACGCTGGGAAGAAATGAGCAACCTCCCCCAGGCGGTTCGCACCGACCTGGCCTCCCGCTACGACTTGACGGGCCTGGAAACGGCGGAGCGGCAGGTGGCGGGCGATGGGACCCGCAAGTTCCTCTTCCGCCTGCGGGACGGCGCCACGGTGGAGAGCGTGATCATTCCCATGGAGGACCATGCCACCTTTTGCATCTCCACCCAGGTGGGCTGCGCCATGGCCTGCCGTTTTTGCGCCACGGCCCGTGGTGGTCTGGTGCGCAACCTTGATTCCGCCGAAATCCTGGAACAGGTACTGCTGCTTCGCGCCGACCTGGAAGCCGAGCCGCCTCCCGACCTGGGTGGCCGCCAGTTCAACATCGTATTCATGGGGATGGGAGAACCCCTGGACAACTGGGAGGAAGTTGCTCGCAGCCTGGTCACGATGACGGAATCGAAGGGTTTGGCCATGTCCAGCCGCCGGATCCAGATTTCCACCAGCGGGCCAGCCGAAGGTTTACAGAAGCTGGTGACGGCCAATCCGGGAGTCGGACTGACTCTCAGCCTCGGAGGCAGCACCGACGAGGAACGAAAGGCGGTCATGCCTGTTCCGGGTCGGACCTCCGTTGCCGAGGCGATCGACCTGACAGTTCGCTACGCCCAGCGAGCGCGGCGCCGGGCCACGGTGGCCTGGGTCCTGATCGCCGGCAGCACCGATGATCCGGTTCAAGCCCAGCGCCTGGCCAAACTCCTGCGCGGCAAACCCCTCAAGGTCAACCTCATTCCCATGAATCCTCTGGACGATTCCGATCTGGAACCACCGAAGGAAAAGGACATCCAGGCATTCCGCCGTGTCCTGACCGACGCGGGCATCGACACCTTCGTGCGAACAAGTGGCGGTCGCGACATAGCCGCCGCCTGCGGCCAGCTGAGGCGTCGGCGGCAAAAATCCTGAACTGTGATTTAGTACCGGAAAAAAATGCCCCTTCACAACGAAGGGGCAACAAGGCAGGAATGGATCGGTCAGAGGACGTCGGCCAGGCTCGTCTTGTCCAGGGCGCCGGTCATGGCGTCCTGCGCGTTTTGCCAGACCTGGGCGACAGGACATGAATCCGCATCCTGACAAGGGTCGACTTTGCGCAGACAATGGTTCAGCGCGATACCCCCTTCACAGATCTCGACAATTTCACGAAGGGTGATCTGGTCTGCGGGACGGCCCAGACTGAATCCGCCCTTGACTCCCCGATGGGACTTGACCACGCCGGCCTGGGCCAGCATCTGGAAAATCTTGGCCAGGAAAGCTTCCGAAACCTGGCAGGACCCGGCGATGAGTTTTAGCTGCACCGGAGTATCCTCATAACGACGGGCCAGCTCCTGGAGACCTCGGATGGCATATTCGGTTTGTCTGGTTATCTGCAGCATGGGGACCTTTCCTCGGTATGATTATTGAATGGCAAGCCTCTGCCTGGCCCAAAAAAGGACTATAAGAGGATTGTTGTCAAACCTGGCGCGATTCCGCAACCAAAAGACTCTTCTTCACCAAATTGGAAACCGGCTGATCGGTGACCGGCCAAGGACTAAACCGGGCCCTGGGAGGCCTCGGTTCGGTTCCCGCACCCGATACCAAAACCCCACTTTGGGATGATGTCATGGACGGTTGGGTCCGGAAACGGGCCTTCCCCGGGGAAGGATCCTGAAGCCTCAGACCGTACACCTGGACCCTCAGGCGGTATCTGGTGATGGCATGTCGAAAATCCCCTAGCACGACGGGCTCTTGCCTGCCCGGACAAAGCTCCGCACCAAAATATGCCTCCAGCAAGGGAAGCCAGATCGTGCCCGGCCAGCCGGCCTTTTTGTCCCCGGGATCCGGCAGCCAGGCAGTCGAGGGCAATCCCCACAGGCCCTTGTGCAAGCCCGAGAAATCATTCCTTGCCGGAGCCGGGCTTCCCGCCGGGACAACCGCCGGGCCGCTGGCCGGAGGCACCAGTAGAATCCGATCTTCCCAGGCCAGCACCAGCACCCCCACCCAAACCCGCTGGACGGCCTTGGCCATCCGGGGTGGCGGAATCAGGTGGGCCATACCCGCCGGTCCGGCCCGACACAGATCCCGGACCGGACATTCTGCACAGGCGGGACCAGAAGCCCGGCAGACAAGGGCGCCCAGTTCCATAACCGCCTCGTTCCAATCGCCCGGGCGGTCCGGGTCCACCAGTTCCTCACCCACATTTTCCAGCTGAGCCGGCCGCAATTTCGCCAGGCCCCGAGGGGTGCCCACCAGCCAACGGGTCAAAACCCGTCGGGCATTGGCGTCAAGAGCGGGCACCCGTTGATGCAGGCCGATACTGGCGATGGCTCCACTGGCATAGGGCCCGATCCCCGGCAACTGGAGCCAACCCTCACGGTCATGCGGCAGTTGGCCGCATTTTTCCTCCACCAGGATTTTGGCGGCCTGGTGCAGTTGACGGGCCCGCCGGTAATATCCCAGACCCGACCACATTTTCAGAACCTCATCCAGCGGCGCTGCCGCCAAAGAGGTCACGTCACCGAAGGCCTCCATGAACCGTTCCCAGTAAGGGATAACGGTCACGACGGTGGTCTGCTGGAGCATCATCTCGGAGATCCAGGTCCCGTAAAGCGACCGACAGCGGCGCCAGGGAAGAGACCTCCCCTTCCGGTCAAACCAGGCCAGCAGCCGAGTGCGGAACTCGGTGGGGCCATCGGAAAGGGAAATGTCGGGGGTCTGATCCGGTTTCAAAGGGCAAAACCCCCTGGGAATATGTTACACAGCACTGATCGTTACCCCGTTGACAAAACTGAGGGCCAGGAGTAAGCATAAAGATCGCTGGTCTTGATATTGACTATCCCACTACCAAAGACCGCTAAGGGGAGGCTCTCATGTCCGTTCAGACTATTCCGGAACTTTTCCTCACGGGTATTCGCGAATTTCCTCGTCCCGACTGCTTTTCCTACCGTGATGAAACCGGCCAGTACGTCGATGTCTCCAGCGAAGAAGCCCTCCGACGGGTCATGGCCCTGCGCATGGGATTGAAATCCCTGGGCGTTGGGCCTGGCGACCGGGTGGCCCTGCTTTCGGAAAACCGCATCGAGTGGGCGTTGGCGGACCTGGGCAGTCTATGTGCGGGAGCCATCACGGTGCCAATCTACCCCACGCTGATGCCGGACACCATCGAATTCATTCTCAGCGAATCAGAGCCCGTGACGATTTTCGTCTCCACCGAGGAACAGGCGGCCAAGATCCACCAGATCCGCGAGCGTCTGCCATCGGTGCGGGACGTGATCTCCTTCGAACGGACCGGGCTGCCGGACATCATGACGCTGGACAAGTTGAAACAGATCGGACAGAACCTGCTCGAGGCCAACCCTCCGGCCCCGCGCGATCAATGTGCCGAGGTGGACAAGGACTCCCCGTGCAGCATCATCTATACCTCGGGCACCACCGGCAACCCCAAGGGTGTGGTCCTGTCCCACTGGAACTTTGTTTCCAACGTGCTGAACATCAAAGACCAGGTGCCCATCAGTTCGGCCGACAAATGTCTTTCCTTCCTACCTTTGAGCCATGTCCTGGAAAGGATGGGCGGCCTGTTCACCATGCTGGCCGTGGGCGCCGGCATCGCTTATGCCGAAAGGATGGATACGGTTCCCCAGGACATCCTCGATGTCCAACCCACCTTCATGATCAGCGTTCCCCGGCTGTACGAAAAGATCTACAGCAAGGCCTTGGCCACCGCCAGCGGCGCGGGTTTTCCCAAGAAGAACATCTTCTTCTGGGCCCGCGGGATCGGGATCAAAATGGCTAAGATGAAAGCCGACGGCGAGCAGCCCAGCGGCGGGTTCAAGTTCAAGTATGCCCTTGCCGACAAGCTGGTTTTCACCAAGCTGCGCGCCAAGCTGGGCGGCCGGGTCCAGCTCATGATTTCCGGGGGCGCGCCCTTGAACATGAAGATCAACCAGTTCTTCAACGGAGCGGGCCTCAATATTCTGGAAGGGTACGGTCTGACCGAAACCTCCCCCATCCTGACCGCGAACACCTTCGAGAACTTCCGCTACGGCAGTGTGGGCAAGGCCATCGCCCAGACCGAAATTAAGATCGCCGAAGACGGAGAAATTCTGGCCCGGGGTCCGCAGGTCATGCTGGGCTACTACAAGAACGAGGCGGCAACCAGTGAGGTGCTGGGCGCCGATGGCTGGTTTGCCACCGGCGACATCGGGCATCTGGACGAAGATGGTTTCCTGTTCATCACCGACCGCAAGAAGGACCTGATCGTCACCGCCGGCGGAAAGAACATCGCGCCTCAGCCCATCGAAAACCGGTACGTGGCCAACAAGTTCGTAACCCAGACCGTGGTCATCGGAGACCGCCGCCAGTTCCTGTCGGCCCTGATCGTTCCCAACTTCGAGACCCTCGAGGACTTTGCCGCAACCAAGGGCATCGGCGCCATGAGCCAAACGGATCTGGCGCGCCATCCCGAGGTCAACGCACTGTTCGAGGGGATCATGAAGAAGATGAACGCTGATCTTCCCGGCTTCAGTCAGATCAGAAAATTCACCCTCCTGGAAAGGGAATTCACCCTGGACGACGGCGAACTGACCCCGACGATGAAGATCAAAAGGTTCGCCATCAACACCAAGTACAAGGATATCATCGATACCATGTACCCCGAGTCCCTGGACGTGGATGACGACTGACATGGGAGAATCCCTCGAGGCACCCCCACCGCCCCGGCCGACATCCGTATGGATGCGGCCCATGGTCTGCACGACCGTCGGATTGGTTGGCAATATTCTGCTGTCCGGCGGCAAGCTGGCTTTTGGGGTCCTGGCCGGGTCGGCCGCCCTGGTTGCCGACGGGTTTCACAGCCTGGCCGATGTCCTGAGCGACGTGGGTATCCTCCTGGCCCTGAAAGCGGCGAACCGCCCTCCGGACAAGAACCACCCTTACGGCCACCACAGTTTCGAAACATTAGGGGCCACCCTGGTTGCTCTTTTCATGCTGTTTACCGCGGTGATGATCGGTCGGGAAGCAGTTTTGAATCTCATCCGGGGCACCTCCCTGCAACCCCAGATGCCGGCTCTGGTGGCCTCGCTGGCCGCGGTGGTCATCAAGGAGATCATGGCCCGCTACACCCTGTTCGTCGGACGAGCGCACGGCAGTCCCGCCCTGCTGGCCAATGGGGCCATGCACCGGTCGGACGCCATCAGCTCCCTGGCTGCCGCCGGCGGCATAGGCGGGGCCATGCTCGGCTGGGAATTCCTGGACAGTGTGGGCGCCCTGGTCATTTCCCTGTTCATCCTCAAGATGGGCTGGGATCTGATGCGAGAAAACGTCATGGCCCTGATGGACACAATGCCCGACGAGGAATTGCTGGAGGAAATTCGCGCAGCCGCCCTTGCTGTTCCCTGCGTACAGGAAATACGGGACCTGCATGTCCGACAGAGGGGCTCGTGGTTCATGGTCGATATCTCGATCGCGGTCCACCCGGAGCATACCATCGAGTCCGCCCACAGCATGGCCCACAATGTCGAGGACAGGGTTCGCCAGGACGTCCAGAGAGTCACCCGGGTGCTGGTCCATGTGGAACCCGGTTCCCGGGAGCTGGCCCATGACTGCCCCGAAAGCACCCTGAACCATCGGACCTGATCGCGGCCCGACTTCACTTCCGGTCAGCACGATTTCCCAGGACAACCGTGAAATTAAGCCGGCGCCCCTCGCGTTCTATCCCCACTTCGACCAGGTCGCCTGGAGCGTGGGATCGGAGGGCCTTGGTGAAGGTCTGAAGATCCAGGACAGGGGCTCGGCCGAACCTGACCAGGACATCCCCCTTCTGCAATCCCGCCCTCGCGGCCGGACTGTCGTCGAAGACACCGGCCAGCTTGTAGCCCTGGACCTCCTCGGTGAAATCGGGCAGGGATCCAAACCAGGTATCGCGGTTCGAGATACCCCCCTCACCTTGATGGAGGCTCTTTTCGGCCACCATGATCCAGGGAAGGTCCCCCGGTTCGGTCCGGACAAGATGGAGCAGGCGGTCGGAAAAACCTGTAATTTGCGTCATGGCCTCGAAATCCAAGGTAGGCCAATCGTCGGCCGGGCGGTTGTATTCCGGGTAGGCCCCGCCGAATACGAAAAGAACGGGAATCTCACGGGTGTTGAAGGACATGTGGTCGCTGCCCGACCAGCCGCCCTGGGCCACCGACAGCTCCAATATCCCCGAACCTGCGGAATCTACCAGGGCGCCGAAGGAGGAGGTGGTTCCCACCCCACTGACGAAAAGGCGGCCCCCGGTCAATTGCCCGACGGTATCAAAATTGATCATGGCATCCAGGCTGTCGGCGGGCACCGGCAGGTGAGACACCATGAATCCTGATCCCTGCAACCCCACTTCCTCGGCAGCGAAAAAAGCGAACATAACCCCTCGCCGCCCCCCTGCAGAGGTCCGGTTCTGTACCGCCAGTTCGGCCAGTTCAAGAACAACGGCCACGCCGGAGGCGTTGTCATTGGCGCCCGGATAGAATTCACCCCGGGCCGGCGGGGGAGCGTCACCTTCAACGGGATCCACCCGGCCCAGGTGGTCATAGTGGGCACCGACCACAACGAATCGTCCCCCCGGAGGGCCGTTGCCACGCAATATTCCCGCCACATTGCGCCCCATTTTTCCACCGAGTTCTTCTCCGGCCCAGCCTTGGCCTGATAGGGGAACCTCCTGGAACCAGGAACCGTCGAAAGCGGGTTCAAGGCCGAGATCATTCATCCAGGCCGCCAGGGTCTCGGCCGCTGCGGCGGCCTCGGGGGTGCCGCTGGCCCGGCCGGCCAGATCCGGGTGCGTCAGGGTGATCACCCGGGCCTTGAGACTTTCAAGTGACGGTTGGGCCTCCTCGGCGCAGCGGCCTTCAGTGGCCAGACCCACGACGATCCCCAGCACCAGCATGACCGTGACCCAACGCCCTGTTGTCATGGAGATTCCCCTCCCAGTACGGCCCGAAAAGATTCAATGGCCCCGCAGTAGGACTGAAAGTGGGCACTGAAAGTTGAGAGGTTATTTTCCATGTCGAAGCGGGGATATGAAGCGGTGGCCATGATGACGGCAAATATGGCGGTGGTATGTTCGGAGGTACAAGTGCGCGCCGAATCACTCGTCGGTGAACCAAAAGGTCCCTGGTCGTCGAACAGCCCCAGGCGGCCGGCCAGATGAACTTCGCACTTGCGGATACCGGGGTACTGCTCCCCCTCTTCTCCCGTGCGCAAAACCACATCCCCGGTGACTCGCGCCAGGTCGTACATGCCCACCGGCAGGAGGAATTCCAGGGAGGCCAGGTTGCAGCTGTCGACCACGTTGCTGATGCGGTACAGATCCTTGCCCTTGAGGATGCGGCGCAACAGAGCCTCGCTGCTGGGCCGGTGCCGCGAAGGATCCATACCGAAGGATTTATAGAGATGGCGGGCTTCCTTGAGACCGGGAATTTCCGAGGGCAACAAACCGGCGTACCGGCCGGTCAACCGGGCCCCCAGTTCTGCCGTGGCGCTGGCGATGTCCGGGTTATCGACCACCCGGATCCCCTCCAACACCAGGACGCCGCAGGAAAGCCGGTCGGACGCTTCGGCGGCGACCAATACGCGACGGCCCCCGGGGAGGGTACAAGTCACCCCCCGGTTCATGGTCGTGGGTCGGAAGAATGCCGGCCGCCGGTTCCGTACATCTTCTCATAGTAGGACTTGTATTCCCCGCTGCGGATTTCCTCCCACCACCGGCGGTTGTCGCGATACCAGGCGACCGTCTGTTCCATTCCGCCGGTGAAATCGACCCGGGGGCGCCAACCCAGTTCCCTGATGATCTTGCCCGCGTCGATGGCGTATCTCAGATCATGACCCGGCCGGTCCTTGACGAAGGTTATCAAGTCCCGGCTCTTGCCCAGTTTGTCGACCAGCAACTGGACAAGTTCCAGGTTCTGCATCTCGTTGCCGCCGCCGATGTTGTAGACCTCACCCGGAACGCCTTGGCGCAACACGAGATCAACAGCGCGGCAATGATCCTCCACATACAGCCAATCCCTGACGTTGAGGCCATCGCCGTATACCGGTAGAGGCTTGTCCTCCAGAGCGTTGGCGATCATCAGCGGTATCAATTTCTCGGGAAACTGGTAGGGCCCGTAGTTGTTGCTGCAGCGCGTGATCATCACCGGAAAACCGAAGGTTTTGAAAAACGCCCGGCACAGCAGATCACTGCTGGCTTTGCTGGCTGCATAGGGTGAGTTGGGAGCCAGCGGGGTGCTCTCGGTGAACCGGCCCACATCCCCGAGGGAACCATAGACTTCGTCGGTGGAGACCATGACGAAGCGTCCGACTCCGGCGGCGCGGCTCTCTTCCAGCAGAATTTCGGTGCCCAGAACATTGGTCTGGATAAACTGCTCCGGCCCGGTGACCGATCGGTCGACGTGGCTTTCGGCGGCAAAGTGGACCACGGCCTCGATTCGATGATCAGCCAGCAGTCCCCGCACGAGTTGACGATCGCGGATGTCGCCCCTGACAAATCGGTAACGCGGATCGTCTTGGAGGCCTTCCAGATTGGCCAGGTTGCCCGCATAGGTCAGCAGGTCAAGGTTGACCACCTGGTCGTCGGATTCGGCCAGCAGCAACCGGACATAGTTTGCCCCGATAAAACCCGCTCCACCGGTCACGAGAATATTCATGGTCCATGGTCCTTTCCGACCTTCACCCCAGGGCTTTGACGAAGGCCGCGGTCTTGGCCCGTGATACGCGCGGCCGTCCTGTTTCCGGATCGGGTTCCTGAAGGGATGTCCCCACGATGAAACCGTCCGCGATAGGCAGGTAATCCGCCAACGAAGCGCAGGTTGTGCCACTGCCGACCAGCACCGGGGTATCGGGCACCGCTTCCTTGACCAGGGCCACCTCGGCCGGATCGGTCGGAGCACCAGTGGCCGCCCCGGTTACAATCACCCCATCGGCCAGGCCCCGCAACCGCAGATCACGGACTTCTTCCACCACCGGGCGCTCCACCAGCGGGCGAGCATGTTTGACGCGGACATCGGCCAGGATACCCACATCCACTCCCAGTTCCCTGCGCCGCCGCAAGGTGTGCCAGGCGCGACCTTCGATGGTACCCTGATCCGTAATGGCGGTTCCCGTGTGGATGTTGACCCGGACAAAAGAAGCCCGGGTGGCCGCGGCAATGCCCAGGGCTGACTCCACATCGTTTCTGAGAACATTCACCCCGATTCGCAGATCCGGGAACGCCACGCTGACGGCCTGGATCACCACGGTCATTGCCGCCACTGTTTCAGCGGGGACTCGGCCCGGGAAAAAAGGCACATCATGGTAGTTTTCGATCATGGCCGCACCGAGGCCACCGCCTGCCAGGGCTTCGGCATCGGCCAGCGCGGCGGCGATGACCGTTTCCATGTCTCCGCCCCAGCGAGGGCTTCCCGGCAGGGCCTGCAGGTGGATCATGCCTACGGCCGCGGGCTGGATCAATTGGAGAAAATCGTCACGGGTCCACATGGCGGGAGACTACCTTCCAGGTTGCCGGCGGTCACATTTGCTTGGCGACTTCGCTGTGATAGAATAAATTATCCCATCAGGAGTTTCACAAGGGATTAAGGAGTCACATGCAGATCATCAACGGAAAATCGGGCTGGGTCGAGGTCATTTGCGGCCCCATGTTCAGCGGCAAGAGCGAGGAATTGATCAAGCGGATCCGTCGGGCCCAGATCGCCCGCCGCCGGGTGCAGATTTTCAAGCACGATAGCGACGTTCGCTACGACGCCACCAGCATCGTTTCCCACAGCCAGCAGAGCGTGCCCGGCATCGCCGTCACCGACGTAGCCGACATCCTCGAACTGGTGGATGACAAGACCGAACTGGTGGCCATCGACGAGGGACAATTTTTTACCGATGAAATAGTTGATGTGGTCAATCGGCTGGGAAACCAGGGCAAGCGGGTCATCGTGGCCGGATTGGACCTCGACTACCGGGGCCTGCCCTTCGGCCCCATGCCCTTGCTCATGTGCACGGCCGAATATGTCACCAAACAGCTGGCCATCTGCATGACCTGCGGAGACCCCGCCAACTTCACCCAGCGCCTGACCCAGGCCACTGACCAGATCGTGGTCGGAGCCAGCGAGACCTACGAGGCCCGCTGCCGCCGCCACTTCGAGCCCCCGCCGGAAAAAACCCCGGGCGCCAATAAGCACCCGGGGTAAAATTCGTCATTCCGGTTGGTGATCAGCTAAAGAAATGCGGATCGATTTTCAGTTCGGCAGCCTTCTCTTTGAGGTCGGCCAAGGTCTCGGCCGTGACCCCCAGGAAAAGGGCAGCTTCACTGAGGTCATCCGGTTCCGAGGAAGCTTCCGGCAAGTCAGCCGAAGCCTCGTCGTCGGCAACGTCATCTTGCCCGCTGGTACACAGGGCGATCTCTTCGCCCAGGGCAATCATGGCCGCGGTCCTTTGGCTCTGGGCGCTATCGTGGTCGAACCGGTGATGCCAGCGAACAGCTTCTTCCAGATCCTGGCTGAGGTTCCATTCCTGGATGAGCAAAGCCCCTAGCTCCCCGTGGTCGAAGCCCAATCGCCCTCGCTCCACAACGTGATAAGGCAAACTGAGTTCGGTAGATTCGTTCAGAATCTCCTGAAAGAGTTCTGGGTGGCTGCGGGCCAGGACCAGCTGGCCGATGTTCTGCATCAAACCCCCGATGAAAACGCTGTCGGGATTGCTTCGTCCCATGGAATGCGCCACCAATTGCCCGGCCATGGCCGACATGACGGACTGGCGCCAAATCTTCTGGTAAAGCATGCCCGCACCAGGTGTGAGAAACACTGATCGGGCCGCGGTGACCAGGGTCCAGTTCCGGATCGACACGAAACCCAACCGCACAATGGCCTCACTCACGGTGGTGATTTCCCGGACAGCCCCGTAGAATGGGCTGTTGGCTATGCGCAGGACCTTGGCCGTCAGAGCCTGGTCCATGGCCAGGGCTTGTTCCAGCTTGGTGGCCGTGGTGCCGGGATCCTCGATGACCGCCATGATGTGACAGGCCGCCTTGGGCAGGGCCGGCAGCTCCCCACTATGGTGCAGGATGGCCTCGGGCGTCAGGTTGCCATGCTCCATGGGGCTGGCAGCCGGTGTTGAAAGCTCCCCATGTTCCGGCTCACCTTGGGAAGTGTCGGTTGGGGCCTCGGACGGCGGGACTTCAATAACGGGCTCCTGGTGGGCCTCCTTTTCCGGGATTTCCTCGGGGGATATTACCCCAGGCCCGCTAGTCTCTACGGAGGGGTCTTCCAGACGGCGCTTCTGCTCGGCCTTTAAGATTTCCGCCACCTTCTGTCCGGTTTTCCGGTCATCCTTGTTGAGCAGACACAAACGTGTCAGGGCAAAACGGGCCAACACCTCGGCCACGGCCAGGTATTTCTCCGTGCCCTTGTCGGCGTCAAGGTACAGGAACGTGTTCCAGTGGTTCTGGGAAGGCAGAGGCAGGATGATGATTTTCCGGTCCCGGCTTCCCCGGCCCAGCATGAGGGTCAGGTCCAGAGGGAAAAACTTCACGGGAACCGGACCGGCATAAATCGTGGCGTCCTCGGTGATGGCCTGGAAGATATCCGTGTCGGTGCTGGGTATGGGGGCCCGGCCGTCCCGCCGTTTCTTTTTGGCTTCGACGGGCAACTGGATATTTTCTTCCATGAAAGCTTGCAGCCCACTGGTCCACCGCTTGAGCAGGATCAGACGCAGCCCGGTGGTCTGAGCCAGGCGCAGGAAGAACTCGGGGAATTCCCGGACCTTTTCCATGGCCGCCATCTGGGCGATTCCCGTGTTCAGCAGGGCCATCATCGGCCGGGGAAGATCTCCCTCTTTTTCCGTTGAACTCTGGGGTTCGGGCACCACGAATTCTTCGGCTTCGGGCACTTGTTCTGCTGGCGCGGAATCCTGCTGTCCACCCTGGGGTTCATCCAGTTCCCCATCAACCTGCTCGAGGGTCTCCAGTACCTGATCGATATCCTGAATTTCATCCGTCTGTGTAGCCAAGGAAGTCCTCACTCGTTGCGGCGGCCGGCGATACAGTATCTGCGGCCCCGGTTCCAGCCCGGATCACTCTCACGCCCGACTAATTCGCCCAGCGTTTCAATCATCCCGGCAAAAACAGTTTACTGGTTTCCTGGTAAAAATCGGCACTTTGGGCCCACTTATTAACCGTTTTTTTTTGCAGGGAATTTTGGCTGGCGTGGCCGTAGCCCCCCCAGGCGGTTGCGTCGAGGACTTTAAAGGCGTAATTTGGCGTTTCCGGAACAAATTCAGCCCTCACAGGAATTCCAATTCAGGGGAAAAATGGACTGCCGTATCACCAAATCATTTGTGCTGGATGCCGCCCATTGGCTGCCGGAGGTCCCGGCCGGACACAAATGCGGCCGGATGCATGGTCATACCTATACCATCATTCTGGGGTTGGAAGGACCTGTCGATCCCAAGCTGGGCTGGGTGCAGGACTACGGGGAGATAACGCGTATATTCGCACCGGTCTATACGGAACTCGATCACCATTGTCTCAACGAGATCGCCGGTCTGGAAAATCCAACGGCCGAAGTGATGGCCCAATGGCTTTTTGATCGTCTGGCGGGGGAACTTCCCCTGCTCAAGGATGTGACCGTCTGTGAAACTCCCACCACCACGGCGGTTTACCGACCGAAGAGATGACCCGTCTCAGGAGTCTTGGGGATCCAAACGCACCGGAGTCACACTGCCGGTCGGCAGCCACCCCACCCATTCGCCACCCAACCCGATCCTGACCCAGCCTTCCCGTTCACCTTCGATATTGACTGTCAGACCGTCGTGGACCTCGAACAGAACCGGGAAATTCTCGGCGGGTCCTGATTTGACCTCGGCCATTTCGACCACCACCACGGCCTGGTTCCGGACCTCTTCCGAATACCAGCGTCCGACCGTCACCACCGCGACGATCGCCAGGCAGGCCCCGCAGGCCAGTAGCCACCGCCGCAGATGAATGCCGAAGTCCTCCCGGTACCAGCCCCACGCGATCAACCCACAAGTGGTCCAGGCCAATACCAGCCACACGATACCCCATTGGTCCAAGGTCAAGGCGGCGATGAGGTCGGCCGCCTGGGCAATGAACAAGGGCAATTCGTTGTCGGTCAGTTCAAGGTCCTTGATGTGCTGTCTGACCCAAACAAGGTTGGACTGGATGTCCCTGTCCCGCGGTGCGAGACGCCGAGCCCGCAGATAGGAGGCCACCGCCTGGCCGAGCTCCCCTCGGCGGGCGTGGGTGTTGCCGAGATTGAAATGGAGTACGGGATCCTGGACTCCTTGATCCCGAGCTTGCAGGTAGAGTTCCAAAGCCCGGTCCGTCTGACCCTCGGTATAGGCCTGATTCCCCTCGGCTACCAGCCGGACGGGATCGGCACCGGGCCGCCCGTCTGGGCCGGGTTCCGCGGCCACAACAGGTTGAATTGAAACTGCGGCCATCATCACGGCCGACAAAAGACCGGTCACAACCTTGGAAGTCTTGGGTGGGGCCGGAATTTTTCGCGCTTCATCCAAGCCCTGTAAAAGAGTCTTCACTTCGCCCACCAAGGGAGCGATGCCCGTGATCGAAACACCGCCGTAGCGGGCGGAGTCACACTCGTCCAGGATCTTGGCCAACCGCTGGCCGCTCTCAGGCAACCCCGCCTCGTCCCCGTAGGCCCTCACTTCGTTGGTTCCGATGGAGGCGGTTGGCCGGTCGGTACAATCGGCGACAAAGCCCGAAATACTCCTGGCGACGCTGGTCATCGCCTCGGTGGTACTGGAATGCCCAGCGGCCATTTCCAGCTCGGCGGTGGCGGTCGCTAACGATAGCCGCTTGCGTCTGGCGGCCGGGTTTCGTCGATCGGCGGACAGACGTCGGAAATAGTAGTTCAGCAATCCCAGCAGAAGAACGGGCAGCAAAAATGCGCCCCACCAAGCGGGGCTGGCAAACCTCGGCCCCGCCCGCCGTCCGAAGCGATCGGGGACCTGGTGAATGAATGCCAGATCATCGCTCAGCCTGCTGATTTCATTGCGCAGAAATCCCGAGCTGTCATCGCCGTCCCGGGGCAGGTCGCTGGGGGTGACCTCGATCTCCTTGGCCGAAGTCCTGGCCACTTGGTATTCGCCCCGCCCGGAGTCGAACCAGGAAATCTCCACCGGCGGGATGGTCAGGGTGCCTTCCTGGCCCGGGATGAGAACCTTTTCCACCACGATCTCGCCGGACACACGGTCTTGGGTCACACGGGAGCGGAAACTCTCGGAAGCGTCGTGCATGCGGGCGCCTCCGGGGGCTTCCAGTTGCAGTCCCGAAAACCCCTTGAGAAAACCGTCGGCGATCAGAATGGTCTTCAAGCCAACAGCCTCGCCCCGAGGTACGGATTTCCGGTCCACGGTGGCCTGCAAACTGAGCCGGGAAGCCACGATCCCCGAAAAGGCCTCCGGCCTTGGCGTGGGAAGTTCCCTTACCTTGACGATAAGGGATCTGGTGCGCAAAACGTTGGGGCCCCGACGGGAGCGGCGGGAATTGAAAAACCGGTCAAACACTCCTTCGGGAAAAGTCAATTCGGCGGGCTCGACAACGAGGTCGCCACTGCGAGTGGGGAAAAGCGAATAGCGGATCTCGGTGACGTTGTAGGCTCTGCCTTGCACCACCTTGCGGTAATTTTTTTCGGCGCCCAGATCCTCCCTCCAAAATCCCTCGGTACGGGGGGCCTGGTAGGAGGGGTTATTCCAGGGCTGGATCCGGCGCCAATAGCGGAAAGTCAGAATGATCTGCTGGCCCACCCAGGCTTCCTCGTGATCCGCGTCAAGGGTCAAGAAGATGTCATCGCCGGGCTGGCCGGACTGGCTGCCGGTCGAACCCACATTGCCCGCCGCCGGTCCAGGAACCCGGTTACCCGTATCAACCGGCGGAACCTTCTTCGGCGGCAACGGCGCGGTGACAGAGATATGAATGGGTTTGGTGGCGCACTGCCCCCCCTCGGAGGAAATGGTCACCGGTCCGACGGTGAAATCATTGGGCGTCTCGACGGTCAGGTACCAGGTCCGGGACACGGAGGTCCGCGCCTTGCCGTTGATCACGCTCATACTCTGATTGGTGCCCCCACTCTGGAGGCGAACACCCGGCAGGTCAGGCAATTCGAAATCCACCGACCAGCCTACTTCTCCCTCGGCCGACACGGTGAGCATGACGTTTTCGCCGCGGGGCACGGTGTTCCGGTTCACGTTCGCCGAGCACGAAAAGTCGGCCTGCGCAGCCGCCCACTGGACACCGGCCACAAGCACCAGGAACAAGGCCAGAGCCGGGGTCAACCAACCGTCAGTGCCATTATTTCGGATCTGTCGGATCACCATCTTTTTCCACTTTTGGGCTTTCCGCCCTTGAGCCTCTTCTGCACGGATCTCTTGAGTTCTTCCTCATCCCGGTCAAGGGCTTTAAGAATTTGCAGGGCCTGTTCCTGGGTCAGATCCTCTGTCTCCTCCGGTTCCTGCTGTTCCTGTTGTTCCTGTTGCTCCTGTTGTTCCTGCTGTTCCTGCTGATCTTGTTGATCCTGCTGGCCTTGCTGGTCTTGCTGGTCTTGCTGGTCCTGCTGGTCCTGCTGGTCCTGTTGTTCCTGCTCTTCCTGCTCTTCCTGCTCTTCCTGCTCTTCCTGATTTTCCTGATTTTCCTGATCCTGCTGGTCTTGTTGTTCCTGTTGTTGTTGCTGCTGCTCCTGGATGCGTTTCAATGCCACCTCCAGATTGTGCAGGGCGTCGGCCTGATCCCCGTCAACATCCAGGGATCCACGCAATTTTTCGGCGGCTGATTTCGGATCCCCGGCGGCCAACATGGTCGTGCCCGCATTGTAGAGGGCCTCGGCTTTGAGCTCTTCATCATCGGTCAGGGACAGGGTCCGTTCGAATTCAGCCAACGCTTCTTCGTAACGTTCAAGCCTGAAAAGAGTTTCCCCGAACGCCAGACTGACCAGGGGATCTTCAGGATCCTGGACCAGGGCAGACTCGAAATCCTTCAGGGCCTCTTCAAAATCACCGGACTGGTATTTATCTTTTCCCCGGGACAGATCCCCATTACCCAGCGAAAGCGGTCCGGCCCACGCCCCGCCGGGGGAGATCCCCCCGCTGGTAAGGAGCAAAATCACCATAGCTTGGACTGTGGAACGTTTCCAGGACCGGGCGTGGCCAAGGCCCCGCGGACGCAGGAGCATGCGCAGGGCAAAACAACCCAGGGCCAGCAACAGGGGAATGATGAATCGTTCCTGATAGGCGGAAATCCTCCGTTCTTCCAGATCCCTCCGGCCCAGACGTTTCAGTTCCGCAAACAACCTGTCCCCGGCCAAGCCATCAACCCCGATGTGGAAAGGACTGCCCCCCCCTACGGAGGCCAACTTGGCCAAGGAGGCCATGTCCAGGCGAGTCATCACCACTTTGCCTTCTTCGTCTTTCATGAAACCCGCGGCGCGACCACGATTGTCCTGGGTCGGGATCAAGCCCCCGCTTTCTTCGCCCACGCCCACGGGGATGAGCCGGATTCCGTCCTTGTGGCAGGCTTCGGCCTCCTTTTCCCAATCACCTTCCAGGTCCTCACCGTCGGTGACCAGGAGGATGGCCTGGAAGGTTCCTCCGGGGGCACCCTCGCGACCTTTGGCCAGAAGTTCACGGCCAGTTTTCAGAGCGGCGCCGATGGCCGTCCCTTGTTCGGACATCATGTCGGGGCCGGCCATCTTGAGGAAGATACCCGCGGTTCCATAGTCCAGGGTCAGGGGACATTGGACGAAGGCCGCCCCCGCGAAAAAGACCAGCCCGATCCGGCTGCTTTCCAGCCGACCCAGGAAACTGTTGAGTTCCGTTTTGGCCCGTTCCATCCGGTTGGGGGGTACGTCCTCGGCGAGCATGGAATTTGATATGTCCAGGGCCACCACGATGTCGGATCCGCGCTGGGTTACCGTTACTTCGCTGGCGCCCCACTGGGGACGGGCCAAAGCCAGCAGGAGCCAGAACATTCCCGCGAACCACAGGAAGCGGCGCCAGGTCCGCAAGCGGGGGTTGGCGCCCTCGACGTGTCGCCCGGCGTGCTCTCCCAAAAGAGCCCGCATTCTGCGGCCGGCCTTCCGGTCAGCCGCGCGCAGCAGCACCCACAGAACCGGCAGCAGCGGAACCAACCAAAGCCAAATTTCCTGTGAAAACTTCACGGTCTTCCTTTTTCGTGGGCTCCTGGACTGAGCGGAGCGATTCTCTTACGCATCAAGGCACGCGCCTGAGCCAGGTCGCCGACAAGAGCCCTTCCAGCAAAAAGAGCAACAAGGCCGGAAAAGCGAACCAGACCATTCTCTCCCGGTACCAGGTGCTGACGGTCGTTTCGTAGCGGGCGGTTTCCAGCCCGTCAATGGTACGGAAAATTTCCTCCAGCGCCTCGGGGTCCGTGGCCTGGAACATGGTGCCGCCGGTCAGGTCGGCGATATTCCTCAACAACTCCAGGTCGATTTTGGTCTCCACCTGCCGGGTGCGGCGGCCGAAAACCGGGTCGTCCACCGGATAGGGCACCATGCCCTCGCGGCCGATGGCGACGGTGTAGACTCTGACCTCCAGCGACTGGGCCAGTTTGGCCGCCGTTTCGGGCTCGAGGGTCAAAACGTTGTTCACGCCGTCGGTGAGCAGGATGACCGTCTTGCTCGGCGAAGTCGAATGCTTCAACCGGGCCACCGCCGTGGCCAGGCCCAGGCCGATGGCGGTCCCGTCATCGATCAATCCAACCTGGATCTCGTCCAGGAAACCCTTTAGGACCGGATGATCCACGGTCAGCGGGCACTGGGTGAAAGCCCGGGCCGCAAACACGACCAGGCCGATGCGGTCGCTGGGCCGCCCCTCGATAAAGCCGCGGATTACTTCCTTGGCCGATTCCAGGCGGTCCAGGGGATGGAAATCCAGAGATCTCATGCTGCCGCTGATATCCAGGGACAGGACAATGTCGATCCCCTCGCCCTCGACCTGTTCGCTGTGGTGGGACACGCGGGGACCGGCCGAGGCGATGATCAACAGGGCCAGGCCCAATCCGGAAAGCAGTGGCAGCAAACCGGCCAGACGGGCCCGCAAACCAGTGCCGGCTCCTTTGAGCAAAACCAGGCGGGGGTGCCGCAAGGCGGCGGGGTCGCCCCCCCGCTTGAATCGGGCCCACACCACCACTGCTGCCAGGGGCAACAGCAACAGAAGAAAAGGACGCGCGAATTCCATCATGTCTTGGGCTCCGGAATCACTTCACGCGCATTTTTTAAGCGGCTGGGCCCGGAGGATAACTCGCGTTCCAAACCGGCCCAGGCAAGGTCACCTTCGCGCCTCAATTGGCCGGAAACCTCGGTGAACCGGGGCATGATTCGCACTTCGGACAGCTGATCGAAAAACAGGACCGCCTGTTCCCGGCTCCAGGCCACGGCGGAGCCCTCCGGGTCGTAACGGCGACGGTCCAACGCGTCGATCATGCGGGCAAAAACACCGGGCTGCGTGGAACGGTGGCCCAGGTTCGCGCAGGCGGTGATGATTTCCCGTCCGGTCATGTCCTGGGCGGCAATGCGGTACCGAGCGGCCACGAAACGGCGGGAAATTCCGGCCAAACCGTCCAGGAAAGCCCGGTTGTCCCCACGCTGCAGGAATCCTCCCTGCAAAAGATCCCGCAGTTCGATGGTAGCGGCCAACCAGGCCGGCACCGGCAGGGATCGATCGGCTATTTCCGCCCGCGGCGAACCCCGGTTCCAAAGCCAACGGGCGGCCAAGAGGATAAGGGTAAGGACCACCAGCAGAATCAATACCACCAGCGGAGACCAGCCCACCGATCGGGGACCCCTGATCGCGGCTGTCTGGTCGGTGCCTTCCACGCCGCCATGTACGTGAATGACCGGGGACAGGAAAGAGCCCACCTGTAGACGAAAGGGGTTGGTCCGGTACACCCGGAAGGTGTGGACGACCCGGGCCTGATCGCCGATATCCGGCAAACCACTGGTGTCGGGTTGGGGGCCAACGCTTTTTCCCAGAACCCTGCTGACCAGACCGGGCTTATTATCCTGTACCGCTGCCAGCCAATCCGCCCCGGGAGCGAGGTTGATTTCCAGATCCCTCTCCGGCAACGGGATATAGTCAAGAACAAGATGAAACAGATCCCCGAAACGCACCGAGTCCTGCACGGTGTGAGCGGTGACAGACGAGGAAAATTCGATGGGAATATCAAACACCGCCACGGCGGTGTCGATGACCGCGGGAGCCGGCGCCGACGGGACCTGCCCGCCCGGCATTCCTAACGGCGGTACTTGCGGCGGGCCCTGGTTCACCTGGCCGGCAGCGGGCACCACCGGTGACCACAAGAAAAGCCAAAGGGCCACCAGCGGGGTGACCGTGCGCAAAACCGCGGAAATGTCCCGCAAAAGGCTCAACGCGTTGACCTCCTTGCCCGACGGCCTTCCCGGGCGAGGAAAAACTTGCGCAAAGGTTCGACGTAGGAACTGGTGACATCGATTTCGACCAGGTCGACACCGCGTGAAGCCCACAGCTTTTCCATGGCCCGGTCGTGGGATCCGGCACGGCCGCTGAGCCGGCGTTCGGTCGCCTGGGCCGAGGTGTCGATCACGCTTTCCTGCCCCGTCTCAGCATCGACCCAGCGCACGAGGCCCACCGCAGGCAAGGAAGTTTCCCTGGGATCGCGGACCCGAACGGCCACCACATCATGGCGTCGGCCGAGAACCGACAGGCTGGTGGAAAAGTCCCCGGTCCAGAAATCGGATACAAGAAACACCGTGGCCTTGCGTTTGAGAACCGAGCCCAGCAGACGCAAAGGTTCGTTGAGATCGGTTCCCCGACCTTCCGGTTCGTAGGTCAGAAGTTCACGGATGCAGCGCAGAACATGGCTCTTGCCCTTGGCCGGAGGTATGTACTTTTCCACCCGGTCGCTGAACAGCAGCAGGCCGACCTTGTCCTTGTTGGCGATAGCGGAAAAGGCCAGAACACCGCACAGTTCAGCCGCCACTTCCACCTTGGTCCTTTCACCGGACCCGAACCAGCCACTCCGGCTCATGTCGACCACCAGCATGACGGTCAGTTCCCGCTCTTCCTCGAAGAGCTTGATGAAAGGCTCCCCGGTGCGCGCGGTGACGTTCCAATCGATGCTGCGCACATCGTCACCCGGCACGTACTCGCGCACCTCCCGGAATTCCATGCCCGTGCCCTTGAAAACCGAATGATATTCTCCGGAAAAGACCTCTTCCACCAGACGGCGGGTCCTGATCTCGATACGCCTGACCGAGGCCAGTATCTCCGGGGGGATCGATGTATTTCTCTGCTGGTTCATGATCGGCCTAGGGCACTTCGATATTGTCCAGCAGCGAACTGACGATGTCGTCGCTGGCCAGGTTTTCGGCTTCGGCTTCGTAGGTGATCAGGATGCGGTGCCGCAGGGCGTCGTGGCCCACGGACTTGATGTCTTCCGGAATGACAAAGGCCCGGCCCTTGAGCAGAGCGCGCGCACGTCCCAGCTGGGTCAGGGCCAGGGTGGCACGCGGGGAAGCACCCCAGGCGATCAATGGTCCCAGATCCAGACCGGCGGCTTCAGGGTCCCGCGAGGCAAACACGATTTCCAGGATATAGTCCTTGATCTTCTCATCGACAAAAACCCTGTTCACGGCCTGGCGGATTTCGCGAATACTCTCCGGATCAAGCACCTTATCGATGTCGGGAATCGAACGCCCCGCCATCCGGTCCAGGATTTCTCGCTCTTCCTCACGGCTGGGATAACCGATCCGCAGCTTCAGCAGAAAACGATCGACCTGGGCCTCGGGCAGGGGGTAGGTCCCTTCCTGCTCGATGGGGTTCTGGGTGGCCAGCACCAGAAAAGGATCGGCCATGGGAAAGGTCTCGCCCCCGATGGTCACCTGCCGCTCCTGCATGGACTCCAGCAGGGCGCTCTGGACCTTGGCCGGGGCGCGGTTGATCTCGTCGGCCAGGATGATGTTCGAAAACACCGGTCCCTTCTTGACGGTGAACTCGCCCGTTTCCCGGTTGTAGATGGTGGTGCCGGTGATATCGGCGGGCAGCAGATCGGGGGTGAACTGGATGCGTTTGAAATCCGTTTCCACCGACCGAGCCAGGGTGCTGACAGCCAAGGTCTTGGCCAGGCCGGGCACTCCTTCCAGGAGGATGTGGCCGCCGGTGATCAAACCCAGCATGAGGCCTTCCATCATTTCCCGCTGACCGACGATCACCTTGCCCACCTCCGAGAGTGCCGTGCCCAAACGGACGGACAATTCCTCGGCGTAGACCTTGTCGAGAGACTGGTATTCCGACATGACTTCCTTTCTGGCCCAAAGGCAAAAAACCGTGGCGTGAAATATGTTCATACGCGGCAGGGGTCGCCAAGTTCCCCACCGAACCGCTTCTGCCGCTGAGAAAAATACCCAACCCGTTTTTCCTTGCCAACCCTTATAAAAAGTCTTTCAATGTGGTCCACGAAGCGCCGGGGTCCACCGCCCCGGCCCGAACACTCGCAGAATACAGGAAACTGGAATCGGCGCCTCCAATCCGGGCCGATTATCTCGATTAGGGAGTGCCCCTTGCGGATCAGCAAGCACAAGATCGAATATCTTTCCGACCGGATCCTCAAAATGCTGCAGGAGCACCCAAATATCCACCCCGATCCCAACATCGATCTGGTGACGCGGGCCATCGACGACGCGATTTTCGAAAACATGCGGCAGGAAGAGGAAATCGACGAGCAGGTGGAGGCCCTGGTCACTCAGAACAAAAACGAGATCCGGGCCATGGAAATGGATGTCGGAGCCCTGCGCAACAAGATCAAGCGGGAACTGGCTCGAAAAAAAGGTTTTACCCTGTGACTGACGGGCCCCGCGGGGCCCGCCCGGACATCTCGGAGGATAAGCGTGAGACTGTCTGAAGAACGTGTTGCCGTTTTGGCCAAGATGGTCTGCAACCGTCTGCTGGACGAAGAACTGGTCGATCTGGAGATCGCCGAAAACGATTTTGTATTCCAGGTGGAAAGCCTGATCCTCAAGGATCTGAAAATCGAGGATGAAATCGACGAGGAAGCCACGGCCTTTCTGCTCAAGACCAAACCCAACCTGGAAGAAGGGTCCACCGAATGGGAGGTTGAACTGGAGCGCAAGAAGGAGGAATTTTCCATTGCCCGCGGTTATGTCTCCTTCTGATTCCTTCCTTTTTGCCTTTGAACCCTGCCTGCAGCGTGGTTGTTTCGTTTTTTCCCTACCTCTGCCGTCATGAAAATCCTGATTCTGACTCCCTACCTGCCCCACCGGCGCATCGGCCATGGTGGCGGCACCGCCGTCCGGGACCTGGTGACCTGGCTAGCAAAGCGCCATGAAGTGCTGGTGGCCTCACTGGTGCGCCCCGGCGAAAACAAACTTCTGCCGCAAGTCGAGGAACTTGGCGCTCAGGTGGCCGCGCTGCCCTTCCTGGACAACCAGGCCACCGGCCTGGGCCGTCTGGGCCTGGTGGCCGAACGAACCCGGGCCTGGGCCCGTTCCCTGCGGTCCGGGTATCCCTGGTATGTTGAAAAGTACTGGTCGCCGACCCTGTCCGGGCGGGTCCGGGACATCGCCGCCCAGTTCGCCCCTGATGCGATTCAGATCGAATATCTCCAGCTGGCCCTGCTGGGGCGCGATCTGCGGCGGTTTCGGGATCAAAGGCAGGGCCAGGGGCGGTCCTCCGACTTTCGCCTCGTTCTGAATACCCACGAGCTCGGTTCACTCCCCCGGGAACGACAGGCCAAACGCGCGGACAATCCCCTGGTTTCGGGTGCGGCACGCCGCCAAGCCCAGGCCTGGAGCCGGTTGCAGGTGGACGCCACCTCCTGGTTCGACCGAACCCTTTGCGTCACCGACGAAGATCATGCCCTTTACCAGGAAATGGGCGGGAAAAATCTGGTGACCGTCCCTTTGGGAATGGACCTCGACCGAATCAAGGCCGACTGGTCGCCAGGCCCCGATCGGCGTTTCCTGTTTGTTGGATCGTTCAACCACCGACCCAACCGTCTGGCGGCCGACTTTCTGCTGGATATCATGTGGCCGACCGTGGTTCAGGCCCTGCCGGAAAGCAAATTGGTTCTGGCCGGTCGGGGATCCCGCCGGTTCCTGCGCCGCCGGGGCGGACAAGACCACTGGTCCGGCCGGGGCGTGGACGCCCTGGGGTTCGTTGACGATCTCACACCCCTGTTCCGGGAATCCCATCTGTTCGTGGCCCCTCTGCCCGAGGGAGGCGGCATCAAGATCAAGATCCTCGAAGCCATGGCCCGGGGCATCCCCGTGGTGACCACCCCGATCGGGGCCGAAGGAATTACCGGAGTCGCCGACGGCGCCATCGTCATCGCCCCCTGCGATCGTCAATTCGCCATCGAAGTCCTGGCGGCCGTTCAGGACCCCAACGCAGGCCGCCAGCGCGCCACCAGGGCCCGAAGACTGATGGAGGAAAAATTCAGTTGGGCGGCCATCACCGAGCAATTGACGGCCATCTACCAGGGGAAATAATTTAGACCAAACTCTCAGCTGGCGGGATCCTGCAGCTTTCGCAATACCTGCGGGTCAAGACTGGTATTACCCGCGGCCGCTTCGGCCAAGAGGGTGACCTGCGCCAGCCGCTCCACGGTTTCCAGCAGACCAAAAGCCGCAGGCAGATCCGACCCCACCGTGACCACTCCATGATGGCCCAGAAGCACCGCGTCGTTATCATCGATTTGCGGGACCACCGACGCGGCCAGGGCCTCAGACCCCGGCAGGGCCCGAGCCGCCAACGGGACCCACGGCAGCAGGGCGGCGGTTTCGGTCAGGAGGCTGCCGTCTAGATCCCGGCCGGCGGCGGCGAAAGCCGTGGCCCAGGGTGCGTGGGCATGGCAGATCGCCCTTACATCCGGGCGACGGCCATAGATCTGGCTGTGCAGGGGCCATTCGCTGGTCGCGGTCCCCAGGGCGGAGCGTCCCTTGGCGTCAACCTCCACCAGGTCCTGCACCCGCAAACGCCCTTTGTTGGAACCCGCCGGCGTGACCAGAAAAGAATGGCCGCCGAGGCGAATCGAGAGATTCCCTTCGGCGGCCACGATAAGGCCCTTTTCGTACATCAACCTGCCGGTCTCGACCATCTCCCTGCGCAGAACAACCAGGTTCGGATACATCCCCATGGGGCGGCTACTTGGTGAAAGTGTAGATGTGCGACATCACGCCTTCGAAAAACTCGAGGTTCCGAATCTCATCGGAAGCCAATTCCCGCATCTGCACTTCATCCAGGGCCCCGCCGTATCCACCCTCTTCCTCAGGCTTGTTATTCTGTTCCACATGGAATTGATACGCCTCTTCCTCCAGCCTGGTGAGCATTTCAGTGGGGAAACCCAGAGCACTGCTGAGCAGGAGACGGCCATCAGGCATGACGTAGGGATCCACATCATCGGAACGAGTGAAATAATAGATTTCAGGCTCCAGAAAACCATCGGCGGGAATGGTCCAGATATTTCGGTCGTGCAGTGTGGTCGTCGGAGCCCGGCGGGTGGACACGAAATACACGGTCTGCCCATTAAGGGAGTAGACGGGATCATAGTTTAAAATACCCGAAATGGGATCGCCTTCACCCCGAGTGGTGAAGGTAAGGCGAGTAAGATTGTTGTCCAGAACAGGATTCCGGTTCTCCAGGGCGGGAGTGTCCACATCGATGGTAAAAAGCTCGGTCCCCGCCCCGACCCCAGCACCGTCCACGTCCATACCGCCGGAAAAGATGATCTTGGTTCCGTCGGGAGACCACTTGGGGGTTTCGATCCGCGAGTATTCGTTGGTGAGCGCCATGGTGACGGCGTCGTATCCGTTATTGATCCCCGCAGTGGTCATATCCAAAACATGGAGGGACAAACCAGTGCAGGTCTCGAAGGAATCCATATCGGCGCAGCCGGACCTGGTGAATGCCAACCACCTGTGGTTCGGTGAAAGGGTTCCTTCCATGTGCTGCCAGGAGAAGGGCGAGGGATCAGCATCGGTGGGCTCCAGGTACAGGACCTCGGTCGCACAAAGGGACGGGTCGGAAATGTCCGCCCGGAAAAGCCGGCTGCCCACGCGCTCGGTGTCGAGCCAGAAAATGATATGCGTATCGTCAAACCAGATGGGGTTGCCCTTGTCCATGTTGGCAATAAGATCGCCCCTCAGAAAATAGTCGCTGCCGCCAATGGGAAAGCTGACCTCAGCCAGGATCATCAGCACCCCGCCCTGTTCCTCGAGATTCAGTTTCGGCTCCACCCCAACCTGAATGGGAATGGTGATCATCTGCCTGTTGATCACATAGAGGTTGTCCTCCGGATCCCGAACCGTGGGGATAGCCCACCAATCCGCCGAGAACAGGATGGAATTCCCGTCTGGAGACAACTGCGGGTTCAGATAATGATAGCCGTCACTGGAGGTGTCCGTGGTAACCATGGCCAAATCGCCGGTGGAATGGTTCCCGGATATAGCCAGGGTCTCGGCGGGGTCTTCCTTGCTCGTGCATCCGACCGTAACCAGGATGACCAGCAGGGCGAGGTAAGGCAACAACAGGAAGCGGTTGCGCAGCCACTTCATATTCAATGGAACCTCCAGCGCGGGGAATTGGAAAGACAAGCCACGGCTCCGGATCAGAGGCCCGATTCCGCCACCTGCCATGATATGGAAAAATAAGGTAAGAACGCCCGGCAAATCAACCGGCAGTTCAAAATCAGCCGGCCAACTGGAAAGCTGTGGTCACTCGCAGCCAGGACCAGATAGGGTATTTCCCCACCCTGGCGGCCTCGAATCGGCCTTTCCGCAGGCTTGATTCTGCGGCCTTGGACAGGGATCCGGCGGGGCTTTCCACTTCAACCAGCTGCCGGACCTCCCCCGCGGGGCTGACCAGTACATCGAGAATGACATCCCCGGCAACACCTTTGCCCAGAGCTGTTTGGGGATATTCCGGTGAGGGACCGCCAAGGAACCGCGGCGAGTGGTTATTTAATCCCTGGTATTGCCAAAGAATGCCGAAGGATCGGCCCCCGGTGCACTTGCCCATCCCTGAGGCCACCCATTCGGCGGCCCCCAGGATATCTCCCTGGGCCCGGGCGACATCCGCCAGCAGATAGTCCACCGCCGCATCAAAGGACCTGGTCGCGGCCGCCTCCAGGAGCAGGTCCTCGGCCCTCCCCAGAAGACGGGACTTGTTTCTTTTCCAGTCCCCCAGGTCGGCGGCCGGCCCCTCGTTCGGCAACAGATCGGGATCACCCTGGCCCGCCAAAAGGTAGAGTTGCCCCAGAGTCAGAAGCATCAAGGAATGGCGGTTCCCCCTCTTGAGGCCCATTTCCATTTCCATCATGGCGTCGGAGCCCGAACCGTCCCGAAAATACTCCGAACAGGTTCCCAGGTAACGTTCCACGACTTTGGACACCACCGTGTCCAGCGGGCACTCCGCCAGAAGGTGGGGCCTCCAGGCGCCCGGCGGTGGGGGTGTTTCCACAAGATCCCGCAAAACCAAGGGGACCGTGACGGCCTTCTTGACTGAAGGGTCCGGCGGATTCGTGGCACACCCGGACAGGACCAGGGCCAATGCCAGGAGCAACCCCGGTCGGGCAGTTCTTTCTTTCCCGCGACCGGACAACGAGCCAGGAAAAAACACCTTCATCAATTGTCCTTTTTTTCCAGAGTGGGATCCAACCTCAGCACTTTCTCCCATTCGCGGGCCGCTTCATCCTGGCGGTCCAGCTTCAGCAGCAGTACCACCCGGTTGTTGCGGTAAACCACATTTTTTGGGTCGAGGCCGATAGCTTTGTCCGCGGCCTGAAGCCCCTCAAGGTAGTGGCCCGTTTCCAGCAGGTTCAAAGAGATCCTGCCCCAAAACCCGTGGTCCATCAACAACTCTTGATTCAAATCGTCGGCCGGGTCGTCAGGCCTGGAAAATTCCTGCAGGAAGACCAAGGTCCGTTCCGCTTCCCCCAGGCGCCCTTCGGCCTGAACGATCAGGTTCATTTCTTGGGCGGACATTTCCATTACCTTGAAGCCATCCAGAAATTCCAGCAGTTCCCGGTCCCGGCCGGCCCCCGCCGAGGCCTGGGCGAGACTCAGGCGGGACCACGGAGTCGGTTCGCGTTCATTGATTCTCCTGAGGGGTTCCAATGCCGCTTCAAACTGTCGGGCCTTCAAAAACAAACCCGCCAGCGCCAGGTCCGGCTCCAGGCACACCGGGCACAGGGACCGGGCGGTTTCAAGCTGCTTCCGGGACCCACGGACATCGGCGAATTCGGCCAGCACCTGACCGTATTCCAGTCTCGCCGCGTAATCGTCCGGCGCCAGTTCCACCGCCAGGTTAAACTCGGTCAAGGCCCGGCCTTTTTTCCCGGTGGCGAGCAGGGCGTTGGCGAAGTTTCGATGGGCCACCGGATCGTTGGGATCCCGGCGCATCACCGCCTCCAGGTGCGGCAACGCCTGAGCCGGACGCCCGTCACGCAACAACGCCAATCCGAGACGTCCTTCGATCTGCCACCCGTAAAGGGGATCGGTTTCCAGTTGCTCCTGGAGCCCCAAAGCCACCGTGACCGCCTCGTGGGTCTGCCCGGCCGTCAACAGGCTATCCACCTGAGCCAAACCCGCTCGAGCACGGGCCGCGGTTTCGGAACGGATGGACGCCATCAAGGAAACAGGACGGACCAAGCCCACCGTCCAGGCCAGGATGAGCCAGACCAGCGTCAGCATCCTCAACAGGTTTCCGCGACCGGACATGGTACTCTATCGCCTCCAGGGAAGGGGAATTTGACCCCTCTACTGCCATATGATAAAATAGTTGGCTAATCCTCAGGCAAGATCGGCCAGCGCCAGATAACTTGGAGATACTCCTTGGCACCACTTACCGGATTCCCAGGTTATTCTACCTCAAAGCGTTACACATTGGGGTTGTTATTGTTCCTTGGGGCTTTGCTTTCCCTGTGTTTTCCGGTGCCCGCAAAAGGCCTGGTTCGGCTCGATTTCGAGATGAGGTATTTCCATCATCCCGGGCAACAGGTTTGGGATTTCAGTATCATCCGGCCGGATTCCGTGTACCACATTTATTATGGCTCCCTCCACGAATCCACTCCCCACGCCAGTTTTGCCGACACAATTTGGCATGCCACCAGCTTGGATCTGAAACACTGGGACCTCGCCGGGCCCATCCTGACTGTTGGGCCGGAGCCCTACGACACCGGGGCCCTCTGGGCTCCGGACGTCTTTCGCGATGAGGCCAACAACCGCTGGGGCATCGCTTACACCGGCTGCGACGATGATTTTGTCCAGCGCATCTGCATGGCCTATTCCCCTGATCTTAATACTTGGACCAAGTCGGCATTCAATCCCACGGTCGTCCCGGATGCCAACGAATACAACTGGGACCCGGATATCGTCTGGAGCGATTTTCGGGATCCCTTCGTCTACCGCCAGGATAACCAGTGGCATATGCTGGTCACCGTAAAAAAATACCTGGACCATACCACCGGTGTTCTGTACCACGGCACCTCGAACGATCTGAAGAGTTGGTTGGATGTTGGGTATATCTTCGCCAATGACGGGCTGGAAAGTTGGCGGGTTCTCGAAAGCCCGCAATACCATGTCATCGGCGACTATCATCACCTGCTGTTCGGGGAGTTCGACACCGTCGGCGTCACCTTGCTGTCCGCTCAGCAGCCCGCAGATTGGACCATGGAAAACCGAATTCTGCTGGACTACGGGTACGCGCCGGAACTTGACACTTTCGATCCGGGAACCCACATCTTGTCCCGCTTGGCGGTCTTTATAAGGCCCAATGACGAAGTCCTGTCCTATGTGGTGCGGCTGGACACCCTGCGAACCGACCCGGACGGCGCCAATATCTCGGTCTACAAACCCCATCCTTTGGATGACAATTGGGCGGTTCATACCGGTATCTCCAACCTGGGCAATCCGGTCTTCGGAGACAATCCCTTTTTCCGCGGGGAAGCCCCTGCCGAGTCAGTTGGCAACGGGTATTACGGCAGCCAGGAATATTTCCAGGGCCCCCTGTCCGGAAGGGGCGCGCCGGGATCCACTCTTGGCCCCGGAGCCACAGGAGTGCTCGAAAGTTTTCCTTTCACCTTGACCGGGCAGCGGATGTTTTTGCTGGTGGGAGGCGGGAACTATCCGGCTTCCTGCTTCGTCGCCCTGGTCAGCGCCGCTGACTCCACCATCCTCTACTCGGAAACCGGGCAGGGTCAGGAACTCATGACGCACAGGGAGTGGGATCTGGTCCCCTTCCAGGGGATGGAGTGTTTCATCCGCATTGTTGACGCCGAAGTGGGGCCCATGGGGTATATCAACGTGGATGAAATCGTGGAAATTGAAGACCTGGTTGCCCCGGACTCGCCCACCAATGTGACGGCCGTATACCAGGTCGAGGGGGTGGAACTGGACTGGGACCCGGCTC
>RCNF010000170.1_pt1 | contig 30177 bp, 17 predicted proteins | sample 2041311 | NCBI WGS metagenome assembly RCNF01 (sample SAMN09708228, study PRJNA481090) | Marine sediment metagenome, whole genome shotgun sequencing project. | biome: marine sediment; feature: ocean; material: sediment; isolation source: Sewage treatment plant 2 marine sediment (STP2) ...
TGCTCGCGACCAGTTGACGTAGGCATGAATATAAATATATTTATATTCATGCCTACGAGCCTCCATCTTCCAGACGACCTCCTCTCGATGGTCGACCAGCGCGCCAAGGCGCTGCGGGTCAGTCGAAATCGCTTCATCGTCGACACGCTGCGGAGCGTCCTTCAAGACCCTGAGTCCTGGTCGCCAGGTTTCATAGCGGCGCTTGAGCAGCCGAGCCCCGGCCTAGCCGGCGCGGTCGACGACCTCGAACGCAACATCATCCAGCGCCGCAAGAGCAAGTCCCCCGTTGATCTCACGCCACCCCGCACCAAGCGGAAACGCAAAGCGACTTCCCGGTGATATACGTGCTCGACACCAACGCGGTTTCGGCCCTCATGCGCGGCGAAGCCAGTTTTGTCTCCCGCCTCGAAAGCGAATCACGGCGCGACGTGGTTCTCCCGCAACCGGTTCTCGCAGAAATCGAGTACGGCATCGCACGCTTGCCACGCTCTGCCCGAAAGCGCCTGCTCAGCGCACGCTGGGAGCTGATCTCAGGCGAGCTCGGGCGGGTCACTTGGGATGACGCAGTCAGCGAGTGCTTCGGCTCGATCAAGGCGGAGCTCGAGCACAAGGGCAAGCTCATCGAAGACATCGACATCGCGATAGCCGCTCACGCCATGGCTTGGGACGCAACGCTCGTCAGCGCGAACACGAAGCACTTCGCAAGAATCGACGAAATCGCGCTCGAGAGCTGGGGCTAGAGCCAGCGTCAGTGCCAGTGCCAGCACCCGTATCAGTTCCCGACGGGAACCGGCGCCCAGCGGTCGCCTTCCTTCCAGACGCGCCCTTCCCGCTCGAGCTTGATCAAATGCGCTTCGATTGACTGGAGGGCCAAGGGCCAAAGGGCCTTCGGCGTGTCGGCGTACGCGCTCGCCACCAAGTGGCGCGGCCGCGATGCCTTGCCGCGCGCTTCTAGCGCGTCGACGACCTTGCGCTCTCGCATCAAGCGGTGCTCGATGTAGAAATTCAAGATGGCTTGAGGTTGCTCGATTAGGGTTCCGTGGGCGGGAAGCAGCCCGGCAGGCTCGAGCGTCGACATTTTGCGAAGCGACTCCAGGTACAAGAGCATGTCTCCGTCGGTCGGCTCGACGATGATGGTGCCGATCGAGGCCACCATGTCGCCGGCAATCATGATGTTGCACGCCTCCTCGATGAAGCACAGATGCCCCGGCGCGTGCCCCGGTGTGTGGAGCGCGGTCAGGGCAGTGGGCGTGGGGCCGTCGAGCTCGATCCGCTCGCCGTCTTGAATCAAGCGGTCGATTTCAACGATGCCGTCGAGGCGCTGCGCCGTCATCGCATGGCCCCATAGCGGGAGTTGGAGGCGTTCCCGGAGCGCCATCGCCCCGCCAACGTGGTCCGGGTGATGATGGGTGGCGAGGATTGCCACGGGCTCGACGCCGCGAAGCCGAGCCGATTGCACCCATTGGACCATCAGGTCTTGCTCCTCGCGATACGGTGTCGCAGGCTCGATCAGGACGGCCTCCCCGGTGCCGATGAGGAAGGTGTTGGTGTGCGTCGCGGGCGGCAGCGTCGGCGTGCGCACCGGGAGCATCTCAATCGTAGGCGCAACCGTCCGAACGCGATCGGAGACGGAATCAGAGCCGGTTGCTTTCATGACTTAGCGGCTTACGAGCTCGAGGTCTTCGAGGTCGAGCTCATGCTCCGGCGCCAAGGCGTGAATCATCGAGACCGGGCCGCTCGGATAGAAGCGATCGCGCGGCTCGTCGAGCAAGCACTCGACCCGACCGTCATCGCGTAGGCTCGGGTCGCCAAGCTGATGCATGCAGACGCGAACGATCGACTTCACGGTCTCGAAAACGCCCCAGCCCTGCTTTGCACTCGCGACGAGCTCCGGGATGCCCTCGGGGACGCCGAGCCGCGTGCCAAGCTCTTCGACGTCGAGGACCCCGTGGAGATCGCGCTTGTTGTACTGCACGACCATCGGGATGCGATCCGGGTCGATGCCATGCTGCCGGAGGTTGTAGTCCAGGTTGCGGATTCCGTAGTTGTTGCCCTCGATCGCGTCCGCTTGGCTGTCGATGACGAGCACCACGCCGTCGACGTTGCGAAGCACCATCTGGCGCGTCGAGTCCTGGGCGATCTGCCCCGGAACCGAGATCAAATGAAGTCGGACGTCATACCCGCGGAACTTTCCGAGCTGCAGCGGCAGAAAGTCGAGAAAGAGCGTTCGCTCCGCTTCGGTGTTCACGGTCACGAGCTTGCCGCGACGGTCCGGACGAGTCTGCGCGTGGATGGTTTCGAGGTTGGTGGTTTTCCCCCCGAGCCCCACCCCGTAGTAAACGACCTTGAGCGTGACTTCGCGCTGCGCGTGGTGGACCAGCGGCATAGCTCGGAACTACCTGGGTCCCTGGGATGCGTCAAGAAGCCCGCACAGGCGCGAAGCAATCCTGATCCGCCCTCAGCCAGCGTCTTCTCGAACCGCGGCGTTGCGTTCCCAGCGGTCGACGGCCGCACGCGCGCTGGCGTGCTCGGGCGCCGACAAGTCTGGATCGCTCCCAATGATGCGATCCGCCAGATCTCCGGCGCGCTCGAGCAGGGTCTGGTCCTGGGCCAAGCTTGCAAACTGTAGACCGCTCGCCCCCGATTGGCGGTACCCGAAAAGGTGACCCGGCCCTCTCAGCGCCAGGTCCCGTTCGGCTAGGACGAAGCCGTCGTCGGTCTCGCAGAGCGCTTGGAGCCTCGCCTCGGCCTCCTCGGACATCGGCGAGACGAAGGTGAGTAGGCAAGCGCTTCGCTGACCCGCCCTGCCCACGCGCCCTCGAAGCTGATGCAGCTGAGCGATCCCAAAACGCTCCGCCTGCTCAATCACCATGAGGTTGGCGGCCGGCACGTCGACACCCACTTCGAGCACGGTGGTTCCAACCAGCACTTGAAGCTCGCCGTCTGAAAACGCGCGCATCACGTCGCGCCGCTCCTCGCCGGACAGCCGTCCGTGAATTTGTCCGACGCGTTCGTCCCCAAACTGCGCCTTCAGCTCGACTGCAGTTTGGTCCACACCCACGAGCTCGTCCGACGCCGAAATCGCGGGACACACCAGGAACGCTCTCCCCCCAGCCTCGAGCGCACGTGCGACCTGCCGATAGACCGTGTCTCGTTTCGAGCGCGAAAGCATCTTGGTGGTCACCGGGATCCGCCCAGGCGGCTTGGCGTCGATGCTCGTCAGCTCGAGCCCGGCGTAGAGAACCAAGGCGAGGCTTCGAGGGATCGGCGTCGCCGTCATCACCAGCAGATGCGGCCGCCCCGTCGAACCCCGGTTGCCGAGACGAAGCCGCTGCGCGACGCCGAAACGGTGCTGCTCATCGACGATGACCAGGCCGAGGTTTGCAAACCGCACCTCTCCACTGAGGAGCGCATGCGTGCCGACAACCAGATCCACGGCGCCCGTCGCCAAGCGGTCCAACATCGAACGCCGCCGATCCTTGCTGAGCGCGCCCGTCAGTACGCCCAAGCGGAGCCCCAGTTTCTCTGCTGTCGGCTTTAGGGTCTCCGCATGCTGGTCGGCGAGGAGCTCGGTCGGGGCCAAGAACACGGCCTGCGCGCCTCCAGCATGAACCTGAGCACAGGCGATCATCGCAACCGCGGTTTTGCCGCAGCCGACGTCACCTTGAAGCAAGCGGCGCATCGGCGCCTCGCTGTCTAGCGCCTGGCTGACCTCCGCGACGGCCGACTTCTGCGCCACGGTCAGCTCGAAGGGAAACGCAGCTGAGGCGGTCGTCACAGCCGGCTCGATCGCGAACCGTTGCGCAACACCACCCCGCTCCGACGCGCGCCTCAGCCGAAGCGCCAGCTCCCAAAGCACCAGCTCTTCGAGCGCAAGCCTGAGCTGGGCGGGGCCCGGCGTGTCGAGCTCTACGTCGAAGGTCAGCGGATCGGGAACGTGAATCGCCCGCAGCGCATCACCGACGGTCGAAACCTCGATCTCGGCGCGGAGCGGCGCCGGAACCAAATCGGGAACCTCGGCCACTGCTCGATCGACAGCCGCACGGATCGCCCGCCGAAGCACCTTCCGACGCACACCTGGAATCTCAGGATAGCGCGGCTCGATGGCGCCCGGGGCCTCGGCTCGAAGTGACTCGGGGTGCGCGATGGTGGCCGTACCCCGGTAGTCGTGAATCTTTCCGGCGACGCGAACCGTCTCGCCTTCCGCAAAGCGCTTCCCCAGCCCGGGGATCGCCCGAAACCAAACGAGCTTCAGCTCGCTGTAACCGCCGACGTCGGGCGGACCAACCTCGGGCTCGATCTGCGCCTCGAACCCCATGCGGCCGCCCCGGGAATACGAGCGTGCCCTTCGTACGACGCCCTCGACCACCGCATACTCGCCGTCCCGGAGCCGGTGGATCGGCACAGGCTCCCGCTGGTCATCGTACGCCCGCGGAAGAAGCCACAAGAGGTCGCCGATCGAGGCGTACCCGCGTTCACGCAGATGCGCACCCGTCGTCGGGCCGATGCCGGGCAGGGTTTCTACAGGGTGGTCGAGCAGTGTAGGCACCCGCGCGCGTGGCCTCGAACCGAGGCCCCTCACTCCCAGCGAACGTCGCTGACCTCGTAGTTGCGGACGCCGCCCGGCGTGTGGACGACCACCTCGTCGCCGACCTCTTTGCCCACGATCGCGCGCGCCACCGGCGAGGTGATTGAGATTTTGCCCTGCTTGAGGTCCGACTCGTCGGCACCGACCAGCCGGTAGGTGACGATTTTGCCGTTGTCCATGTCCTCGAGCTCGACGAACGCGCCAAACTTCACTTTCTCGCCACCGAGCGTCGACGGATCGATGACTTCAGCGCGCGAGAGCCTGTCTTCGATTTCGTTGATGCGCGCCTCGCACATGCCCTGCTTGTCCTTGGCGGCGTGATACTCGGCGTTCTCTTTGAGGTCCCCATGATCGCGGGCGACCCCTATCTCTTGCGAGATCTTCGGCCGCTCCGCTTTGAGCGCGCTAAGCTCAGCGGTGAGGGCGGCGTGCCCCTCTGGGGTCATCGGAACCCGTTCCATCTGACGGTCGTAATGTGTGCCCAGAAATAAGGCAACCCAAAGCTAACGCCTGGGCGGCCGAAGTGTCGCTAACTCTCGATTGTGCGCGTGGTACTCCTGCAGGGAGCGGACCGACAGCGGCCTAAAGCGCCGCGCTTCGATGGCATCCACAGCGGCAACACTGGCCGCGATAGTCGTGAAATACGGCACATTGCTCAAGACGGTTTGGCGGCGCATCGAACGGCTGTCTCGAATCGCCTTGGCGCCTTCGGTCGTGTTGACCACGAGAGCGATGTCGCCGTTCTGGAGAAGGTCGACGCTGTGCGGCCTGCCCTCGCCCACCTTGTAGACGTTCTCCGCTTCGACCCCGGCGCGCTCGAGAACTTCGCGTGTACCCTTGGTAGCAACGATGTCGAAGCCGAGCTCTTTCAGGCGGCGCGCCACTTCGGTGGCGGCGGGCTTGTCGTTCTCTTTGACGCTGATGAACACCTTACCTTCGTCGGGAAGCTCGGTGTAGGCCGAGAGAAGCGCCTTGTAAAAAGCGTCAGGGAAGTTGTCGGCGATGCCCATCACCTCGCCGGTCGAGCGCATTTCCGGGCTGAGAATCGTGTCGACGCCGGGGAACTTGGTAAACGGAAACACCGACTCTTTGACGGCGATGTGCTGCGGGACGATCTCACGGGTATAGCCGAGCTCGCGGAGCGTTGCGCCTGCCATCACCTTGGCGGCTATCTTGGCCAACGGTACGCCAATCGCCTTGCTGATGAACGGAATGGTCCGCGAGGCGCGCGGGTTGACCTCGATGACGTACACCGCGCTTCCCCGCACGGCGAACTGGACGTTCATCAGGCCGACGACGCCGAGCTCGAGCGCGAGCGCGCGAGTCGAGGAGCGAAGCGTGGCGAGAACCTCTGGCGGGAGTGCGTGTGCTGGAAGCGCCATCGAAGAATCACCGGAGTGGATACCCGCCTCTTCGATGTGCTGGAGCAGTCCGCCGATCACGACGTCCTTGCCGTCCGAGACGCAGTCGACATCGACCTCGATGGCGTCCTTCAAGAACTCGTCGACCAGGATCGTCTGGGTTTCGGCATCGGCCACGGCTTCGAGCGCGACGGTCATGTAGCGCGCCAGGTCTTCCTGGGAGTGAACGATTTCCATCGCCCGGCCGCCGAGCACGTAGCTCGGCCGAACGACGACCGGAAATCCTATCCGCTCGGCAACTGCAAACGCGTCCTTGGTACCGTTGGCAATGCCGCCGCGCGGTCGGTCGAGGTTGAGCTTGGTCAAGAGCTCCTCGAAACGCTCCCGGTCTTCGGCGCGGTCGATCGCGTCGGCCGAGGTCCCGAGAATCGGCACGCCGGCGCGCGAGAGCGGAACGGCGAGCTTGAGCGGCGTCTGCCCGCCGAACTGCACGATGACGCCGTCAGGCTTTTCCACCTCGACGATGTGCATCACGTCCTCATAGGTCAGGGGCTCGAAGTATAACCTGTCCGAAGTGTCGTAGTCGGTGGACACCGTCTCGGGGTTGCAGTTCACCATGATGGTCTCGAAGCCCATCTCCTTGAGAGCGAACGAGGCGTGCACACAGCAGTAGTCGAACTCGATTCCTTGGCCGATTCGGTTTGGACCGCCGCCGAGGATCATCACCTTCTTCTTGTCGCCGCCCGGCTTGACTTCGCTGTCGCGTCCCCAGGTGGAGTACATGTACGGCGTGAGCGCCGGGAACTCCGCGGCGCAGGTGTCGACGCGTGAGTAGATCGGCTCGACCCCGTGCGACGCTCGCATCGCGCGAACGTCTTTGGCGGCCTCCCGTCGCAGGGCGGCGATCTGCGCGTCACTGAACCCGAGCTCCTTCGCTCGGCGCAGCAGCGCTTCGGAGGCCGGCGTACCTGCGGACGCTTTCAACTGATGCTCGAAGTCGATGAGCTGGCGCATCTGTTCGAGAAACCAGACGTCGATCTTCGTGGCCCCTTGGAGATCAGCGACGCTGAGGCCGACGCGAAGCCCATCGGCGAGGTACCAGAGCCGCTCGGCCAGGGGCGTTCGAATGAGATCGAGAATCGAATCGCGAAGCTCCGCGTCGGTGGCATCAGGCAACTCCCCCAACATCGGCTTTGCCGTGTTGATGGCCTCCCCGGTTTCGATGAGCCGGCGAACCTGCGCAGCGAGGTCGCGATAGTCGACCTTACCGAGGAGCGAAGTCAGGCCGTCTCGACCCGTCTCGAGAGAGCGCGCGGCCTTTTGAAGCGACTCCTTGAAGGTGCGGCCTATCGCCATCGCTTCGCCGACGGATTTCATCTGGGTCGTGAGGCGCGGATCGGCGCCCGCGAACTTCTCGAACGCGAAGCGAGGAATCTTGGTGACGACGTAGTCGATGGTCGGCTCGAAGGCCGCACTCGTCCCGGTGATGTCGTTCTGCAGCTCGTCGAGCCGGTAGCCGACCGCAAGCTTGGCTGCAATCTTGGCGATTGGATAGCCCGTGGCTTTCGAGGCCAGCGCGCTCGAACGGGAGACTCGGGGGTTCATCTCGATGACGATCACCCGGCCGTCGGCGGGGTTGACCGAGAACTGGATGTTCGAGCCGCCCGTCTCTACGCCGATTTCGGTGATGATCGCGCGAGCCGCGTCTCGAAGGCGCTGGTATTCGCGGTCGGTGATTGTCATCGCCGGCGCGATCGTAATCGAGTCGCCGGTGTGCACGCCCATCGGGTCCAAGTTCTCGATCGTGCAGATCACAGCGAAGTTGTCGGCGTTGTCTCGAATGACCTCGAGCTCGTACTCCTTCCAACCGATGAGGCTCTCCTCGATCAAGCACTCGTGAATCGGGCTGCACTGGAAGGCCCACCGAATCGCGTCGTCGAACTCGGCCTTGTTATACGCCACGCCGCCGCCCGAGCCGCCCATCGTCAACGATGGTCGCAAGATGATCGGGTAACCAATCCGCTCGGCGGCCGCGCTTGCGTCTTCGGTGGTGCGAGCAACTTCCGCGCGCGCACTCTCGAGCCCGATCTTGTCCATGGCGGCCTTGAACAGCTTTCGTTCCTCCGCCTTGCGGATGGCTCCCACGTTCGCGCCGATCAGCTCGACGCCGTGTTTCTCGAGAACACCTCGGTCGGCGAGCGACAAGGCCAGGTTGAGCGCGGTCTGCCCTCCCAGGGTCGGAAGAACCGCGTCCGGCTTCTCCCGTTCGATGATCGATTCGAGCACCTCGGGGGTCAGAGGCTCGATGTAGGTTCGATCCGCGAACTCCGGGTCGGTCATGATCGTCGCCGGGTTGGAGTTGACCAGAATGATCCGGTAGCCCTCTTCTTTGAGTGCTTTGGCGCCCTGGGTGCCGGAGTAGTCGAACTCACAGGCCTGCCCGATCACGATCGGCCCCGACCCAATCAGAAGGATGCTTTCAATGTCATCGCGGCGGGGCATGGAGTGAGTTCAACCTGGACGTTCGCGCGGGCTTACCAGAGGCCTTTGCACACCGCAACCGGGAACTCTTCAGCTCCGGAGGCGCGTGCGAACGGCACCGATGATGGCATCACCGCGCGCGCCGCGCGGGTGCAATCGAGCGCGCCGAGCGACGTCGGAGACGATCTCCAGCTCGACCCAAAGCGCCGTGCGCCCTGCCATCCCCGGGAACTTCCTCCCCCACTCGACGAAGAGGACAGCCCCTTCCTCGAGTAACTCATCGACGCCCAGCTCCTCCAGCTCGACCTCGTCGGCGAGCCGATAGAAGTCCGCGTGGCCGATTGGCAGGCGTCCCTGATACCGATGCAGCAGAGCGAATGTCGGGCTGGTCACGGCCGTCTCCTCCGAGACTCCGAGCCCATGGACGGCGCCGCGCGCGAAGGTGGTCTTCCCGGCGCCGAGCCCACCCTCGAGGCCGATCACGTCACCGCCCTCGAGCGCGGCCGCGAGCGAGCGCGCAAGGGCCAGGGTATCGGCTTCAGTCTCGAGCTCGAGCTCCAGCATGCGCAAGCCCTGTCACATGACGGGGCCCGGCGCACGCTCGCCAAGCTCGGCCCGGCTCAGACCTTGATTTGAATGCCCAGCTGCTCGCGAAGCCGGAAGTAGCTCTCCGAAATGCTGAAGAGCACGATCTCTTTGACCTTGTCCCGCGGAGCGAGGTCGGCCGTCGAATCCGACGCGATCTGCTGCGTCATGTGGACGGCAGTGTCGACGTCGTCGCAGAGGAGCAAGCCGGCGCGAAGTGAAGTGATTTCGACAGCCTGCATCCAGCGCTTGATGTCTGCATGGCCGCCCGCGTCCACAAACTTGCGAACCACCTGCTTGAGCACGTCGCGGTGGGGTTGATCCATGTGCTTGGCGAGTTGTTTCGCCGCCGTTTCGACCGCTGCATCGCCGCCCCCCATGCCGACCACGCGCATGGCTGCCAGCAGAAGTGTCTTCAGCTCGGTATGTGACTGGTACATCGTGCGGATGAAGTGCTCGCCGCGGTAGTAAGTCAGGTGACGCCCGCAAACAAATGAGAGGTCGATCGGACGGTAGCCCGAGAGGAGCGTGTACCCCGTAATGATCGCAGGCGGGTTGCTCCGCGCCTCGTCTCGAAGGGCGCCCGAAAGCTCCTTCTGAATGAAGAGGCGAACGGGAATCGTCACGTTGAGCAGATCCTGCGCCAACTTGAACTGCCGCGCGAGGGCCAGGCTCGGGTTGGCGAGGTCTTCGGGCTTGCGCTTGTGTAGGTTCAGCTTCTTGTCGGGCACGGCAATCGATGCGCGAACGACCGGAGCAATCACCTCCATGATTTTGGAGATGTAAATGTCCTGGCCGACGTGCATCAGGTCCTTGACCCAGTTCTCGTTACTGAGCCGCGCCGTTGGCTGGATCTCGCGATCCTGCTTGTACTGCTGGTAGAATTTCTGTTGCTCCTCGTCAGCCTTCTTGAAGTGGGTCAGCGTTCGAGCGATGCACCAGGCCTTGTCGTAGGCGCGCGCATCGAAGTAGAGCTTGTAGAGTGCCCGGTAGGAGTCGAGCCGGTTTGGGTCGGACGTCAGGAGCCACTGGTGCTCGGCAATCGCCTCTGCGGTCTTCTCCGGCATCGTCGCATAGAGCTCAGCGAGGATCTGGTGCTCCACGGCGTCGTCGGGCTTGAGCCCCGCTGCCATCCTGAACGACTCCGCAGCCGCGTCGAAGTTGCGCTGACGATCACGGTAGATGATGCCGAGGGTGTGCCAGAGGTTGTGCTCGAGGTCCGTATTGCCCTCGTTGATGATGCGGTGAAGCATCTTGCGGTACGCCCGCTCGAGCGCCTTCCAGTCTTTCCTCTCGTTGAGCAGCTTGTTGACCGCCTCGAAGGGCTTGAGCTGCGCGCTGTCGAGGTCGAGCGCGTCGTTGAATCGCTCCAGAGCAGCGTCTTCATCCTCCAGCTTGTCTCGCAGGATGACGCCAATCGTGTACATGTACTTGGCCTTGGCTTCGTCGCGCTCCTCGATGTCTGAGACGCGCTCGATCACGTCGATGGCCTCTGACCAGCGCTCGGCTGCCTGATAGGCGACGAGAAGCTTGTGGAGCACCACGTGGTTGTGCGGTTCGAGGTCCAGTGACTCCGTGTACGCCTCCGCGGCGGCGTCGGGGTTGCCGAGCTTCCCCTGCCAGAGGTCGCCAAGCTGGATCAGAAGCGCGGCCCGAACTGCAGGCTCATCCGCCACATCGAGGATCCGCTTCTTGTACTCGACGACCGAATCCCAGTCGCCCTCGGCCGCCTGCAGGTCGACCATCGCTTCGAGCGCGGGCACGTAGTGCGTGTCCTCCTCGAGCGCCTTGTCGAACATGTTGCGCGCCTTCTTGTCCTCGCCCTGTTCGCGCTTGACGACACCAAGCCGATAGAAGACTTCGGTGATCTCGTCCCTGCCGAGCGAATCGCGCTGCTGTACCAGAATCAGCTGGTGGTACTTGAACGCGTCGTCCCAGCTCTCCGCCCGGAAGTACGCCCCCGCCAAGCCCTTGAGCGTGGCTGGGTCGTCGTTTTGGAGCTGGTAGGCCCGCTCGTACGCTCGAACCGCCTCCTCGGCGTTGCCGAGCTCGGTCGCCGTTTCGCCGAGCATCGATGCGAGCCGGTGCTTCTCGTCGTCGTCGCACTTGTCGCAGCGCTGCACGAGCGTCTGAAGCAGGGGGAACGCGTCTTCGTGCCGCTCCTGGGCGACGTACGCGTCGACCAGCGGCAACATCGCATCCTCGTTGTCCGGGTCAGCGGCAATCGCAGCCTCGAAGGCCTGCACCGCCCCCGGCTCGTCATCGAGCCTCTCCGCACGAATCCGGCCCAGCTCGACGAGTCGCGCGGCCCGGATGCGGTCCTGCTCGGTATGCTCGACCTCCAGGCCCAGAGTCTTGGCGGCGGCGACCCAGTCGCCGGAGTCGACGTGAATGCCTCGCATCGCTTCGAGCGACTCGAGGTGCGCCGGGTCCAAGTCGATCGCCGCCTGGAACTGCTCGAGCGCCGAAACCCGATCGCCGAGCTCTTGGTCGAGAATCCGACCCATCCGGTGCTTGAGCGCCACCTGGTCGGCCGGCTCGTTCACGACCGCCGCAAGCTGGCCCATCATGTCCAGTGCAGCAGCGTAGTCACCCTTGCGCTCGAAGAGCTTCGTCAGCGCCTGGAGGCTGATGAGGTCCTGCTCGTCGAGGTTGAGCGCGTTGAGATAGCTGTCGATCGCCATCTCGACGTCGTCCTTGTGCGCTGCATGCACCTGCCCGAGGTCGCGGAAGATGCGAATGCGCTGCTCGATATCCGTCGTCGCGCTTGCGTGACGGTCGAAGGTGCGTACGAGGTCGTCCCAGCGCTGCGTCGCCCCGTAGAGCTCCTCGAGCCGGCAAAGCGCCTCGTCGTGGAGCGGGTCGATGTCCAAGACCTGCTCGAGTCGCTCCGCCGCGTTCTCGGGCTTGCGGAACTCCTGCTGCCACATTTCGGCCATTCGCATGAGAATCTCGATGCGCTCGCGCTCGGTCGCCACGACTTCGTACTCGCGCTCCAGAATCCCGATCAATTCCTGATAGCGGCCCTCTTGCGCATACAAGCGCTTCAAACCTCGAAGGGCGCTGAGGTCTGAAGGTGAGAGCTCGGCCGCCTTCTCGAAGTTCTCGATGGCCGCCTTCGGGTCGTTGAAGCGCTCCTCGTAGGCTTCGGCGACCTGCAGGAGCGCCGAGACGATGCTGTCGACGTCCTCGACGGCCTCGGCCTTGCGCTCGAGGATGTTCAGCAGCTTGTTAGAGCGTCCCTCCTCGCGGTAGATGCGCTCCAGCGCCTCGAGCGCTCCGACGTGCCTCTCTTGGAGGTGCAGCGCCCGCCGGTAGTAGTCCTCGGCCTCTTGCCGCATCGCGAAGCGGTCGTCGGCTAGGTCGCCCATGCGAACGTAGGTGTTGGCCTTGACGGCATCGTCGTCGGTCAGCTCGACGAGCTTGGCCAGCGCCTGCGCGAGCTTGTCCCACTGCTGGGTGGTTTCGTAGAGGTCGCCGAGCTGCCACCAAGCCTTGGCGTTGCTCGGGTCGAGGGCTCGAATCTGCTCGTAGTAAGGAATCGCATACTCGGGGTGTCCGAGTTCCTGCCCGTACCACTTCGCGCAGCAAAGACAGATGGCGATCTGCGTGGCTGGCTCTTGCCCATCCTGCAGCGCAGCATTCGCCGACGTCAACAGCTCGTTCCAGCGGTCGCTCGCCGCGGTCACCCGCTCGAGGTCGACGGCCGTGTTCGTGTTCGCAAAATCCTCGGTCCAGGCAATGTAGAGCGTGTGGTAGGCCTGCTCCGGGTTGTCGAGCTGCTCCTCGTAGACGCGCGCCGCCGCACGCAAGAGCTCGATCCGCTCGTCGCGGTCCTCGGTCGCTTCGATGCGGGTCACGTAGAGGTCGATAAGCTCGTCCCAGCGCTCCGCTTCTCTGTGAAGCGACTGCAGCTCGGAGAACGCGTACTCGTGCATCGGGTCGATTTCGAGAATCCGGCCGAAGGCCCCCGCTGCGCCGTCCTTGTTCTCAACCTCGGCCTCCCAGACCTCGGTGACCGCGATGAGTTGACGAACCTTCTCGTGCGGGTCGACGAGCGCCTGCGCCCGCTGCTCCATGACTTCGATGACGTCTTCCCAGCTGCCCTCTTCACGATGAATGAGCTCGAGCGAGTCGAGCGCCTCGAAGAAAGCCGGATCGATCGTCAGGACGTTCTGGTACGCGTCTACGGCATCGCCCGGCTGACGGAGCTCGATGCCATAGATGTGGCCAAGCTGCATGTAGACGGTGACGAGGTCTGCGTCCTCGAGCGTCGCCGCGCCGACGTCGATGATGCGCTGCAGCGTATCCGCGCGCTCCCGAGACTGCCCGCCTTCCCGATGAATCTCGGCAATGCTGAACAGCGCGTAGGTGTTGCCCGGATCGATGTCGAGGACCCGCTCCCAGTTCTCGATCGCGTTGCGCTCGCGCTCGAGCTTCTCGTACCAGACCCTGGCGAGGTCCGAGTACACCTGCACGCGGAAGGCGTCGTCTTCGGCGACCGCGGCCTCTCGTTCGAGGACGTCTACGAGATCGCGCCAGTTTCCCTGCGCGGCGTAGATGTCGCCAAGCGCATTGAGCGCTTCGGGATCCTCACCGCGAAGGTCGAGAACCCGTTGCCAGAGGCCGATGGCCTTTTCGGAGTCACAGAGCCGGTTCGACGACAGCTTGGCCATCCGCGCAAAAACGTCGGCCTGCTGGGAGTCGCCAAGCGCGATGCTCAGCTCCTTTTCGAAGGTTGCGAAGAGCTCCGGCCAACGCTCGAGGTTGGCATAAATCTCTTCGAGAGCCTGAATCGTTTCCGCATGCTCCGAGTCCTGATCGTCGAGCAGCTTGTTGAAGACGTCGATCGCCTCTTCGGTCCGGCCGAGTCGGTGGTCGAGCACGGTGCCAAGCCGGAAGTGTAAGTCGACCAGCTCCGAGCTGTTGTTCGAGCCGTCGATTCGCTTGCGAAGCACCTGCGCGAGCGCTCGATACGCCCCGTGCTCCGTGTAGATGCGATCGAGCGCGGCGAGCGCGTTAGCGTCGTGATCGTCCACGCCGAGCACGAATCGATACGTCTCCTCGGCCCGCTCCATGTCCTGGAGCTGTTCCTCGTACACCTTTGCCAGACGCCGGCCGAGCTCTGCTTTGTTGAGCGGATCCCCCGTGTGCTGGATGCCGTTGGCGTACGTGGTGGCAAGCTGAGTCCAACCATCGACGATGGCCGAAAGTCGCTCGGCCTCCCCGATCGAATGGTCGTGGCTCGGGTCCTCGAGCAGGGCCTTTTGCATCCACTCGAACGCGCGCCCATGGTCATCGGCCTTGTCTTCCGCGATCTCCGCGAGGCGGTGCATCATGACTACCCGCTCGATCGGGTCGCGTTGCTGCTCGACCTGAACTTCCTGCACGTTGAGCAGCTGGTTCCAGTTGCCCTGCATCCGGTAGAGCGGCTCGAGCACTTCTCCGATCGCCATGGGCTGGACGCCCTGCTCGAAGAGGTCCTCGAGCGCCGTCACCGCCGGCGCATACTCGGGCGCCGCCGCGATGATGTCGCGGTACTGCTCTATCGCCGATTCCATGTTCCCAAGCTGTTTCTGGAAAATCTGCCCGGTGCGGAACTGCAGGTTCAGAATGTCGTCCGGCGTCGTGGCGACCGCTGCTTCCTTCTTCAGGGTTGTCGCGAGCTCGTCCCAGCGCTCGGTTTGCTCGTAGAGCCGGTCGAGGGCCTCGATGGCGGCGACGTCGGACGAATCGACATCGACCACGAACTGATATCGGGCGATCGCCGCATCGACGTCGTCCAATTGCACCTCGTTGATGACCGCAGACCGCTTCGCGAGGTGGACCACTTCATCCGGAAATTCATCTTTCATCTTCTGGACTTCAGCATCGAAACGCGAAGCTGCTTCATGCCAGCTACCCGTCTGCTCCGCGAGTCGCTCGAGGGAGGCAAGCGTCAGCTCGTTCCCGCGATCGAGTGGGAGCGCCCGGACGAAGGCGTTGAATGCCGAAGGTGGATCTTCGAGCTGTAGCTCGTAGATCTCCGCGAGCTGGTGAAGCATTTCGACCTGCTCGGAGGGATCTTCGGTGAACCGAACCTGTGCCTCGCGAACTTCGGCTAGCTTTCGATACTCCCCGACCTGCAGGTAGACTTGCTCGAGCGCCTCGGCTGCCGCCAAGGGCTCGACCGCGTCGTTGATCATCTTCGTCAGCGCGTCCAGCGTCGGCTGATGAACCGGCGTTTCCGCCAAGATGTCGCGGTAGATTTCGATGGCTTGCATCGGGTCTTCGAGCTGCCTTCGCCAGAGCTCTCCGATTCGGAAGCGCACCTCGGTGCGCTCTTCATCGTCCACCCTGAGCTCGGATTGACGCTCGAGGACCTGAAGCAGCTCTCTCCACTGGGCCGTGCTTTCGAACAAACCGTCGAGATGAGTGAGCGCCGAAAGGTCGTCCGGATCGATTTCGAGGACCCGCTGATAGGCGTCGATCGCCTTTTCCGAGTCCTCGAGCTGCCCCTCGTAGATCTGGCCCATGGCGAGGAAGAGCGCTCTGCGGACGTCCGGGTCCGAAACGACGTCGGCCTTCCGATCGTACGTTTCGAGCAGCGGCGCCCACTTGCCCAGCTGCGTCTGCAGCTCGATCAGACGATCGAGTGACCGAAGGTCTCCCGGGTCGACTTCGAGCACCTGCTGGTGCACCGCGATGGCGTCCGCAGGCCGCTCGAGGATGTCCTCGTAGATCGCCGCGGCCTTGATGAGCTGCTCTCGCTGATCGGCCGGCGATGGCAGCATTTTGGCCTTGCGACGGTAAATCCCGGCCAGTTCTTCGTAGCGCTCGGCCCGCTGAAACAAGCGCTCCAACGCGTCCGCCGACTGCTGATGTTCGGGGTCGAGCGCGAGTACCGTCTCGTAGTGCTCGACCGACCGCTCGATGTCTCCGAGGTCGTCTTCTCGGATCTCGGCTGCCCGAAGCAGGAGGTCGATCGCGAGGTCCGGCTCATCCGCCGACCCGGCGACTTCCTCGTATACGCCCGCGAGCGCATCGGCGGCGCCAACGGCAGCGCCGAGCCGCTCGAGCTCCCCTCTCGCCTTGGGGTCGCCGGCATCCTCGCGGAATGCGCGCGCGTAGCTCTCGAAGGCTCCGTGCAGGTCGCTCAGCGAAAACTCCTTCAACTTCGCGATTTCGTGAAAGAGCGCCATCCGTCGCTCTGGTGCGGTCGCATGATTTGCTTGAATCTCGTAAACCTCGACGAGGCGACCCGACGCCCCGCCGTCCTTGTAAATCGGCTCGAGGATGTCGGCGACGGTCGCCTGATGCTCCGTCGACTCCAGCAGCCGCTCGAGTGCACCGAGCGCCGATGGATTGCTGGCGTCGTTGGCCAGCACGTCACGGTAAATCTCGATCGCCGACTCGGTCGACCCCATTCGCTCTTCGCGGATATCCGCAAGACGAAGAAGCAGGCCCGTCTGTTCGCTTTGGTCGTCCGTCATCGAGAGCTGGCGCTCAACGTTGTCGGCAAGGTCGCCCCAGAGTCCCTGTCGTGCCAGCAATCCGTCGAGTGCGATCAGGGCCTCTCGGTGGGTCGGATCCAGCTCTAGGATCTCGTTCTGCAGGGCGATCGCCCGATCGTTCTCGTCCAGCAGCTCGGCCTGGATACGCGACATTTCAGTGAGAACAGCGATCTTCTCATCCGGGTCTCCGTGCGCTTCGGCTCTCGAGCGGAGAACGCCGACGAGCTCCGGCCATCGCTGCGCGCCGCGGTAGACGGCATCGAGCAGGTCGAGCACCTCGAAGTCAGCCGGGTCGGCTTCGAGCACTTTACGGTATGCCGAAACCGCAGCTTCCGGATTCCCGAGCTGGGTGTCGTGAATTTGCGCCGTCTTGATCCAAAGCGATCGGCTCAGCGCCGGGTCCTCGGCCGTGGCCGCCAGGTCCCCGGTGAGCTCCGCAACCGAGTCGAACAGGTCGTGCTCGCTCGCAAGCACCTCGAGCCGTGAGAGAGTTGCAACGTCCGACGGCACTTCGCGGAACGCATCGCTGAGTGACGAAAACCCCCGGCCGGCGTCACCGATGTGTTGGAAGTACGTGTCGGCGACGCGGGTGAGCAGCTGCAGTCTCTCCCGGGGGACGTTGCTAAAGCCGTGCTGAACGCGAAGCGCATTGACGTACGGTGCCCACTCCTCGCTGATCTCGTAGACGGGCTCGAGAACCCGAGACGCCTCGGCGGCCACTTCCTGGTCGTCGAGCAACTCCTCGAGCCTGGCCTTCGCGCCGTCATGCTCCGCCATCAGCGAAAGCACTTCACGGTAGAGCTCTACGGAGCGCGGCTTATCAGACAGCCTGGATTCGCAAACATGGCCCAAGCGAAACTTGAGCGCGGCGAGCTCTTCGTGGCTCTCGGGGCCGGCCTCGATACGACGCTCGAGAAGCTGGCCGAGGTCTTGCCATCGGCTCTCCGTTTCATAGAGCTGCTCGAGCTCGCTGCATGCGTCGCTTTGGTCGACGCCGTATTCGTCGACAATGCCCTCAAACGCCTCGATCGCATTCTCGCGGTCGCCGAGCGCCTCGGCAAAAAGGCGGGCGCGGCGATAGGCGATTTCGAGCCGCGCGTCGGGGTCCTCCTCGAGCTCGATTCGGCGAACATAAATGTCGAGCAGGTCGCGAAATCGCTCGGTGCGAACGTACAGGTCTCCAAGCGCACTGATCGCATCGCGATTGTCGCTCTCTGCGTCGTAGACGAGCTGGTACTGCTCGATCGCATCGTCGATTCGATCTAGCTGCGCCAAGGTCTGTCCGTAGCTGAGCCGAATTGGGACGGCCTGATGCGGATCGGAAACTCCGTCGATGGCCGACTCGAAGCCCGACACCAATCGGTCCCAGCCGTTCATCTCTTCGGCGAGACGCTCGACGTCGACCCGCGCTTCGTCGTGTGTAGGCGAAAGCGAGAACGCCTCCAGGTAACGCTCGAACGCAACCTCGGGCTGCCGTAGACGTTCTTCGAACACGGAGCCGATCTTGCGCAGAAGGTCGATCTTGGAATCGTCGCCCTGGGCATGCGCAAACCGTACCTCGAGAACCGAGACCAACTTGCGGGCGTCGTGCGCCTCTTCGTAAATCGGCGTCAGCGCCTCCGCGGCCTGCACGTTGTCGGGGTCAGCACCAAGAATCTTCTCGTACACGCGCGCGGCGCGGTCGGCTTTGCCCTTTTTGTCTTCCCAGAGGCGCGCCGCCCTGAACAGCAGCGCGACACGCTCCTTCGGGTCGGTTTCCTGCGCTTCGGCCTGCCGCTCCACGATTCGGATCAGCTCGTCCCACTTCTCGTTGGCCGCATAAAAGGCCTCGAGCTCGTCCCAAGCACCGAGCGAAACGTAGCGTCGCTTGAGCTGTTCCTGGGCTCGACGATCGGAAGGATCGAGATCCAGCAGCTTCTTGAACGCGCCGATCGCGCCTTCATCGTTGCCGATCTTGTCGGCGTAAATCATTCCGAGCTTCTGGAGCTGTTGCTTCATCGAGGCGACGTCGGTGTCGCTGGCTACCAGCGTCTCCAAGACCTCGGCTAGCGGCTCCCACTGCCGCGCGCGCTCGTAGAGCTGCGCCAGATTGCTGAGCGCATTCGGATTATCGGGGTCGGTATCGAGGACTTTCTGCCAAAGCTCGATGCATACGTCGGGCTTGCGGAGCCGCTGCGTCGCGAGCTCGGCCATTTCCTCGTAGCGCAGCACTCGATCGTCCTCGGAGAGAAGCTCGACCTCTCGCCGCATGGTGCGAATGAGCTTCTCCCAATCGCGGCGCTTCTCGTACATCTCTTTGAGGCGCGCGATCGCATCGCTGTCCTCGGGACTGAGCTCCAGGAGCTGCTCGAAACATTTGATCGCCTCGGCCTGGTTGCTCGAACGTTCGAGGTAGAGCGTGCCGGCCTGACGGAACAGGTCTACCTTCTGCGCGGGACCCTGAACCAGCTCGGCCTTCTGAAGGATGGAGCGAATCATGTCCGACCATCGCTTCTGCTGCTCGAATTTCGCGATCGCGTCGTCGAGCTTTTGGAGCTCGGCCACTTCGGCCGCCGTCAGCTCCCGAACCTCATCCCCCGATTGTTCTTCCGACATTTTGGCTAAGCCCCCCTACGGCGATTCGGTTCTCAACTCGGCGAGACGATCTCGCGCGGCTTTGACGTAGTGCTCGGGCGCATCCGCTCCGGCCATCATCACGTACTTGTCGAGGTAGCGTTTCGCTTCCTCATCGTTGCCCTGAAGCGCGTAGGTCCAACCAAGCGAGAACAAGGCATCGCTCATCCCGGGGACGATGCCCAGCGCCGATTGGAACTCGGAAATCGCCTCGTCATACTTACGTTGCTGCTGGTAGACCGTGCCCAAAAGGTGGTGAATGTTTGCTTCTTCTTCGGTCCCCGGCATCGCGACCTTGAGCGCTTCGGCCAAAACCTGAGCGGCCTGCTCCGGGTAGCGCAGGTCGGCATAGAGGCGCCCCAGCGCCGAGTACGATGGCAAGAAGCGAGGCCCGGTCATGATCGCATCGCTGTACTGGTAGAGCGCGTTCTGCGGATCCTCGAGCTCCTCGCTGCAACGCCCCAGCTTGAAATGTGCCTTGAAGAGAGTCGGGTCGATCTCGAGCGACTTCTTGAGCGCCGTCTGCGCGCCCTTCCAGTCTTCGAGCTCGATGAGCACCGAACCCAGCTTCTCGTGATAGCCCGCTGCGTCGGGCTTCGCGACGATCGCTCGCTCGAGCGCCTCGCGCGCGGCGGAGAACGAGCGCAGCTCGATCTGCACGATCGCAAGGTTGAAGTAAGCCTGGTGATTCGTCGGATCGAGCGCGCCGGCCTTCTCGAGGCTCTCCGCCGCTTCGCCGAACCGCTTCATCTGCGCGAGCTCGACCCCGGCATTCATCTCGTTCATCGACTCCACGCGGGCGCGCGAACAGTTGCCGCCCATCAGGATTAGTCCCACCACCACAAACCCGAACATCTGAGCTCGCATGCTTGCCTCCTACGCTTGGAAATTCACAAGCACTTCAATCCTACAGCATTTGTCTCGTAGCCAACAACTCTACGCACAGCTCTTTTTTCGGCTGTTTTGGCCTTTGTGGCCAGTTTCAGACGAGATCCTGCGCCCTGAACGGGATCGCAGCCCCTGGAAAGCGGGGAGATCTGGGTGAAATCTCGCTTTTGGGTCTCAGACCGGGCGATCACTGGCCCGCTGCATCGAGCAGGAATGGATAGTTCACGACCACCACGCCGCCTCCATCGGGCGCCGGGAAGGTCCACCTGCGAACCGCACGAACGATGCAGCTCTCGACCGCTTCGTTCTTCAGGCTCGAGTCTCCGACCATGGCCGATTGCACCGAACCGGTAGGAGAGATGACGAACTTCGTAGTCACCCGGCCCTGAAGGTCGGGCCGCGCGTTGAGCTGTTGCTCGTAGCAGAACTTCACCTCGTTGATGTGGCGTCGCACCACACGCCGAATGACTTCCTTCGACAGCGAGCCTCGCACCTCGGCGCCGCCGCTGCGAACTTGAGGCACACCGGCCGAGCGCCCGCGGAACCCGCCAACGCCGCTTCCATAGCCGCCCTCGCCTGCACCCCGGCCGCCGCCGCGGCCGATCGTGCCGAAGTTGCCCATGCCGATCGTCCCCTGGCCGAGCCCGCCACCACCGCGACCGGTGCCGCGCAGGCCGAGGCCGCCAAATCCAAAGTTCTGACCGATGTCGTTGCCGGTCATCGCGCCGAGCGCGCTGGTCGGGTCGTTGCCGAGCGCGAAGTCTGCGCCGTAGGGTGAGGTTGGGGCGTTGAACGAGCCCTGCATCGACGCGAGCGTCCCGATGATGCCCGCGCTGCGCGCATTTTCTTCTGCCTGCTCACGCGCCATCACCGGGTCGGGATTGTCCTCCGGCCCCTGAATGCCGTACTTGTTCTTGGTCTTTTCGGCTTTTTCGTCGCCCATCTGACCTTGCTCGCCCTCGTGCGCCTTGCCGGTGCCGCCACCCTGCGAGTCGTCTCCGTTCAGCCACTCTGGCTCCGGCTCCTCGAGCTCTTCAGGCTCCATGAGGAACTGAATCAGGCGCGAGTCGGTCGCGAGCAGATCCGAAGAAAGCCCTCGCGGACGCGGAGGCTGGAAGTAGAACATCGTCAACACCAGGCTCGCAAAGAGCGCCGCGCCGGCCACGTAGATCATTGGACGGATGTCCATCTTCGCATGACCGGCAACCTTCTTGCCGGCCTTCACGTCTTTGATGATGAAGGTGAAGTCCCGGTGCTTCATGCGAACCGCGCCACCTTCGGGCACGGGGAACTCCAAGGCTCCAGCCACGGTGGAGCTCGGCCGGAAGTCGCCCTGGCCGCGCATCAGGTCGAACGAGCGCGTCTGATCGCCAATGGTGGCTTCGCCCTTCGCACCCTCGGGAACGATCGCCGTGACGCCCGCACCCTCCGCGATGCAAAGAGGCATCCGATCGACGCCGATGGCATCGTGACCGAGCACGTAGTCGACTTCATCGCCGTCCGGCTCGCCCACGTAGTAGTCGCGAGGCGGCGTTAGATAGTCGACGTTCAGGACGTTGCGGTCGCCCCAAAGGACAGACACCTCGATCGCGCGCTCGTTGGTTTCGATCTCGTGCGTGGGAACCGCCGGCGCGGTCGCCACGAGGCCGTACTCCGGCCCGTCTTCTCCGACGGTGTTCGCGAACGGCGTCTTCGACAAGCGTCTCGCACCGACCTCGAAGGGATTGAACTTCGGCCCCGACTCATCTTCTTGCGAAGTGGCCTCGGGCGCCAGTTTGGCCCTCGGCTCGGACTCTTCATCGAGCATCGCACTCATCGCCCGCTCATCGACGATCGGGGTTGCGCCTCCGCCACCGGCCGCCATCGCAACAGGCGGGCTCGATGCAACCGCCACCGTTCCGCTGATGATGTCGATGTGCATGCGCTTCTTGCCAACTTGCACTTCGTCGCCGGTTTGCAGCTTCCGTTTATTGATCTTCTCGCCGTTGACGAGCGTGCCCGATGCGGAACCCAGGTCGATGATGAACACCTCTCCCGGCCCGGTAACCTCGATGACCGCATGCATGCGGCTGACCTTGTCGTCCTCGAGGCGGACATCGCTCGTCTGCAGACGACCGATCTTGATGATCTCTTGGCTCAGCGTCTCACTGCTGAGCAATTCGTCGCCATCGTAGATGGAAAACGCGACAGACGTATTGTGGCTCGACTCACTCACCCGGATCCCCCATTACAAATCTTCCACAGATTTCAGCATCTCGGGAATAAAATGCTCTCGAATCTGAATCAGGGACGCTCGACGCCCCCTGCGACGCACGATCAACTGCTCGCCATCAGGCCGCACCAAGTCGCCCGTCACCAGGTCGTCGTCGAAGTCGTACGTCGTTTCCGAGCTTGGGATGTCCTGTGCCTGAGCCACGTCGACCCACAGCAGCATCGCCGCCATTAATGCAGCAATAACAAGTGCTTGTGAAGTGAAACTCGAAGTTATTTTCTTCATGATTCGTCCTTAACCCGCGATCTGCATCGCCTCGACCGAGATGTCGATGTTCTGCATCCGCCCCGGTCGGCACTTCGGCGCGCCGCGGCTCTTTCCCGACTTTGACGAGCAGCGATTGCTGACGTCTTGCACGCTGGAACGGAATTCGGATTGCTTACCGGCTCGGTTCAGGAACTCGCTGAAGTAGCCCCGCGCCGTCTTGAGATCACCGACCGAGCCCGACATGTAGTCCTGATAGAGCACGCCGAGGTTGAAGTACGCTTCGGGGCGCTTGGAATCGAGTTGCTTAGCCCGCTCGTACTGCGTCTCGGCCTCGCCGAAACGCTCGAGGCCGCGCAGCGCCGTGCCGAGCCCGATGACCGCATCGTAGTTGTTCGGCTGGAGCTCGACCGCTCGGGCAAACGCCTTGCGACCGTCTTCGTAGCCGCGGAACGAGATAGTAACCTCGCCGAAGTTCATCTGGGCTTCGAAGAGGTCCGGATCGAGCGTGATGGCTTTCTGAAAGAAGCGAAGGGCCGAGATGACGTCGCCCTTGTACACCTTGATGAGGCCCCAGGTGTTGTAGATGGGCGCGTAGCTCTCGTCGAGCATCTGCGCCTGACGGCAAACGACCTCGGCAAGGTCGAGCTCGGCCGCATTGCCTTTCCTGCCGCGATCGTAGTGCAGCAGCGCCATCTGGTTGAAGGCCGACAGGTAGTCGGACTCGATCGCCAGGGCGCGCCGTAAGTTCTTCAGCGCCTCTTCGCTTTGCCCCTGAGACCGCTGAACGATGGCGAGGTTCGTGTACCCGGAGGTGCACTGCGGGTCGTCTTTGATAGATTGCTCGAACGCCGACTTCGCCGGGCCCGTACGACCGTTGGCGAGGTCTCGAAGGCCCAGGGCCACCCTCGCCTTGCAGAACTTCGAATCGACCTTCAGCGCCGCCTCGTAGTGATCGTATGCGGCGGAATCACCGCAGCGCGACAGGGCCAGCCCGGCCATGTAGCTCGCCTCGGCAAAGCCCCCGCCCTGCGCATCGGCGGCGCGCTCGAAGGACTTCGACGAACCGCTGCACTTGGCTGAAGTCCAGCCGGCCTTCTCGTTGGCATCGAACTCGTCCAGGGCCGACTCCCACTTGCTGTGCGCCTTCTTGCTCACCGCACTGCCATCCGCCTTGGTGATCGCTTCGCCCCCTGACGTTCGCGCGACGTCCGCGCTCGGTGTGGTGGTCGATTTCGAGCTGGTGCTCTCGCCGCCGCAGCCCACGATGAGCGCAATGGCCATGAATGTTATCCCGTGGTTTCGCATCACGGCTCCTCCCTCTTGGCAACCGCATCCTTCGAATTCAGCCGTTGCTGATTGATCGCGCCGAGGTCCACCGCGCCGGGGTCCCCCACGGTAGCCTTGACGTAGTTGGGCTCGCCCCGAAGCTCGGCCGCAACCGGATACTTCGTCGGGTTGAGCCCGTTGAGCTCTTGCTCACAGGACCGTGACCACTTGTTGAACCAGCGGACCTGCGTCGCGGTCTTCAAGCAGAACTCGAACTTGTCGATCGCTTGGCGCTGCAAGGGCTCCGAGACATCATCCAAGGCCCCGACATAAATGTCGAACAGCCCGGGGTCCTTCTCGATTTCTCTTGGAATCGGCGCGTCCCGGAACTCGTCGACGAAGCTGCGGTACATTTCGCCGGTCCGCGACGCGGCCGCGATCTGCCACGGGGCCGACTTCATTTGAACGCCGTCGAGGTTGACGGTCATCTTCGCGACCTTCGCATAGTCTGCCTCCGCCGCCCTGAGCACTCCCTGCTTGCGGGTCACCCACTTTTTGAATTCCCTGTCCGACCACTTCTTGACCTTTGCCAAGCTTTTGCCGCCGCGATACTGCGGGAACGCGACCTTCTGGAACTCAGCGAACTTGAACTCCGACAAGTAGAACTGCGACTCCGCGGCGCTATCGAGGGCCTGTCGGAGATACAGGACTTTGCTTTCCTTGGGCGTGTTCTTGAGCGCGCGGATTCGTTTCGGCGCGCCCGAGGTCCAGCCCTTCACCGCCGCCTGGAAGTGCTTTCGTGCCTCGGCCTTCCGGTTGAGCTCCCAAAATGCTCGCCCAATGGCGGTGTTCGCCTCGATGACCTGGTGCGGCATCCCAACCTTGCCGTACTTGGCGAGGTACTCCTTGTAGTGCGCAATGGCCTGCGACCAGCGGCTCTGTCGCTCGTAGATCGAGCCAATCGAGAACATGACCTGCGAGGTCTGACGCGGAAGCTTGCGCTTGTAGTTGCGCGCAAACAGGTCCGAGTCCTCCATTGCGGTCTTGTCGTCTCCGAGCCCGATGCGGAAGAAGGTCGCCTGTTCGAGGCCTTCGATGGCATTCGGGCAGGTCCCAAGCTTCTTTTCGTCGGCGGTGCACTTCGTGCCGTCCTCGCCGGGGAACTTCCTGGCGAACTGCTCGTAGTACTTCGCGGCCTGCTCATAGTAAGCGAGCGCCTGGAAGTTCTGGCCAATCAAGTAGACCGCCTTCTTCGCCAGTAGGCTCTCCGGGTAGCGGTCGGTCAGCACGGTTCGCACCTGGATGGCGCGGCCGAGCAAGTGCGCGGCTTCGAAGTTGATCGCCGCGTTGTAGAGCATCTCGTCCATCTCGCCGCACTCTTCGTGGCGGCGGAAGATGCGGACGTAAGTCGCAGCCGCCTTTTTGAATTGCTGCGTCTTCTGATAGGTTTCCGCTTCCTTGCGGCGAACCTGACACTGCAGGTTGCCGAGCGACCCACACAAATCCGGGTGCTCTTCGCTCAGCTGCTCGGTGCCACAGTACGACGCCGACATCGGATCGATCGACGCGCTCAGCTCCTGGACGCATGCGATCCGAGGCTGTGGAATCTGCGTCCCCAGGACGTTGAGGCAGTCGAGGTACAGGTTGGCCGCGTACTCCGCGAGCTCGCTGTCTTTGTGGTTGAACGCGATGTCGCGGAAGAGCACTGCAGCCTCTTCGAATCGATTGGCCTCGTAGTAAATTCGGGCCCGTCGATACTTGATGGTCGATAGATCCTCCGCCTTGTCGACGTAGCAAACGTATCGATTGAAGGCCTCGAGCATGCCGTCCTGAAGCGGAGTGAGCTTCTTTTTCGCGAACTTGTTCGTCGGCTTGGCGTTGGCGTTCTTCATCGCCTTCTGGTCGCGCTTGCTGACGAAGCGGGTCTCGGTCTCGCGCGGCACGTACTGCTGCTGGTAGAGGTTGTTGTAGCAGAGCACCGCGGCGTACGCGGCATCGCTGGTGAACTCGCCCTGCGTGTCCAGCTCGACAACATGGTCGAACGCCGGCCCACATTGGCTCCACTCTTCCATCTTCCAGAGCAGCTCCGCGTAGAAGTACGAAATCTTGTACTTGGTCGGCCAGTCACGCTTGTCGATGTTCGTGAACTTCATCTCCTCCATGTCGGGGAACTCTTTGAGCAGCGTTCGGTAGAGCACCGCCGCCTGCGACATGGTCTTCTTGTTCTTGGTGCCCGGAGAGGTGTCGGTGCCAATGGCCTCCCGATGCCAGGAAGTCCCGAGCCAGAGCATGGTCGTCGCCGTTTCGACCTTGCACTGCTCGACCTTGTCTGCGGGCTTTCCACCCTTGTTGAACGTTCGGTAGATGTCGACGAGGCGCTTCAGCTCGACAATCTGCGCATCTTTGGGCTTCGACGAAACCACGGCGCTGGTCACCTTGGTCTGCCAGTCGCAAAGCGAGTTGCTTCGGGGCGAATCGGCCATGAGCTTGTGGTAGACCGTGATCGCCTGGGGCCATTGGCCGGTGTCGTAGTAGAGATTGCCCAGGTGCTCGAGCATCTCGTGCGCCTGCCCGTCGTCCTTCGCGTACCGCCGGAAGAATTCGAGAGCCTTCCCCGGCGAACCGTACCTGGAGTACGGCAGCACCAGGTCCTTGCGGGCCTGGCGGGCTAGATTCTTGGAGTCACTCGCATACTTGCTCGTTCGGGCGAACTCGAGAATGTCGACGAAGCCCTGCAACGATTGCCGGTAGCGCTCGCGATTGTATTCGACCCAGGCCACCTTGTAGAGCGCGTACCCGTACACGGAGTTCTGCTTGGGCGGGAACTCCAGCACTTTGCGGTAGAACTTCCCCGCCGCCTCCATGTCGCTATCGTTGAAGTAGTACTCTGCGAACGACAGATAGGCGTTTGGCACGAAGCGGCTCTTTGGATAGTCCTTGATCAGCCGTCGGTAGACCGAGCGCGCTTTGTCGAACTGGTCGAGCTCCTGAAGGGCAAATGCCAGCGAGAACAGGACTTCATCCATTCGCTTGAACTTAGGATGGTCGCGCACGAGCGTCGCGTAGGTCCGGATGCTGTCTTCGCGCACGGCGTTGAGCTCGACCTTGGCGGCCTTTTGGCCCTCTCGCGCCTGCTTGCAACGCGCCTTGTCGCCGTCCCGAGTGCACGCTTCATAGACAGGGTCGTCGAACGACCGAACTTGGGCGTTCTTTGCGATTTGCATCTCGAACTGCGTCTCGGCCAGGCGCAGCAGAACTTCGGGCCGTCGCGGATCGTCCGCGGCGCTGTTCTTGACGAGCCGCTGAAGAATCGCAATCTCTCGCTCGAGCAGGTTTTCTGCCCGCGCCCGCGTCTGCTCTCGTCCGAGGCGCGTGCTCATGTCGATCTGGAGCGAAGGTCCGGTCGCCCCCTGCTTCGCCCTCTTCTTCGGCGCGGTCGCCTTCATGCGCGAGACCGGCGCAGTGCCACCCTCTTTGGCAGCCGACTTTTTGGAGCCGGCCGGGCACCCGGAGACCTCTCGCTCGGTGCTTTGCGGAATGCACATCGGGGCCGTGCTCATCGGAGCCTGCTCCGCCGCCGCCTCGCCCCCCAGGATCATCGCAAGCAGCCCGCAAAGGAAACTCGCCGCGTACTTCGATTTCTTTAGCGCGTGCATAGGTTGGTCACCTGCTGTCGATAGAACCCGAGCTCATCTCGCCACCATTCCCCGTTGAACGGCCAGAGCTGATGTTCGTCGTCTACGTTCACGTCGCCACCTTTCGATTGCTTGGCGAGCGACATTTGTTGTTGCAGCTCCTGGTCGATTTGGCCGCGGCGGAAGGTCGCGATTTCGAGCTCCACCGTGTCGACCTGATTGCTGAGGTCTCGAAGCTCGCGAATCAGCCGCTTGTAGCGGCCGCGCGCCACGTCACCCGCCTGATCGACCGCGAAAGCTTTTGCGAGTGAAACGTCTTCGAGAATCTTTTCGCCGACGGGCGAGCCCGCGAAGGCTTCGTCGGATTTCCCGAGACGCGCCTCTTCCTTGTCGAGCAGGGCCACGTACTCGAGATGCTGAAGCACCGTACGATCGCTCAACGCGGTCGACACGATGGGCCGGACGCGAGGCGAAAGGTCGGCTTCGTCATTCCGCACCTGCTTCAGGAACTCGAAGAAGTCGGCGTTGTCCTGGTGCTTGGCCAGCACCGAGTCGAGCTCTTGCTTGACTGGGTCATACTGGTCGTGGAACTTCGCAACGGTGGCTTCGGCGTTGTCGACCTGGCAGTTTACGAAAAAGGTCACGGCCTTGAGGACGAGCGCTTCGGGGTAGAACGCCTGCTCGAAGTAGGGCGAATACAGCGTATGCACGTTGCCGAGCGCACGCGAGTACTCGTCGGCTAAGAAGAACGCCCACGACGACTCGAAAAGCGAATCGAGCCAGTACTCGCTCGACTGGTCAATTTTGGTCCAGGACTCGACCGACTGACCGAGCAGAGTGCCGTCGATTTGGCCGCCCTTCCCTTGATTGGCGGCGGTGTAGTAGACGCGAGCCAGGGATATCCAGGCCAGGTTTCGCATGCGGTCTTCGTCCACCCCTTCGATGTCACCGGCATCGATGGCGTCGAGAATCGCGCGGAACGACGCGATCGCCGGACGCGCCTTGCGCATCCGAATGAACGAGATGCCTTCGAAGAATTTCGCATAGCTGTACTGAGCCGACTTGGTGTCCACCTCCTGGAAGACGTCGATGGCTTGCCGGAACGACGCCTGGGCGTAGAGGTGACGGCCCATCAAGTAGAGAAGCTGGTCGTGGAGGCTCGGGTTCTTGTCCTTGAACTGTCCGAGTGCGCCGATGCCGTAACGGCCGACCTTCTCGATGATCCCCGACGACTCCGGAAGCTTCGACGCCAAGAGCCCAAGCCACTCGAGCGTATCGCCAAAGTCGATGTGTGCCGGCCCTTCCGCGCTGATGTCGTCGAACACGGTGAGCGCCGACTGGTAGTAGCCCATCTGGTAGAGCGACTGCCCCAAGAGAAACTGCGCGCGCTGCCGGTTCCCTCGGCCGTCCTTGGACTTGCCCGCCGACACCCGTTCGAATCCCATAGCGGCGGTTTCGTACGTCTTGGCTTCGAACGCGCTCATCGCTTCGGCGAGCCGTTTCGACGGCTTTCCCAGCTTGACGGGCGCGCGGCTCTGCCCGGTTTCCTCGAGCCCAAAGCTCATGTCCTGTGCTCCGACGGTCATCGGCATTGCCAGACCGCACACCACCACAGGCACCGCCAAAAAGCGGATCCCCTTCATAATGCGCTCCTTCGCGCGGGACCTTGGTTTTCCAAGTTTCCCCCTGACCCCCAAAATTCGAACGAAACCGACCCCTTTCGGCACGCTCGGGTACCATCATAGAAAGCAGCCGAAGGGGTCGTCAAGGTATAGCGCCATTGAGCTTTTGGTGGGCTGACTGCAATTGATACTGGAACCCTGCGCATGAAGCTGAAATATTCAGGTAAGAGACGGCGGTCTGTGCCCCCTCTCCCCTTTCTGACCCCGGACGGCAGGGGAAGTTTGGGTACGATCTCTCATTGCCGTTATGCTGTGGATGACCGGGGGCTTCTTAGGGGGGCGTGATGCGTGGAAGATTGCTTGAATTGAAGGGGTTTGTGACGATCTCGCTGCTGTGTTTGGCGGGCTGGGGCTGCTCGAGCAGCGCCGTAGGCGACCCTTGTTCGCCGGAGCAGGTGCCCATTGGCGGGTTCTTGGCCTCGGAGACTTATCTCGAGACGAGCTCGGTGCAGTGCGCAACGCGCGTCTGCCTCGTCCGAGGACTGATGGGTGACCCGAACAACCTCCAAGAAGACGATTGTCCGCGTGGCGAGGCCACCTGCGTCCCCGAAAGCGAGGTCGAGCGAAGCGTCTACTGCTCGTGCCGCTGCGGCGCGCCCGCCGAAAGCGCTGTGCCCACGTGTGACTGCCCAGGCGGTTTCATCTGCGAAGAGGTTCTCGAGACGGGCGGCGACGGGCTCCGTGGAAGCTACTGCGTCCGCGACCCGCTGCTCGACGTCCAGTAAAGCCGACATCGCGAGCCGCGGCGAAACGCTCGTGGCCTCGTTGCTCGAAGAGCGCGGTTTTGAAATCTACGGCCGCAACGTGCGTGTCGGCCGATTGGAGCTGGACGTCATCGCCCGGCGAGGCGCACTGATCGTCGTTTGCGAAGTTCGATCCCGCTCGAGCGCGCGCCCGGTGTTTCCCGCCGAGACGATCAGCGGAAAGAAGCTCGCACGCGTGCGGCGCGCAACGGCGATCTGGTTGCGCCAGCAAAAGCTCGGCCGCGTCCAAGCCCGCATCGACGCCGCAGCGGTACTCTTCGACGGCCCCGCCGGCGAACCACGAATCGAATACTACGAAAACGTCTCCTTCCCGTTCCGCCACGTCTAACCCGACCCCGTTCC
>RCNF010000924.1_pt1 | contig 30127 bp, 17 predicted proteins | sample 2041311 | NCBI WGS metagenome assembly RCNF01 (sample SAMN09708228, study PRJNA481090) | Marine sediment metagenome, whole genome shotgun sequencing project. | biome: marine sediment; feature: ocean; material: sediment; isolation source: Sewage treatment plant 2 marine sediment (STP2) ...
CTGGTGGTTGCGAAAAACGGAGGCATACCCGTTGGTATGTCGAGTATTTTCGCAACCATCCAGAGCGCAAGAGCTTGGTGCAGATCGCCGGTGAGAATCGCTCATCTTAGGTAACTATCATGATCATGAGATTGTTGGAGGAAACAAAATGAAAAGAATCGTATTGTTGACCGTTGTTGCATTTCTCGTTGCGGGCGCCGCACTCGCCCAGGATGATGCCAGTTCAAAAGAAGTCACCGGCTCCGACGACCTGGTGAAACAGAAGAGCAGCCAGTTTCAGAACGTGTCGGTCAATCCTGACGCGGACATCTCGAAATACGACAAGCTCTATCTCTGGAACTCGATTTTCCAGTTCCGTGACGTCAGCGATAACAACGTCAACCGCACCACCACCGCCATGATGCGCGGCGACCAGGGCCACTTCACCGTTCCCGAGGAGGAACAGGAGAAGTTCAAGAAGATCGTCGTCGACGTCGTGGTCAAAGAGCTCGGCCGCAGCAAACAGTTCGAGATCGTCGACACCGTCGGTCCCGGCACTCTCCTGATTCGCGCAGCCGTGCTCGATATCGTCTCCAACGTACCGCCGAACGTGGGTCGATCGGCAAACGTCCACCTCAACTCGATGGGTGAAGCGACCTTTGTCTTCGAAGTCATCGATGCCGAGACCGGCGTCATCCAGGCACGCACCGCTGATCGCCGGTATATCCAGCCGCCGTCCGCCATGAACACCGTCAGCGCCGCCCCGGCCAATTCGGCGACGGTTTGGAATTATGTCGATATGTGGGCCCAGGACCAGGCGATGACCCTGCGCAGGACACTCGACAAGGCGGCAAAAAAGGCCGCAAAGAAGTAACCTAATACAGGACCTGGAGCAAACTACCGCCGCCCGCCGGAGTGATCCGGGGCGGCGGTTTTTAGTCTTCAGCCGCGTCGGAGGCGGGCTTTTTTCGAAGCTCGATCAGCTGGAGGGCGGCGGCCCGATCCTCAACCTGCTCGACGTTGAGGATTCCACAACGCCGGGTCTGATCGAACTCGCGATAGGTAATGAAGGCGTGGTCGTTCGAGCACACCCGGTCATAACCGTTTGCCACCGCCACCGCGATGGAGTTCTGCAGACCGAGACAGGCGTTGTCCATGGTCAGCAGAAAGTGTTTGTCGCGAACGCAGCGCAGATAGACAAACCGGTCGTCCACAGCGTCAAGGCTCCGAGCGTCCCGAACGCGGAAGCACGCCTTTTCGGCCTTTGACTCCTCGGCGGTATCCGGTTCCTTTCCCTCCCGGGCAAGAACCGGGTTCAACCCGAGAACGAGAAGACACATAGCGACCGCAGCTCTGGTCAGAATCTGCATGTCTCACCTCTCCCCCATTTCAACGCGAATCAATGCCGGGGAATTCTCGGAAGCCACCCACGGTATTTGCGGTCTCGGCAACACCCGCGCACGGAGTTGAAACACGAAGGGCACGAAGATCCACAAAGGCACCACAAAGATCGGTTCTTGACTCATCGCAAGGCCCTGCCTGCTTTCAAGGTCGGAGGGAGCCCGGGTCAAGAAATGCGATGCTTCGTGGACCCTTCGTCGTCCCTTGTGTCCTTTGTGTTTCAAAGCCCGACCACCACGGCTAAATCCTTGTTGGTCTTCCCGTTAAGACCGCGGTGATTGCGATGGTTTTCATGCTCAATTCCGGCATCGAGCACAAAAAAGGCGGCCCCGAAGGGCCGCCAGAATCACCGAAGTGAAGTTGATTAGAAGTTGAACTGAACGCTACCGAAGACGTAGCGGCCAACTGGATCGTAGATACCGTACATGTTGATACCGTTGTCATCGGCGTGATCCGGCGCAAGCGGCGGCTCTTCGTCGAGGAAGTTGTTCACACCAACGGTGAACTTGAGGCCGTTGCGGAGGGTGTACGACGCCGCGAGGTCGAAGTAGTTGAACGCATCAATCTTGTCGATGCCATTGACTTCCCAGAGCGTATGGTTGCCCTCGTTGCGAAGGTCGGTGTTGTCACTGAAATCGTCGTTGATGACCTCTCCGACATAGCGCCACGCCAGCGAGACGTTCAGACGGAAGTTGGTTTCCCAGGTGGCGCGGAAACGGTGGCGCCAGTCGGGATTCGGCTGACCGCACTGGAAGCCGAAGTAGCCGGCGCAGTCATAGTCCACCAACGGGTTGCTGAAGTTGTTCCTGAGCACGTAGCTGCCCATGAGGTCCATGGCCAGGTAACCGGAGTTACCGAGACCGAGGAGGTAGTTGAAGTTGAGGTCGATACCTTCGGCCTCGAGTTTGCCGATGTTGGAGTTGGCGGTAAACGTGTAACCGGCCTGGGTCGCCCAAAGGGTTCCCTGGTTATCACGATTGATGAGAGCGCACAGGTCCGGGTCACCGGTGAGGGCGCAGGTCTGGATGATGTCATCGGCGCCGAGGGAACCGATCAGTTCATCGATTGCGATGTTGTAGTAGTCGACGGTGATGGACAGACCGCGGATCGACTGCGGAGTCCACACGATGCCTGCTGTGATGGTGTCGGCCGTCTCGGGATCGAGGAGGGGGTTGCCACCCTCGAGGGTGTTGTACTGGCCGGCGGGGTTGGCTGCGATGTTGCCGTACTGTCCGGGCAGGACGCCGGTGTTGGCGCACTGGGCTGCGGTGGCAGTCGGAGTGTCGCCGGCGCAGATGTCCGTCGAACCGCTCAGGTTGAAGCCCTGCACCCGGAAGAGTTCGGAGAGGTTTGCCGCACGGACGGCGCGGTTGTAGCCACCGCGGATACGCCAGCTCTGGGTCGGGGCGTAGCTCCCCTGGATCTTGTAGGAGCTGACACCGCCGGAGGTGCTGTAGTCGGAATAGCGGTAGCCGAGCTCGAGAGAGAGGTCCTGGGCGCCCTTGACGTCCTGGACAAGAGGAATAAGGAACTCGACGAAGAGTTCCTTGACGTTCAGTTTACCAAAGATCGGCTCGGTGTTGCCGCCTTGACCGGAAGCGCTGCCAGTTCGATAGACCTCGTCAGGGGTGCTCTTGATGTACTCTTCGCGATACTCGGCACCGATGGCCATCTGGACGCCTTCGCTCGCGGAGGGAAGAGCGATGCCGTAGTTCTCCCAGTCCGAAGTGAAGGTGAGGTTGAAGACATCGATCGAAGACGTCGAATAGGCCACCGCGACGGTGGAAATGTAGTCGACCGCTTCCTGGGTCACGCCATTGTGGAAGTCGTCGACCGTCGCCCCGGTGCCGCTGTTGGTGAAGATGTTCCAGGGCACGCAGCCGTTGTCGGCATCATTGGCGCAGACCCACTCACCGGTGTCGGGATCCTCGATGATGGTGAGGGCGTTGCCGATACGGTCGACGTTGAGGTCGTTGTTGTACGAGTCGTACGCGTTGTTCTGACCGTGCATGTAGTAGAAATCGTAGTTCCACTCGTCGCTGATCTCACCACGGATACCACCCAGCATGCGGATGTTGGCGTGGCCGAGTTCGTTGGACCGCGGGGCGCCTTCAACGTTACGGCGAAGGATCCACATATCGGCTGTGTCGGTGGGACCATAACCGGTGTCGGGGCCGCAGATGAGGTCGTGCTGTTGTGCGCTCAGCATCGGGTTGTTGCAGTTGATCTGGATGTAACTGTTGAAGTTGCCCGACGGCGCGATCTGCGCGTCGGTGTGGTTGTTCATGTACATGACTTCCATGTACACGTCGAAGTGCTTGTTGATCTCGTAGTTGGCGAAGGCGCCGGCATTCCACTTCGTGTCCGGCCGCTGGATGTAGTTGTAGGGACCGTAGTTGAAGATCGGGAAGCCGCCGACCATTTGGTCGCCGTTGGCGCCACCGATTGTGTAGTCACGCGGGTCGTGGGTGGAGCCGTCGGCGTTGAACGGGCGGAAGCGGCCCATGGGGCTGGTCGAGGAACCGCCGCAGGCCGGGCCGTCGTCGGTCGCGGCCACCGAGCAGTTCAGATAGTCGCGCGAACCCTTGGTGAGTTCGCTGAGCTTGCGGTAGTCGAGGTAGACCGACGCATGGCCCTTGCCGTCGGCAAACTTGCCACCGAGGGCGATGTTGGCGTTGATGCCGTCGCCGTCCCAGGTTGATCCGGTCGGTGCGTTGAAACCGGCTTCGGCGTTGATGTCCTGAGCCAGTTGGTTGTTGTTGTTGTGGTTGTAGGTGGAGTACTGCACCCCGCCGCGAACACCCTCAAAATCGGTGTCCATGACGAAGTTGACCACACCGGCCATGGCATCGGAACCGTAAGCGGTCGACGCACCACCGGTCAGCACGTCCACGCGCTTGATCAGCGGCGCGGGGATGACATTGAGGTCAGGCGCGTACGAGAAGCCGGTTCCATCGCCAGGGGGCAGCCGGCGACCGTTGACCAGCACGAGGGTGCGGACCGAACCGAGCTGCCGGAGGGAGATGGTGGCCGTACCCGAGGCGCCGTTGGAGACCGTCGAGTTCTGCCCGGCAAATGCCTGCGGCATGCTGGTCACGAGGTCCTCGATGCGGACCGTACCGGAGTAGGTCAGCTCCTGCGGAACCTCCATGACGGTCACGGGGCTCAGAGCAGTGAGGTCAGCGCGCGGAATGAGCGAACCGGTGACGGTGACTTCGCCCTCGAAGGAGCGCTCCATCGCCTGCTCGATCATATCGTCCGTGAGCTCATCGGTTTCCTGCGCCATGACGGGCAGGGCGGCAAGTCCGACGGCCACGAGGCCGATCAGAAACGCCAGACGAATACTAAACTTCCTATCAAACATATACTTCCTCCTCCTAATGGTTTCTGGTACGTGTTGGATGAACTGATGTGGGTCCCAAGGTCCTCCTACACCGTGGTTCCCGAATGAAATAAAAATCACTGTTGATCTGCACTGAATCACCAAAAACGGAGAGACCTTCGTTGAGGTCTTTCCTCAGACTTTCATCTGCTTTCGGTGACTGGGATTCGCAGCAATACATATAGACATGAAAAGAGTTGCAAACAGCGTGCCATATTTGTCAAAGACCCGGCATCGGTGTTTCGATGCCAGGTCTTTGTACCACATCTCGGCACAGGCTCTCTCGGCGAATCTCCCGTGACGACTCTAAGCTCAAGCAAAACATGGACTTCAACTGAATTTCCCGTGTCGTAAATATGGCAGCCGCCACCATCGCAGGAGACCGATTCGGACACAGGTCATCACAACCGCGAAACCACTCTTATTAACCGCTCGGGTTTTTATACGGAATCCCGGACATACTGCCCGGGATTCCGTATTGCCCGCGGCGCGGGCTTACTGAGACGTTGTCTCTATTGACTCACTGATCAGCTGCTGCCGACATACGAGAGAATCTCCTGTGCCGATGGCGCATCGGGGTCATTGGGTGCGAGTGCGAGGAACTTCTCGAGGTGTTCCTTGGTCTTCGCATTGTCCCCCTCACCCAGGTACACGAGTCCCAGGAGATAGTGCGCTTGAGCGTTGTTCGGATCGACGCTGAGAACCTTACCGAACCGGTCCTTGGTCTTCTCATTGTCATTGGCGTTGTAGGCCGCCATGGCCAGGATCCAAAGGTTCTGTTTTGCAGCCTCGGGCTCAACGGAAGCGAGACCCACGAGAGCATCGATGAGCATCTCGTCGTCCTCGAGTTCCAGCGCCGCGTTGTAGCGCAGACGCAGCGCATCCTCGTTACCCGGGTTGTTGATCAGGATCGTCTCGGCCGCTGCCGCGGTCACCTCCGCCTTGCCGATTTCAAGCCCGGTGGTCGCAGCGGCAAAGAGGGCGGGTTCGAGGTTCGGATCGGCGTCAAGAGCCTGCTCGAACTTGACGAAGGCGCCCTCCTTGTCATCGACTTTCAAAAGCGCGATTCCTTCGTTGTAGATTCTCTTCGCCTCCTCGGCGAGGAGCCCAAACTTCTCCAGATCGGCCTGCGCCTCGGCGGTCATGGCCTCGTCCCCCGCCAGCCGATAGGCTTCCCAACGAGTCCGGAAAATGGCGACATCGGTCGCGCCCATCTCGATGGCCTTCTCGGCGGCCTGGGTTGCTTCACCGTAGTCCCCCTGTTCGAGTTCGACCACGCTCAGAGCCTCCCAGGCCTGGCGGAGTTCCGGATCGTGCTCCAGAGCCTCCTCGATCTTGGTCTCGGCCGTCGCCCAGTCCTTGGCTTCAAAGGCGGCGACCGCCTCCTGATACGCGAGGGCCGCCTCGCTCGTGGTGAAAACCGGAGCCTCACCGATCGCTCCCGATCCCGATCCCGAGTTGCCGGGAGTGAGCGTGAAATAGTGCCGGGCCGAACCATCCTTGCTCCACACCTGTTCGGTGATGAGCGTGATGAATCCGTTCTTGGAGAACTCGTATTTATAGGTCACGTAGATTTCATCGAAATCAATCTTGAAAACACCCTTTTTGTTGGTGGTCTTCGTCTCGTTGAAATCCGGAACGTCATCCGATGTGGCTCTCACCGTCACACCTTCGATGGGCTTGCCGTCCGGATCGACAATGACACCGAGGAGCCTGCCTCTGTAAGTAGCTGCTTCCGCCATTCCAGCGGTCATCGCAAATATAACCAGGGTACAAATCAGCGCGAATCTCTTGTTCATCATCGTGAACACCTCTCCTTGGGTATCGGCGGGCGATGATCTCCATCGTCCCTGCCCTTGTAGAAACCACGGATCTCGTGACCTTGGCCGGGCAGCGAGCAGCGGTCGTCTCGGGCTCAGTATAACGCGACCCGAAGTCAGCGTCGGTCGGAGGATACATTTTCTTGACATCTGGCAGCAGGGGGTCAGGAGTGAGGGGTAAGGAAGTTAGGAAGTTAGGAAGTTAGGGGGCTAGGGGGTTAGACGTTAGACGCTGAGAGCATTCTCACTCCTCACCCCTCACTAGCGAGCAAAGCGAGCGCTGACTAGCGACCGGAGGGAGAGCTGACCTCCTCACAGCGACCGGAGGGAGCGCTGACCTCCTAACAACGAGCAAAGCGAGCGCTGACCTTCTAACTTTCTAACCTCTTCACTCCCATGTCTCGAATCGTTTCCCCTCGGCATTCAACCCGTGTGAATCCCGCGCTCAATCCACCTTCTCCGATGCCGCCTTCAAGGTCTCGATCTTGGTCGAATACCTCCTCCGAGCTTCATCGGAGGCCGCAACCTCTTCGGCCCTGACCGTCCATTTTCGCGCCTCTTTTTCGTCTCCATTCATCAGGTAGCACAGACCGAGGAGAAAATAGAATTCATCGTCGTTCTTGTGCTCCCTGATGGCGACCTTGAGGTGCTTGATGGCAGCTTCATAGTCACGATCAAAGAAGGCTTCGCGGGCGAGGCTGAAGCGGAAATACGGGTTGTGCATCCGGTGTTCGTCGACTCGCTTCTGATAGTTTTCGGCCTTGTCCGGATCACCGATCTTTTCGTAGAGTCGGACCAGATTGCTCATGGCGACCGCATCCCTCTTGTCGGCTCTGAGGGCCTGGAGGTAGGCTGCTTCGGCATGAGGGTAGTGACCGTATTTTCGATAGAGGGTCCCGAGATTCGTCCACGCCGGGGAAAAGCTCCGGTCGGTCTCGACGATGGCGTGACGAAAAAAAGCCACCGCTTCGACGATGTCGCCGTCCTGCATCCGTTCGACCCCCATATTGTTATAGAAATAGGCGATGGCTCGCTTGTCGGAGATGGTGTCGACGTCGTAGGTGCTCTTGAATTCGCTGATGTTGAAGTCGACGACGTGGGTTCCGGCCGCTCCCAGATCGACGGTGACGTTGACATGCCGGTTAAGAACGAAGACATCCTTCCTCATGGACCAATCGGGCGGGATATCCACCTCCTGAAAATTCGCCTTCAACCCGACACTTCGGGCGAGGGCGACGAACATGGTCGAGAACGACAGGCAGTTTCCCAGCTGGAGCCGGAAGGTCTCCGCGGCGTTTCGGGTATTCTCGTCGTACTCCAACCCGAAGGTCGTCTTGCCCATGATCGCGTCGATCAACTGCTGCAACTTGAAAACATCAGTCGCGCCGGGATTCACGTTGTCGTCGAGGAATTGCCGCATCTCATCGCTCAAGGCGAGGACTGTCCGGCTTTCCATCGGAAGGCGCGAATCACCGGTGGCGCCCAGAAGCCTACCCGCGAGCAACTCTCCGGCCGATGGAGTCGACTGCGCCGCGGCGGTGTGCACGCCACCGATCGAGAAGACCGCGGCCGCCGCAGCAGCAATGACGAACCTCATGAACATCTGACACCCCTCTCGAATGGGTCGGGATTCCACGTACATCCAGCCTAGTCGATCTCGCCGAACGATTCGCGGGTCCGGCTGCGGTCGGCCGGGTTCCTCAAGTTATACGAAAACGAGCAGCTAGGGTTGTCGGTGTTTCGGCCATAATGCATGGATGGAGGAGCGATGACAAAAAACGCGGGACTGCAGATCAACCCGAAAATCAAACGCCTGGTGTGTTCCATGAGCGGAAAAGAGATCGATACGAAGGGTTTCTCCAAGCCCATCGGTCTGTGTTCCTGTTGTCCCCCTCCAGGGAAACCCATCGTCGTCGAGTACGACCTCGATCGGGTCGAATTCGGAAGAACCCAGAGATCCCTCGGCATGTGGTCGTTCTCCGATCTCTTGCCGGCCATCGGTCCGGAGCCGTCATTTGCGGCGGATGTCGGGCTCACCGCAACCGTCGAGATCAAACCCTGGAGCGAGGAACTCGGTGTCAAGGTCCTCGCCAAAAACGAGGGCACCAACCCATCGGGCAGTTTCAAGGACCGCGGGCTGGCCGCCGGCGTGGCCTTCGGACGGGCCTGCGGCGCCCAACGATTCTGCCTGCCGACCCAGGGCAACGCAGGCGTGGCGGCGACCCTGTTCTCGGCCCGGCTTGGGCTCCCCGGGTGCCTGGTCTACATGCCCGAAGGATACGAGGACGGCCTTTACCACCGCGAAGCCCGTTACTTCGGCGCCGTAGTCCGGTTCCACGGCTCCAACATCGCCGCCGCAGGCAAGAAGATGCGCGACGATGTCGCCGACGAACTCGCGTCCGGAGCCTATGTCGATATGTCCACCTTCTTCGAACCCGGCCGCCTCGAGGGCAAGAAGACCATGGGTCTCGAGATCTTCACAGACCTCGGCGCCGATCAGCTCCCGGACTGGATTCTCTACCCCACCGGCGGCGGCACCGGTCTGGTCGGGATCTGGAAGGCGATGCAGGAGTTGATCGGTCTCGGTCTCATCGACCCCGAGATCCATCGACTGCCGCGCATGGTGGCCATCCAGGGGAAGAACTGCGCCCCGGTGGTCGAGTCCTTCGATGCGGGTCTGACCGAGGTGCGGCCGGTGCAGTCCTCGGGGACCATCGCCGACGGTCTCGATGTCCCCGGCGCCATCATGGGCCACGGCATTCTCAGCACCATCAGAGACTCCGGCGGCACGGCCGTGGCTGTCGAGGAAGAGGAGATCCTCGCGAGATTCTCCGACTGCGGTCGAATCGGTGTTCCGGCCAGTTTCGAAAGCGCGGCGGTGGTCGCGGCGCTCCACCGCCTCATCGGGACAGGCGCCATTCCGGCCGGAGATCGGGTTCTGCTCCTTCTCACCGCCGGACACTTCATCCCACTCGGTCAGCGCCGGGTCCCTGGATGGGAGTGACATAATCGGAGTCAACCGTCTCACTGTTACCTAAGGTGAGCGATTCTGGTGGATGAGATGCGCCAAGATCTTGATGCTCTGACGTTTGCGAAAAACGGAGGCATACCCGTTGGTATCTCGAGTATTTTTGAAAACGTCAGAGCGCAAGAGGTTGGGGCAGATCGCCGCCGAGAATCGCTCATCTTAGGTGTTATTCTCGATCGAGAACGACCACCCGCAAGGAGGCAGAGATGCACACCCAGAAACTCGCCACTGTGATCCTGACCGCGACCGTCATCGTTCTCATCGCGGCGGGCGCGACTGCCGAACTCGCCAAGGACACCATCGCCATCGATGGTGGCGAGTTGACCGTTTTCCCGATCAACCACGCGACCTTTGTCATGACCGGCCCGGGCATGGTCATCTATGTCGATCCCGTCGGCGGCGCGGAAGTCTTCGGCGATTTCGAGCCACCGGACCTCATCCTCATCACTCATATCCACGGCGACCACACCAGCGCCGAGACCATGCAGACGATCAGCACCGACGATACGGTGGTGCTCGCGCCTACGACGGTGGCCGAGAAACTCGGCAAGGGCATTCCCGGCCGAATGCACATCCTCGCCAACGGTGAGAGCTTCGAGGAGAAAGGGCTCAAGATCGAAGCTGTCCCCGCCTACAATCTCACCGAAGATCGGCGGGACTTCCATCCCAAGGGCAGGGACAACGGGTATGTCGTCACCATCGGGGGGAAACGGATCTATATCGCCGGCGACACCGAAGACATCCCCGAAATGCGGGAACTCACAAACATCGACGCCGCCTTTGTCTGCATGAACCTGCCATACACGATGACCGTCGAGAGCGCGGCCGACGCCGTGCTCGAGTTTGCACCGAAGATCGTCTACCCCTACCACTACCGCGGCCAGGGTGGAATGAGCGATCTCGAAACATTCAAAAAAGCCGTCGCCGTCAATCCCGAGATCGAGGTCCGCCTGCTCGATTGGTACTGACGGTTTCGAGGTCGCCTCTCTCCATCCGTCGGCAGGGTTTTCGGAGACAAGATTTCTGGTACGCTGAGACGATGAAACCAACAGATCATTGGCGTGTTTTTGGACGTTTCACGCTTCTCACCTTGGTCGCGACCGGGTTTTTTGTCGCGGGCCCCTCCTCTGCCCAGTCCACCGTGTATCCCACCGGTTACGTCTACCAGGACACCGAGGGCTGTTCCCTCCCCTTCCAGGACAACGCGACGATCCTCGTGGCTCTCCGCACAGGCGAAATCGTCGAGCGAGAGCAGATGAGCCGGGGCGTCGCAAAGAACATCAAACTCAACATCGAATTCAAGGGCGTTCGGTTCAAAGCGGTCATGCGGCTCATCGATGTCACCGAGAAGGAAAAAACCGGATCGCAGAGAATGGTCGTCAAATACCGAGACTCATACATCTTCGAATCAGCGGCCTATGAGCTCAGCGAAGTGCTCGGTATCGGCCGGGTCCCACCGACCGTCCAGCGATCTGTGGGCGAAGTCGGTAGCACGGTTCAGATCTGGATGGAGGGGACGGCCCCCGAGGACATCATGTTGGAGGAGGGTCGTCTCAGACCGCCCAACAAAACCACATGGTGGAAGCAGAAATCCATCATGTGGGTTTTTGACGCCATGATCGCCAACACCGACCGCAACCAGGGCAACCTCCTCATCGACGAGAACTGGAACCTCTGGCTCATCGACCACACCCGGGCCTTCCGGGAGACCTCGGTTCTCTTTGACGTCGAACACCTCGACATGTGCGAGAGAAAACTCTGGAGGGCGCTGAAGGAAACCGACGACGAGACGATCCGCAAGCGCCTCGAGCCCTACCTCACATCCGCCGAACTGACCAAGTTCTTTCTCCGGAAGCAGAAGCTCATCAAACACTTCGACAAACGAATCAAAAAGCACGGCGAGGATAGGATCCTCTACGACCTGAATCCCTGAGGACCCCGTCCGCCGGACAGCTTCCTTTCGTTGAAGAGCTCATCGGCTTCGAGCGGGCGGGACGCCCGCACCACAATTGCCAATGGTGCTCCGGGCCCCTCCCGACCCTGATAAACGCGGGCCGAGAGCTTCCTACTCGGCGATCTCGCCGAGCAGAACCTCCACCGCCGTTTCGAGCTGTTGATCGCGTCCCTTCGCCTCGAGGGCCGGGTCATTGTCCACTTCGTGATCCGGATCGAGGTGCTTGTTCTCGCTCATATCTCCGTGAATGTCGAGATGCCCGACCTCAGGGATGCCGAAGAAGAGCGCACTATCCTGAAGGGTCTCCCACCACACCGCGGTGCAGGTGCCCGGAACCTGCATCCCCACGGTCTCACCGATCTCGAGACCGGTGTAGGCCAATGGAAAGCAGTGGGCGTCGGAGTAGTTGCCCTCGTTCATCACGACGATGGAGGGTTTGGTCCACCGCCCACCCGGCTCGGTGCCGATGACGCGACCACGGGGCACCGACGTGGCATAGACCTCGCCGCTGAGGAAAGTGGTCAGCGCCTCGACGAGGTTGCCGCCGCCGTTGAAGCGGGTGTCGAGGATGATCCCCTCCTTCTCGGTGTGACGCCCGAAGACTTCTTCATAGATCTCGCGATAGGGGCCATCGCCCATTCCGCGAATATGGGCGTAGCCGAGCCGGCCATCGGACAGCCGATCAACCTCGGCACGCCGTGAACGAACCCAGCGCCGGTAGAGAAGCTGCTGCAGCGATCCCCCGGAAATGGGCTTCACGGTCTCCTGCCAGTGTTTGCCTGACTCGGGATCGAGCAGGGACAGACGAATGAGCTCGCCCGACTTGTGGTTGAGCAAGGGGTACCAGTTCTCACCGGCGCCGATTGTGGAACCATCGATGGCCTCGATCACCACACCGGCTTCGATCTTTGTTTCGTCCCGTTCGAGGGGACCGCCCTCGATGATCTCGGCGATTTTCACGCCAGCACCCGCGTATTGCGGGTCGGGAAAGAATCCCAGGGCCGCGGTGGCGTCGCCATCGGGTCGTTTCGGCCGGTAGCCGCTCCCCAGGTGGGAGGCGTTGAGTTCGCCCTGCATCTCAGATATCAGTTCAGCGAGGTCGTAGTTGTTGTCGATGTAGGGCAGGAACTTGGAGTACTCGGATTTGTAGAAGTCCCAGTCCACGCCGTGCATGTCCTCGACGTAGAATTTCTTCTTCGTCTGGCGCCAGGCGTGCTCGAAGAAATAGGCCCGCTCGGCGACGGGGTCGAGTTCCATTTTCGCGCTCAGAGAGACCGGCTTGACCTTGCCGCCATCGATTTCGATCACCTTGAGCTTCCGATCGGCAAGCACGAAGGCCTTCTCACCCTCCTTGTCGATCACGAGACCGCCGGTCGAATCCGCCTTGAGCTTGGCGAGGAGCTTGACTTCTTTCTTGCGGTGCTCCGAAACCCAGAGATCGTAGCCCTTCTCGAAGGCGGCGAGGTAGAGCAGTTTCTCGCCGTCAGGGGTCACCGCGACCCCACTGAGATCGGCGGAGTGAACCGAAAGCCGGATCTTGCGGTCGTCGAACCCGTCGAGATCGATCTTGACCGGATCCGGCAGTTCGATCTCATCATCGTCCTCGGCCTCGTCGTCCTTGTCCTTGTCCTTGTCGTCGCCGTCATCCTTCTTGTCTTTCTTCTCGGCCTTCTCGTCCCGTTCCTTCTGCTGTTCGAGCTCGACCTCGCTCAGACGGAAACGGTCCCAGCCCTCGCGGTTGAAGAATCCGGCATAGACATCGAGTTCGGCCGGCCACCCCGCCTGCATCCTGGTGCCGTGGCGGTCCGACAGCCAGTAGACCAGTTCGCCATCCATGGCCCATCGAGGGGTCACCGACCAATACCCGCTCTTGGTCAGGTTGACCAACTCGGACTCACCCGATGCGGCGATCAGACCGACCTCGAGCGACCAGCGGCCCGGGCTGAGGAACTGAACCAGAAACCACTTTCCGTCGGGCGACCACTCGTACCACTGGTCGCCGTCGATATAGGAGTAGTTGTTGTCGGCCGCCACAATGGAGCGGCTCTCGCCGCTCGCCAGATTGATCACCTTGAGCTCGGTCCGCTCCTCGAGATAGGCGATCTCCTTGCCATCGGGACTGAAGTGGGGCTGGAAGGTCTCGGCCTCGGTCTCGAGCACCGCCTTTTCCTCCATGGCGGTCGCATTGAAGAAGCTCGGTTCGTTATCGTCGGTGAGCTCGGTCCGGTAGATGTTCCAGCTTCCCCCACGCTCACCGGCGTAGGCCAAGCTCCGCCCATCAGGGCTGAATGTGACCGACCGCTCCTGTTCCGGGGTCGAGGTGATGCGCCGGGTGGTGGCGTGATCGCTCGATGTGACAAAGAGCTCGCCTCGGGCGATGAACGCAATTTCCTTGCCGTCGGGGGAGAGATCGAACTCGGTGATCTTGCCGGACACATCGATAAAATCGATCTCGTTGTGGTGGGAGTCGGTGGCCACCATCACCTCGATCTTGGAACTTGAATCCGCACCGGCAGAGCGGACCCAGATCTCGCCGTCAAAGGCGTAGCACAGATCGCCTCCGACAGAGCCGGTCAGAAACCGGACCGGATGCGTGGTGTGTTCGGTGATCTGCTCCGGGTGCGAGGGATCATCGAGCTCCATCCGCCAGATGTTGAAGGTCCCGTCGCGCTCGGAGAGAAAGAAGAGCGATTCTTCGCCCGGGGCCCAGACCGGCCGGCGATCGTCGGCGCCGAACTCGGTCAGTCGGGTGTGCTCGCCGCTCGTCTGATCATACAACCAGACATCGCGCGCGAAGGAAGAGTTGTCGTGCTTGCGAGTGAGCTCCTCGTAGCCCTTCTCGTCGGTGTAGGCCAACCGTTGCCCTGCACTGTCATAGACCGCGAAGAGCGCCGGCGTGCTCAGAATCTGTTTCGGCATGCGTCCCTCGATCGAGACTTCGTAGAGCTCGGGCTGAGCTCGGGTCGGGAACTGGACACACGAAACGGTGTCGAGCCGCGCCGAACTGAAGAGCACGATCTCGCCGTCGGGCGTGAAGCTCGTCGGACGATCGGGGGCGGAGTGCACGGTCAGCCGCGTCGCGGTTCCACCAGTGGCATCCATCACGAAAACATCGTCGTTGCCGTAGCGATTCGAGGCGAAAGCGATCTTCGTAGAGTCGGGCGACCAAACGGGCATGGTGTCGTGCGCCGGGTGGACGGTCAGGGGCGTCGCCTGCCCACCGCTCGACGACACCCGGTAGATGTCGCCTCGGTAGCTGAAAACGACGGTCTCACCATCCGGCGATATCGCGGGATAGCGGAGCCAGAGAGCGGGTTGGACGGCGGAAACGACCGTTGCAACGGTCAACAGAACGAGCACACCGATCACTACGCGAGCCTGAGTCTTGAATCGCATACCTTCTCCAAAAAATATAAGTGAACGCAACTTTTCTGCAGCCACACTGTGTGTACGTCAATTTGGCCGCGGGGTTTTTGTCGTGTTCTCCCCACAACTGTTGCTGAAGGCGAATCCTTCTACTCCGGCCTTCTGGGACGCCCCAGCGTCGCACGGGCAGCGTGGTCGTTCGGGTGGGGATTGAGAGGTTCGGACCACGCTGCCCGCGCGAGCGGCGGCCTCCTTCTGAGCTGGAACGCCCGGTGATCAGCGTTGTTCCCGTGGAGTGCCCGGCACGGACATTGTGCGGAACGGGACGCGGCTCCGGGACGTCTTACCTGCACAATGCCGAGCCCGGCACGTCCCGTTTCCATCCGGTGCGCGCGGTGTGGTGCCATTTGTTGCATTGTTCGGCGGTGAGCCTTCTTGGCGAAGGTGAATCGTCGATGCCGATCAATGCAACGGGTGGCACCGGAGAACTCGTCACGAATGTTCCTCGACCGGACCGTGGCAGCGGACATCGGGATCGGGAACGGGATCGGGATCGGACGCAGACACGGATGCGGATACGGCCGCTGACCTCCTCACCTCCTCACAGCGAGCAGAGTGAGCGCTGACCTCCTCACTTCTGCACCCGAGTAATCACGAACGGGTCGTCCCCCTTCATGAAGCTGACCTCGACGGTGGTGCGCTGGCCATCGACGATGAGAACCGTGGTCGTCAGCTTCCGGCCCTGGATCATGACCATCATCGGATGCTCGCCCGCCGGAATCTTGGTGAGATTGAATCGGTCGTAGGCCTTGTCGTGGATCTCATCCCTGAACCAGATGGTGCATCGCATGGGTTTGGAGATCACCCTCAGCGATCCCATTCCATGGTGGACAATCTCGACCTTGGAGGCCTTGAGGTCACCGTGAACGGTGTTCTCGGTCCCCGGTTCGATGGTGATGACCGATGTCACCGTCTGATAGCCGTCCTTTTTGAAGGTGATGGTGTGATCGCCCACCGGGATTCCGCCGATGGAGAGCTGTGGAGTGGTCTTTTCTTCGACTCGGCCGTCGATCTCCACCGTGATGTTCTGCGGGGCGGAGGTCACGACCAACGATCCCACCTCCTGAACCAATGGCGCGGCCGCCTTCGCCGAGGTGGGCAGCGCAACGACGACCGGGATGAACTTCCCGACCTCGACCTCGATGGGCCGGTTGATGACATTCACCTCAAAGCTCTGGGGCTGGAAGCCCTCCTTCTCCACCCGGATGGTGTGGCGACCCCTCTTGAGATCGCTGAGGAAGAGCCCGTCTTCCTTCGCACTCGTGGTTCCCATGAGCTCGCCGTCGAGGTGGATCTGCAGCCCCGGCTCCGCCGAGACCTGGATCCCGCCTGCCGACGACACCGCGGTCACGGCAACCGTGGTTTCACTCACGGCCTCGCTCGCCGGCGCTGGGTCCACACTCGCCCGGGTGTCCACCGGGACAGGCTCCGACTCCGAGAGAGTCGCGCCGGCGGCGACGGCCGCAACGGCGGCGACGGCCACGGGTAAGACGTCCTCGGTCACGGGGGCGATCTCTATACTTGGAAGGACAAGGGAGGAGCCGAGACGCCAGTGGGGTGCGGCATCCAGAGGCTCGGGCGGCCACGCGAGACGGCCCGCGAAATCGACGAAGGCGTCCGCGTCGGAGCCCAACAGGATCCGATCCACGGCGAGTTCGGACACCACGACGGCGACACGATCGACATAGTCCTGAAGACCGTCATACCTCGCGTCGATGGAAAGCCGGGGATCGTTGGTTGCCGTTCGTTCTTCTTCGGTTGTGGGAAAGATCCAGAACGACCCGTCAAACCGGCTGAGATACTCGGGGGCGCCGACCGCGGTCGCCCTCGGGTTCCAACCCTGGTAGGTGCCCAGCGGCACCGCCAGCTGGGGTAGCCGGATGCCGCCCAGCCCGTTCCCGTCCTGGTCGAACGCGGGCACCAGGGTCTGGAAGGTCTCGCCCATTTCGGGTGGCACTTTTGTGAACACTCCGGTTGTCCAGAAATCGGTTCCGTAGTCGACTCTCGGCGGCCGCAGATTCCGGCCCGGATGACGCATCCCCGGAATCGCGGGGAAGCGGTTCCGGTGCTCCTGGGCGGTGATGAGTTCCCCTCGATCGATCCGCGGATACCGGTTTGGGGGCGGCTCAAAATCCTCGCTCGCCCACCGATTCAGATTGACCAACATGGCCCGCTGAACCGGGGCCACACCGAGGGGATTGCGCTCGTGTTCGGTGATGGTCCGGGCTCGGGTCGCCGCGCCGCCGTGGGGAGCGCCATTGGTCATGTAGTAGCGGACGAGGGGGTGGATCTGAGCATCAACATTGCCCTCGGGATCGGTATGGACCAACGATGCCGATCGTGTCCAATACTCGAGGGTGTTGTTGGTCATGATGATCTTCGGCATCCGGTCGAGCCGTTTTGCCTCGACCAACACATCGTTGTCCATCGGCGAACCATCGGGGAGAAAGTTGAAGGGCGGGTGGTCTGCCGGGAAGTAGTTGCCTTCGAGATGGCTGGGGTGGTGAGTGGTCTGGGCGAAGCGGTGGTTGAATCCACCCTTGCCGCCACCTGCTACGTGGATCCTCGCGCCCTCGAAGACCATCCGCTCCTGCTCGTCGACGTGGAATCCCTGCCACAGCATGTGGACGATGAAACGACCCGATTGCGAGACCCCGAAGATGTAGGCGAGATCCATGGCCGAGATCCGTTGCCCGTCGCCGGCTCCCACCGCCAGCGGGTTCGGGTTGCCATAGTGATCCGTGCCCTCGAAGTGGAAGAACGCCATGGCGTCACGAACCGCCGCAAGCCCGAGTCCCACGACCCGTGGGTTCTGGACCTCATAGATGAGCTCGTAGATCTTACCCGGAAGGAGACCGCCATCAACCGTGATCTGGGTCGGATCGGAAACGAGCACACCGTTTTCCGAGCGGGAGAAACTCCACTGGTCATTGGGGAGGGTCCTGCGCTGGGCGGTCGGATCGTCGCGAACCGTCAGCACCGCTGCCGAGTTGTCGCCGGGATCCATCGCGGGATAGCACCGACTGCTGCCCCAGGCGAGAGGCATCGACGGCGCGGGCCCGCGCCCGAAGCTGTTGACGATCTCGGCCGCGATACGTTGCCGAATGGGTTCTCCACCCTCGGTGGCGATGGGCAATTCGATCTGGAGTCGATCATCCCCGGAGACCACATCCCAATTCCACGCCGACCACAGGAGTGAGTAGCCCTCCTCCATGAGAAAACCGTTGCCCGCATCCTCCGGCGTCGAGGGGTCGTTGGTGCGGCTCCCACCGTTGATGTGGCGCAGCATATAGAGGTTGCCGCGGTTATTGACGTCATAGAGCAATCGGCCGTTGCCGCGCGCCAGATCGACCGGTTTGAGCAGGAGGAAGTCGCCTTCGAAGTGCACCCTGCCATCAGCGCCCCGAGGCGCCAACTCGAGATCGACGATGGCGGCGTTGGCTGGATTCGCAGGGTCCACCGCGTAGAACAGCTTGCCGCGGATCTTCTCGTAGGCGCCCGTTTCGCCGAACGCCATCCCGTCGGCGAAGGTCTCCCGCAAGGTGATCTCGATACGCTCGACCTCGGCCGGCGCAATCGCGGCGATGAAAATCGCGACGAGGAATACCTGGAGGACATGGACGCGGAGGCTGCGGTTGGATCGTGTGGTCATGGCTCTCTCCACCAGCGGTTGATCATTCGGTCCTGGTGACTATAGCGCTGCCGGCCGCCCGCTCCCATCGCCTTCATGGCCACCAACACCTGCTCAGGTGACCAAGTCCTAAACCCGGTATTCAAAGGGGATTTGCCTATCTCCAGGACAAAATCCACGCTACCATCCCGGACCAGCGGTTCCAGTCGATTTCGACGAACCGGAACCAAGGAGGATTCATGCGCTCTCTCACGGCCGCCATCGCCATCGCCATCATCGCCATCGGTTGCGGATCCCCGGCGCCACCGCCGGATACCACCGAAGCCGGAATCGAGCTCCAACTTCCCTCCGGATTCGACCAGGCATCAAAGACCATCATCGAAGAAAATCTCCTGACCGACGTCAGCACGCTGGCCAGCGATGAGTTCGAGGGACGTGGTCCCGGCAGCGAGGGAGATCGGGCGACTCGCGCCTACCTCGCCGGCCGGCTGGCCGAAATGGGCTATGAACCGCTCTTTGAGGGCGAATCGTATGACCAATCCGTCGAAATCGTGGGTCTGACCGCGAACCCGCCGCAAAGCTGGGTCTTCTCAGGCTCGGACGGTAAGACGTCGGCCTATGATTTCGCCGATGAATACATGCTGGTGGCCGGTGTCCAGGAGCCCGAGGTTTCCATCACCGACGCCGAGGTCGTTTTTGTCGGCTACGGCATCATCGCGCCCGAGGAAGGCTGGGATGACTTCAAGGGCGTGGATCTCGAGGGCAAGATCCTGCTCATGCTCAACGACGATCCCGATTGGGAGCCCGATCTCTTCGGCGGCGAACGCAAGCTCTCCTACGGCCGCTGGGACTACAAGTACGCCAGCGCCGCCCGTCAGGGCGCCGCCGGTGCCATCATCGTTCACACCACCGAGTCCGCCGGCTACCCGTGGACGGTGGTGCGCTCGTCCAACATCGGCGAGCAGTTCGAACTCGTCGCCGGTGACGAGCCGCGAACACTGTTCAACGGTTGGCTCACCTGGGAGGGTTCGAAGGCCCTCGCCGAACTCGGCGGCCACGACCTCGAAGCGCTCATTGCATCGGCTCGTTCGCGCGACTTCCAACCGATTCCGCTGGGCGTCACCACCTCCATCGATTTTTCAGTCGATGTCCATCCAAACTCTACCGCCAATGTCTCCGGCATCCTCCGGGGCAGTGACCCCGAACTTGCCGACGAAATGGTGGTTCTGTCCGCCCACCACGATCACTTCGGAATCGGCGAACCAGACGAGACCGGCGATGTGATCTACAACGGCGCCCTCGACAACGGTGTCGCCATGTCGCAGGCGCTGGCCGTGGCCGGCGCGTTCGCGGATCTCCCGGAAGGGCCGCGACGGAGCATTCTGGTCTTCTTCCCCGCGGTCGAGGAACAGGGCATCCTCGGCTCCAAGTACTTCTCCAAAAGCGGAGTGGTTCACCCTGGCCGCATGGTGACCGATATCAACTTCGAACTCGGGAACGTCTGGGGCAAAACCAACGACGTCATCATCTACGGCCTCGGCAAATCCGAGCTCGACGACTGGCTCACCGAAGCGGCCAAAACCCAGAACCGGACGATCCGCGGCGAACAGGATGTCAAGGCCGGCTGGTTCTATCGCTCGGATCAGATCAGCTTCGCCCGGATCGGCGTTCCCGCCATCTGGTTCAAGTCGGGCGTCGACTTCATCGGCCGGGAACCCGGCTGGGGCGAAAAGCAGTACGCCGACTGGATCAGCACCAAGTACCACAGCCCGGGTGACGAGGTCGAAGACAGCTGGGTCTTCGATGGTCTCGTCGAGGATGCACAGCTCGGCTTCATGCTTGCGGCAGCGGTGGCGAACGCCGATGTCACGCCGACGTGGTACGAAGGCGACGAGTTCGAGGCGACTCGACAGCAGGCGCTGGCGGATCTCGCGGAAGCGCACTAATCAACCGCGGGCGGGGATGAACCCCGCCCCTACGAGAGTCAACAAAGGGGAGGGCGGTGACGCCCTCCCCTCTTGCGTTCGAACGAACGCGATACCGACGCGCGGGCTCGGTGCCTGGCTCTCTTTTCGCCGCGAAAAGGTGCCTGGCACCGCTCCCATCGCGCCTCCAAGTGAGCGCCGGCTACTCCGGCACAACTCCGGATTTCAACACCCTCCGGAGCGAGTACCCCGCTCCGCCGAAGAGCAGCACTCCGGCGAAGAGCATGACCATCAGCCCCGCCTTGGGAGTCTTTGCAAAGAGGATGGCGACGTTTTCACTCGCGACGACCCGACCATCGTCACCCTGCACCGACAAGGTGGCAATCCCCGATCGCGACGGGGTCCAGGCCACCTTTCCGGTGGTTGGGACGACACCGATTTCCTCCTCGGTGCTGGTCTCGCTGTTTGGCGAGTAGATGACCCGGAGACGCAGATTGACGTCGGTCGCGGCTCCTTCGACGGTGACGGTCTCGGTTCGCCCGACGATGGGGAAATCGTCCTCGAAGGAGAGCTCAACCGCCGAAAAGGGCGCAACCATGGCCAGGTGCAAAACCGCGATGAAGACGATCTTCTTCATGATGCCCCTCCCCCCTCGTCGCGCCGTTTGAGAACCGTGAAGAGCACCGCCCCGCCAAAGGAGAAGGCGATCCAACCGGCGAACGCGAAGAGGTGGAGCCCGGTGTAGCTACCAGTCTCCATCGCACTGCCGTAGAGACCATCGGTGATCTCGTCGACGGCCGAGAGAACCAGAATGCTGAGAACGACCAGCGGCAGGATGTAGCGGACCAGGAATCTGAACTTGGCGCCGAGCTTGATCCGGGAGCTCTCGTTGATGAACGCGAGCAGGGCGTTGATGTCGAAAAGCCACCCGAGAATGATGAGTTCCAAGAGACCGCAGATGAGCAGCCCATAGCCGAAAGCCCAGTGGTCGAAGAGATCCAACAGGGTGAATCCGAGGGTACCGTCGTCGTTGAGGCCGGGGTCGATAACTTCGGGCAGGACGAAAAGCACCGATCCGGCGAGTCCGACCACGAAGACGCCGACGAGGACCTTGTTGCGCGGCAGACCGAACTTGTCGATCACCGACAGCACGACCGACTCCACCAATGAGACCGAACTGGTCAGTCCCGCCATCAGCAGCAGGGTGAAGAAGAGAAAGCCGAAGATGCCGACAAATGCCGGGAACTCGGAGATTCCCTCGGGCACCACGAAGAAGATCATCGAAACGCTGCTCGCCTTTGGCGCGATGGCGAATGCGAAGAGCAAAGAGAAAATCGCCAACCCGGCGATGTATTCGAAGCTGCAGTTGAGAAAACTGATGGTCGTTGCGCTGAGGACATCATCGTTCTTGCGGGGAAGATAGCTTGCGTAAGCCATCATGATCCCGAAGCCGAGGCTCAGAGTGAAGAACATCTGCGAGAAGGCGCCCTTCCAGATCCCGACATCGCCCATCACCGAGAAGTCGGGAGTGAAGAGGAAGAAGATCCCCTCGAGCCCGCCCGGGAGGGTGATTCCGCGGATGATGAGGACGATCATCATCACCCACATGAGGGGCACAAAGACCTTCACGACCGCCTCGATGCTCTTCGCGCCCTTGATGATGATGAGGGTGTTCGCCCCCCAGATCAGAGCGACGAAGATCAACGGCTTGAAGCTCGAGATCAGGTTGAAGAAGTAGCTCATGGAGTTGGAGAGCTCGCCGCTTTGAAGACCGAAGGCTTCCACCGGCGATGCCTGCCATAGCGCTCCGAGAGACCCCACCCACATCCCGAAGATCCACGCCAGGATCGCGACGTAGTACATCGTGATGATGCTCGCGTTGAGAGCACCGAACCAACCCGCGACCTCGGCACGTTTACCGGCCATCTGATAGAGCGCGTTGGGCATGGACCGGCGGGTGAATCGACCCGCGGCGAGTTCGAGGATCATCACCGGGATGCCGATGAGAAAGAGCGCGACGAGATACGGCACATAGAACGCCCCACCGCCGTACTTGTAGGCGTTGGACGAGAAGAACACGATGTTGCCGAGGCCGATGGCACTGCCCGACGCAGCCAGAATGAAACCCAGCTTGCTGCCCCAGCTCCCCCTCACTTCAGACATGGACCCTCCGTTGCCCAGCGCTGCGGAAACCGGTTCGTTTCCGCAGCGCTGGAAGGTGTTAGGTATTAGGTATCAGGTATTAGGCATCGCAATCTGCACACATCGTATCCCATCGATCCTCGCACCCCCTCAACCTAGGAACGCCAGGGCGCTGGTTGCGGCGGCGGTCAGCCCACTCAAACCGAGCGCAACGCATACAACGACGACCGCGCCCATCGCCACGTTCTGCATCCGGGTGTTGACCCCGTCTTCACCGAGGAGTTTGCGATCGTTCATCGTGAGCCACAGAAAGACCGCGATCAATGGAAGCACGAGCCCGTTGAACGCCTGGGCGAGGATGATCACAGGGATCGGTTTCACCCCGGTGCTGCCGAGGACGACACCGGCGAGCAGCACACCGATCCAGACCCCACGATATCGCCACGAACCCTCATCCCAACGAGTCCCACGACCGTCCCCGAAAAGGGTTCGAGTGGTGATGGCCGCGGCCAGGGGCGCCGTGACGGCGGAGGTGAGGCCCGCTCCGAAGAGACCCACCGCCAACGACCACTCCGCGCCCGGTCCAAGACGATCGGTGAGGATCGCCGCAAGCCGTTGGTACTCCAACCCGCCTCCGAGCGCGCTGCCCACGACCAGCACTCCCAACGAGATGAGTCCTCCTCCGATGATCGCCAGCGTCAGACCCCAGCGCATCTCGCCGAGGTCGTGATCACGCGCCAGAGCGGAGCCGAGGAAGAGGTTGTACGGAACGACCGTGGTGCCCACCAATCCGAGCACCAGAATCAGCGATCCCGCCGGCAGCCGCGGAACCAGAAGACCCGCCAGGAGCGCCCCGAGATCGGGTCCGAGTCGGATCGCCGTCACGAGAAAGACAATGCCCATGAGCGCAACCAGTGCGCCCAGACTGCGGGCGATCCAACGCGTGTTTCCGGTGGCCAGCAGGGCTGCCGCAACCACACCGCACGCGATCGTCGCACCCGCAGGTGAGACATCGACCACCAGACGAAGACCGGCCACCCCGCCGAGCAGGTTGCCCGCCTCGTAGGCGGCGCAACCGAGCACCACACCGGCCGCCACGACCGCCGGCACCCAGCCCGCCCAGCGCGAGGATGCAAAACGCATCCGGACGGCCTCGCCGAGTTCCTTCCCGGTCAGCACGGTGATCCGTCCCGACGCCTCCTGAAGCACGAGGCACGCCACCGTCGAGAACAGCAGGGCCCAGGCCAACGCAAAACCGTAGTCGCTGCCCGCCCTCGCGGCGGTCGTCACTGTGCCCGGACCGATAAAGGCCGCGGCGATCACCGACCAGAACAAGAGGTTGAGGAGCCGCTTCACGCCTCGGGCTCCCCGAAACCTCCGCCACCGGGGGTTTCGAGCACCACGCAATCACCAACGTCCACCTGACACCCGTCGACCCCACGGAGACTGGTGCGGCTGCCGTCCGCACGAATGATCGCTTGACGTCCGACAGCGCCATCGCCGCCTCCGGCCATCCCGAATGGAGCGGTCTCACGGTGCTGGCTCAGAATCGAGAACTGGAGAGGCGCGAGGAACTCGATCTCGCGGACGACGCCATCGCCGCCACGCCACCGACCGGCACCGCCGGAACCCCGTCGAATGGCAAAACGTCGAAGCCTGACCGGGTAGCGATACTCGAGGACCTCAGGGTCGGTGATCCTGGTGTTGGTCATGTGGGTGTGAACGCCGTCGGTTCCGTCAAAACCCTCACCCGCCCCGCTGCCGCCCGCCACGGTCTCGTAGTAACCAAAGCTGTCGTCACCAAAGCTCACGTTATTCATGGTTCCTTGGCTGCATCCGGCCAACCGGAGAGCCTGGATCAGCGTGTCCACCAGCCGCTGGGATGTCTCGACGTTGCCGCCGACCACCGCCGGGCACAGATGGGGATCGGCGTCGTAGGACGGATCGAGGATGCTCAAGTGCGGGATCCGAATCTCGATGGGCTCCAGGAGCCCTTCGTTGAGCGGAAGATCGGCTTCCACGAGCAGTCGCATGACGTACATGGTCACGCTGTGGACGATGGCCGGGGTCGCGTTGAGGTTTCCGGAATGAACCCCCGCGCTGCCGGAAAAATCGAGGATCGCGCGATCACCTTTGATGGTGAAGGACGCCGCCAGAGGGGCGCCACCGTCGAGGAACTGCCGACCCTCGTGGACACCGTCAGGCAGCGCCGACAGCGCCATCCTCACCTGCTCAGACGCCAACTCCCGCAGCGAATCCATGTGCTCCATCACGTGGTCGAAACCCACCATTTCGGCAAGCCGGACCAGCGCTTCCCGTCCACGTGAGACGGCGGCGAGCATGGCGCGCAGATCGGCCAGATTGTCGGGGAGCATTCGCGTCGGCCACCGACCGGAGGTCAGCAGTTCCTCGATTCGCTCCCATCGCGGTTCACCCCCTTCAACCAGCAGCGTCGGTGGGATGACGACGCCCTCCTCGGCGAGATTCTTCGCATCGGGGGGAACCGAGCCCGGCTGGATGCCGCCGATCTCGGCGTGGTGCGCGCGACACGCAACATATCCAAGCAATCGACCATCGGCATGGACCGGCGCCGCCAGAGTCACATCCGGGAGGTGGGAACCTCCGTACGCGGGGTGGTTCGTCACCACGACGTCGCCGGGTCCCATGGGGCGGTGCTCGGTCAACTGCCGGACACACAGACCCATGGCGCCGAGGTGAACCGGGATGTGCGGCGCATTGACCACCAGCCGGCCTTCGGGATCGAGGAGGGTGCAGGAAAAATCTTCGCGCTCCTTGATGTTGGTGGAGATCGCCGTTCGCTGAAGCATTTCCCCCATCTCACGGGCGATACTCGCGAACCGATGGCTCATGAGTTCAAGCTCCACCGCGCGCGACGACTCGCGCCGAAATGCCACGGCCGCGTGCTCCTGTTTGGCAACCGACGCGCGCAGGACGACCCCGCCGTCTCCGAGTCCGCGAACCCGCCAGCGGGAAGGAACCACCAGCGCGCTGTGAGCCTGTTGGATGAGCGCAGGGCCTTCGACCAGCGACCCGAAATCCAACTCCGACGCTTGATGGCACGGCACCTCGCGCCAATCACCGTCAAGAAAACACCTCTGGTGGGCCGCCGGTTCGGGAGTCGGCGCCGAATCCCACTCGCCGATTTCGCGTCCGGTGATCTCGTCCCGACAGCTGCGCATCACGACCCGGATTGACACGACCTCGATGCCGCGGTCGGAGGGCCGATAGGAAAAGAGCTCGTAATACCGCTTCTCAAACTCGGACGCCAGGTCTCCACCCGACTGCGGTTCGAGCTCGAGGGCTGCGTCCTGTCCCTCATAGCGCAGTTCGATGAACCGGCGCGGTGGTTCCATCTGATCCGGCGTCACCCCTTCCCGGAGCAGATCCGCCGCTGCATCGGCCTCAAGCTCGGCAAACCAGTCTTCGATCTTTGGACCGACCTTGGTCAGGGAGAAGAGCACCTCTCGTTGGGCGAATCGTTCGATCACCGCGTGCCCGAGCCCCTTGGCGCTCAAGAGACCGGCATCACCGGGAAGAACGACCTCCGTCATCCCGAGAAGCTCCGCCACCTGGCAAGCGTGCTGCCCGCCGGCGCCGCCGAAGGCCACCAGGGAGTAGCCCACAGGATCAACGCCCTTGCGCACCGATATGTGCCGGATGGCCTCCGCCATTCGCTCATCGGCGATCCGAAGCAGCCCTTCCAAAATCTCCTCATCGCTCCCGGTCTCTACCGAACCGAGATCATCGCGAAGCTCGTGCAGCCGTGAAGCGGCAGCCTCGAGATCAATGGGGATCGGGAAGCGCCCGATCACGAGACGGCCGAGGAGCAGATTGACGTCGGTGATCGTGAGCGGACCTCCGGCGCCATACGACGCCGGGCCCGGATCGGCGCCGGCGCTCAGCGGACCCACTGCCAACCGGCCCTGCTCGACCCGGCAAATCGAGCCGCCACCTGCGGCGACGGTCTCGATAGCGAGGGCGGGAGCGGAAAGTTCCACCGGTCCCACGCGGTGATCGAAGACATACTCGAAGTCTCCGTCAAAGCGCGAAACATCGGTGCTGGTGCCACCCATATCGAAGGCGATGACCTTGGATATTCCGGCCTTCTGACCGGACATGGCCGCGCCGACCACTCCTCCCGCCGGACCGCTCAGCAACGAGTCCATGGCCCTGAAGCTCCCGGTGTTCACCAACCCGCCCGCACTGGTCATGACGTGCAGACTGACGGCTCCATCACCGAGTCCATCTCTCACCGCCCGCAAATAGTTCGAAATCACCGGCCCCAAGTAGGCGTCGGTGGTTGCGGTCTGCGACCGCCGAAGCAGACCCTGGAACGGACTCAGAGCACTCGATCGCGACACATGGTCGAAGCCTTCCGAACGGAGGAGCCTCTCGAGGATTTCCTCATGCTGGGCGTTCCGGTGTCCGTGGAGCAGAGCGATGCTGGCACTCTCGAAACCGAGACCGTGCAACTCGGCGATTTGAGCGGTGACCGTCTCCTGGTCGAGCCCCTCGATGAGAAAACCGTCGGCGGCGAGCCTCTCCTCGACGCCGACCACCTCTTCCGGCAGCGGTTCCGGGCGGTCGATGTTCAGGGCAAAGAGATCCGGCCGTGTCTGATCCCCGATGACGAGCAGGTCCTCAAAACCAGCGGTGGTGAAGTGAATCGACCTGGCCCCGCGTCGCTCGAGCAGGGCATTGGTTCCACGGGTCGTCGCGAGTCGCATGGCAACCGCAGGAAATCTACCGCCAAGGGGCGTGCCGGTGATCAACCGAGTGGCCACGAGTGGCGCTTCTTCTCCGGAACTCAGCTCCACCGGCTGGCCGGGCTCGAGCTTCAACCCGGGTGCCGCCAGCACCAGTGCACCGGTGAGCATCTCGTGCTCGAGGATCTCGATCTCGGCGCCGCTTCCCAGTGGCGACAATCGGTAGCCGGTGAGGAAACCGTCAGGCAAGATCGCCCCGCCACGAAGGTGGATTCGCCCGTCACTGTCGATGGAGTCGATACGGTCTCGCAACGCCCCGCTCGAGAGCACCTTGCAGGTGTGGACCACGCCATCGGGGTCCTCGGCGATGCAGTCGGTGAAGGTCCCACCGGTGTCGATCCAGATCTGCCAGGGTCGGGACAACGCCTAGAGCCCTTTCTTGGTCACGAGGTAGGTTGCGAAAGACCCGAGCCAATGACCGCCTTCATAGTGGTCGCCGGTCACCGACGCCAGACCGGACGCGCTGTGGACATCGGCGGCGGCCAGAAGGGCTGCCCGGCGTGGATCGCTTTGGGGAAGACCCGAGGCGATCCCTTCGAGCATCCACGCACGGCTGATGTTGAGTCCATCGAGATGGGCGAGCTTGCCGTCCGTACGATCGGTGACGACCCCGATGGGAAGCCAACCGGCTTCACCGGTGGACGGGATGCCCGGCAGGAACGAGCTGAGCCAGTCGGCGAAATCGGCGGGAGGAAGCACCCTGCGCATGAGATCGGCTTCGGCGATGCACGGTGAAAGAAAATCCTGACCCGATGGTTCGTAGCCCAGGGGACAGCTCGTGTCGTCGAGATAGAACCGCCGCGCCGTGGCCGAGACCAGCTCGATCATCTCCTCATCGCCCACCGTTACCGCCCAGTCCATTACCAGCCCGAAGGCAAAGGCCGTCTGGCTGTGCTCACCGGTGCGGATCGGGTAGTAGAGCTTGGGCAGCCACTCGCGGAAACGGTCGGCCGCGAGTCCTTCGAGGGGAGCGATCGACGACCGCCACTGCGCGGCCTGCTCGTCATCCCAGGTGTGGAGTTCGTCGGCGAGACAGAGAAGCCAGGCCAGACCATAGGGCCGCTCGGTGGAGGTGCGCCCTTCGCCCAGAAAATAACTCATCTCACCCGCGATCGCGGCCGGGGTGAAGCTCTCACCGAGAGCGGCGCGTGCCGTGGTCGCGAAATCAGCATCCGGGTAGAGTTTGGCGAGACGAGTCAGAAGCCAGTGACCGTGGACTGAGCTGTGCCAGTCAAAACAGCCATAGAAGGCGGGCGTGAGCTTGCGCGGCGGATCGAGATCGTCATCGGAGTTCATGACGTGACCGATTTTGTTGGGGTACTCCTGGTGGACGCACGCGAGCGCCAGATTCGCGAAGTTCTCCACCGACGCTTCGTCCAGAGTCTTTTCCTCGGCAACCACGGGAAGCACCAATCCCATCATCACGACTATCATCAGCGCTCGTTTCATTCCGTCACCCCACAGAGTTCGGCGGTCGAAACCACCTTTGCGTAGTTGCCGTTCATGGCCGCCAACGCCCCGGCATGGACCTGGGCCGCAGGCACGGTGTCGCCACCAAACTCGAGATCCCGCGTGGCGCAGGCGTCATGGACCACCGTGACCTCGAATTCATAGTCGGCAGCGGCCCGGACCGCCGCCTCGACACACATGTGCGTCTGCATCCCGGTCACCACGAGTTTCTTGATCCCAAGCTTTCTCAGGGTTGCCAGGAGATCGGTGTCGCGGAACGAGTTGGCGTGGTGTTTGCCGATCACGATCTCTCCGCTCTTCGGTAACACCTCCGGATAGATCCTGTACTGCGCTTGGATCCCGGTGGGATCCGGCGTATCCACATCCTTGGGTAGATGCTGGACGTGGATCACCGGTCGGCCGGCGGTTCGGAAGGCCTCGATGACCTTCGCCGCATTCGAAGCCGCCGCCTCGGGCCCGACCAAAGGAACCATCCCCTCGGGGAAGTAAAAAGCCTGGATATCGATCACGATGAGGGCCGCATCCTCGAGATCCGGCGCCCCTGGCTCAGGCTCCCCCGCCCCAACGGTCATCGTGAATCCGAGCGCGCACAGCGCGACAATACCGACACACAGCCACGTTTTCCTCATCAGCACCCTCCGGACCCGGCAAGTGTAACCCGGCTCGCCCGGTCACCGTTGGTGCGATCGATCGTTCGAGAACTCTGAGAACGACATTCCGCCCATCGGGCGAGAAGATCGCCCAACCGGCGAAATCCTCGAGATTTCACATGGTTTGCATCTCTAACCCGCAGATCTCACCGGGTTTTGTCACGAGGGCGGCGAGGTGCAGTGCTCAGGTGGGTTATCTCATCTCCGGGCGCGGAGGCGTACTTTGCGGTACGTAGGGACCTCGCGCACCGCCCGTGAGGGCGGTTCCGATGGAATCGGGAGGCCCCGTAGGGGCCAGCGTGGGCTGGAGCACCCGGAGATGAGAAAACACGGCTGAGTGCTGTGCATCGTCGTCCGCAGTAGACAGCCGATGAAATATGCGGGTTAAGGGGCGCACGGCAAAAAGAAACGGGCGGGGTGAACCCCCGCCCGTGCGATCTTTTGTTGAATCGGCTCTTAGCGGGCCGATCTCGAGCGTTGGTTGGACGACCGCCGCCCCGGAGGCGGCGTGCCTCGCCGACCCTTGTCGTTG
>RCNF010000172.1_pt1 | contig 30077 bp, 13 predicted proteins | sample 2041311 | NCBI WGS metagenome assembly RCNF01 (sample SAMN09708228, study PRJNA481090) | Marine sediment metagenome, whole genome shotgun sequencing project. | biome: marine sediment; feature: ocean; material: sediment; isolation source: Sewage treatment plant 2 marine sediment (STP2) ...
TTTCTTCCTCCTCTTTTCGCCATCACTGCGCAGACATTCAGCGAACCCCCCAACCAGACTCCGTCCTTAGTGATTTTCTTTTATATTGCTGCTGTTGGAGGGTTACTGTTATTGATATTCTTCAGGGATTGGCAAATTGAGCCGTTAATTCCAGAGGAGGGAGAAGCTGGAATAATAACTGTCCGCTATGTATTATTCGGCATTGGCATTGTGTTTGGCGTTTTTGCTTTTCTGTTTTTTCTTGCCAACCAATTTAATTTCGTTAATGTCTTATTATGGGTCACCTCCCTGGTTTTGATCTGGATGGCTCTCTGGACACCAGAGAACTGGTGGGAGAAATCTATAACTGCCTGGAAGCGATTTTGGGAAGATGGTATACGAATTACACCATGGTCACTTTTGTTAGCCGGAACTTTTCTTCTTGCAGGGTTTTACCGCTTTTTTTTGCTTAATCAGGTTCCCCCGGAAATGTTCAGCGATCATGCTGAAAAACTAATAGATGTAACCGAAGTTCTCAAGGGACAATTCTTTATTTTCTTTCCCTGGAATACCGGTCGAGAAGCGTTTCAAATGTACCTGACCGCTGCCGTTATAAAAGTATTTGGTACAGGTGTGTCTTTTCTCAGTTTAAAAATAGGAACCTGTCTGGCTGGATTATTTACCCTTCCCTTTATTTATTTACTTGGCAAGGAAATAAAGAGTAAAGAAGTAGGATTGCTGGCCATGTTTTTTTCTGGAATCGCGTACTGGCCAAATGTAATTTCGCGGGTTGCACTTCGTTTTTCTCTTTTCCCTGCCTTTGCTGCGCCAACACTGTATTTTCTGATCCGGGGTTTAAAAAGAAAACGCTGGAATGATTTTTTATATGCTGGACTCACCCTCGGTATTGGCTTACATGGTTACAGTCCTTTCCGGATTGTTCCAATTGCTGTTGTAATTATTCTGCTAATATATTACCTGCACACATCTAAGGAAAATCGGCGCCAGGCAATCATTGCCCTGGTGTTAGTTGGGCTAATATCATTGGTGGTTTTCTTGCCTTTGATGCGGTATGCCATCTCAAACTATGACTATTTTTCTTATCGAATGTTATCCCGTATTACCGATGTAGAGCAAGCGCTGCCTGGCTCCCCATTTAATATATTTTTTAGTAATTTATGGAAATCACTTATTATGTTCCAATGGGATAATGGCCAGATCTGGGTTCATTCAGTACCAGGACGACCCGCCCTGGGAGTGATTTCTGCAGCTATGTTCAGTCTTGGGATTATCCTGGTTTCTGTTCGATACATCCGTAAAAGACATTGGATAGACCTGGTACTGCTGCTCCTGATTCCAATATTGATGCTGCCATCTGTCCTGTCATTAGCATTTCCTGATGAAAATCCCTCCCTGAATCGATCCGCTGGAGCACTTATCCCGGTATTTATTGTGGTTGGAATAGCTGTAGAAAATATATTTACCAATCTCAGATCAAAATTTTCTGGCCGAGTGGGTAAATGGATACCCTGGATTGCTATTCTGCTGCTTTTAGTTGGGAGTGCAAAAATAAATGCACAGCTGGTATTTGTAGATTATTATGAACAATACAAGACTAATGCCTGGAACACCTCTGAAATTGGCCAGGTTATTGAACAATTTTCAGACACAATCGGCAATGAAGACAATGCCTGGGTGGTTCCATATCCTCATTGGGTTGATACCCGACTGGTTGGCATCCATGCTGTCCAACAAGTTAAGGATTATGCTCTTTGGCGAGATGATATTGATTTGACCGCAGACATCGCTCCCCCCAAACTATTTATTTATAGACCTGATGATCTGGATACATACGATGTCCTTCAAAACCTCTACCCAGAAGGAATTAATGTAATTTACCACTCTGCGGTCGATGGCAGAGACTTTATGCTTTATTATGTATTTCAATAACACCATGGATTCGGTAGGATATGGATAATAAACCCAAAACTGATCTAAATCGCTGGCTGGTTGGTTCTCTGTTGATTGTTGTCCTGATCATGGGAGGATATTTACGGTTTGTGGGTCTGGATTGGGATGCAGAACAGCATCTACATCCTGATGAAAGGTTCTTAACCATGGTGGAATCCAGCTTGCTTCCAGTCCCAAATATCGGGGAATATTTCAATACATCAATTTCCACCTTAAATCCCAACAATCAAGGGCATAGTTTTTATGTCTACGGCACTTTACCAATCTTTATGGTCAGGTATATGGCTGAGTGGGTGGGATCTACCGGGTATGGAAGTATTTATCTGATTGGACGTTCATTATCCGCGGTGATGGACCTGCTCTCAGTTGTCCTGGTTTTTTTTATGGGTACCAGACTTTACAATCAAAAAGTTGGTTTGATTGGAGCTGCTTTTTCAGCATTTGCAGTACTTCAGATTCAACAATCTCATTTCTTTACTGTTGATACCTTTACTACTTTTTTCGCGCTGCTGGCTGTTTATTTTGCAGTGGAGGTGATCACGGGAAAAGATGAAAAAGTGAACCTGACCTCTTTTTTGTTTTTTGGAATCGTATTAGGGATGGCGGCAGCTTCAAAAGTTAATGCTGCACCTGTAGCGCTCACACTTCCACTGGCGGGGCTTATCTATTGGTTTAATTTACCCGAAGATAAAAAGGGACCACAAGCTCCCAAGATATTTTTATACCTTGTCATAGCTGCCTTAGTAAGTCTGATATCCTTCCGAATTTTTCAACCATACGCTTTTGAGGGTCCTGGATTCTTTAATTTCTCAATTAATGAAAATTGGGTATCTGGATTAAAATCACTCAGTGCACAAACTTCCGGCGATGTGGATTTTCCACCAGCGCTCCAGTGGGCAAGAAGGCCGATTTGGTTTTCCTTAAAGAACATGATCTTTTGGGGATTGGGATTACCTTATGGGATCTTGGCCTGGTCCGGATTTATTTTTATGGGATGGGAAATAATTTCTGGAAAATCCAGGAAACCACACCTAGTGATCTGGGCCTGGACTGGTCTCTATTTTGTATGGCAGACCTTCCAGTGGAACAGCACCTTGCGCTACCAGTTGCCCATTTATCCACTTATGGCTATCTTTGCTGGTTGGATTTTGGTAGAGCTGTGGGACAAACTAGCAGATGGATCAATTCAATTGCTGAAATGTAAGGTGTCCTCCGGGGTTTTGCGTTCCCTGCTCGCAGCAGGTGGAGTTATTATTCTTCTTATTACTGCTGGCTGGGCTTATTCTTTCTCCCGCATTTATACGACGCCGCATCCCCGGGTCGCTGCCACAAGTTGGATTTTTCAGAATATAGCCGGTCCTGCTACATTGATAATTGATACGGAAGACGGCCTAACACAGCAGCTGCTTTCCTATCCAAATGGAATGATTATTCAGGGGGAATCCAGCTGGTTGACAGCTTTTGAGGCGAAAGAAAATGGAATTTTAACTTCCGTTTATTTCCCTGAAATTATCAATGAGAATCCGTCAGTTAACCCCCTGGTGCTGGAAATCACCCTGATCGACCAGGAGGGTGAAGTGCTAGGTAGTGAAACAAGCTCATTTTCCTTTAACCTGAGTAGGGCTGAAGGGGAAATTGATTTCAGTGCTCCTGTTAACATAACAATTGGAGAAGTGTATCAATTGCAAGTATCCGTGATTGATCCAGTGGGTGCGATAACCCTCTGGGGAACAAGCATTGCAAATGAAAGTTCATGGGATGATGGGCTGCCGCTGCGCATGGAAGGATATGATCCTTTTGGGGGTATTTATCGGGGCGGGTTAAATTTTGAGATGTACTGGGATGATAATTCTGAGAAATTGGACCGATTTATCTCAGTCCTGGACCAGGCTGAATACATCCTCATAACTTCCAGCAGGCAGTGGGCAACAACAACCAGGGTACCGGAACGCTATCCACTTACAACCGAGTATTACCGTCAACTGGTTGGATGCCCGCTCGATTTGAGTATTGAACAATGTTATAACCTGGCGCTTCCAGGTACCTACCAAAGCAATCTGGGATTTGATCTTATCCAAACGTTTCAATCAAATCCAAACCTGGGCCCAATTAATATTAACGATCAACCTGCTGAGGAAGCCTTTACAGTTTATGATCACCCCAAAGTTTTTATATTTAAAAAGAGTGCCAAATTTGATTTAGATCAAACTGCTGCAATCTTGAGCGCTGTGGATTTATCCAAAGTGATCCACATTACACCCAAACAAGCTGATAGCCATTCGGGCGATTTGATGCTTCCTGCTGATCGGTTGGAGGAACAACGACAAGGCGGGACTTGGAGCGAGATTTTTGATCCAGGAGCGCTTCAAAATCGGAGTCAAATCACAGCTGCCATCCTCTGGTATTTGTGTGTATTTCTCCTGGGATTATTAGTATACCCCTTGATGCGTTTTGTTCTCACCGGTTTAAAAGACAACGGATATCCACTGGCTCGGACTTTTGGAATGCTGCTCTTATCGTACTTGGTCTGGCTGGCCGGATCTTCCGGGATCCCAATCCTTCGAGTCACCATTCTGGCAGTTCTCCTGTTTATGGCAGTGGCTGGAGTGATTATTGGATATGTTCAACGGGAATCACTGCTTCAGGAATGGAAGACCAGGAAAAATTATTATTTGATCATTGAAGTTCTGGCTATTTCATTATTTGTAATCGCGCTTTTGATCCGGTTTGGAAATCCCGATCTGTGGCATCCCTGGAAGGGCGGCGAAAAACCGATGGATTTCTCCTATTTTAATGCCGTGATAAAAAGCACTACTTTCCCGCCCTATGATCCCTGGTTTGCCGGGGGATATATTAATTATTATTATTACGGATTTGTGTTTGTTGGTGTACTGGTAAAACTGCTGGGTATCATACCGTCGATTGCCTATAATCTGATCTTGCCGACTTTGTTCATGATGCTGGGATTGGGAGCGTTTTCTCTGGCATGGAACATTATGATAGGAAATCCTGGGTCAGAAGAGGAGCAGAAAGGTCTACCCCTCCTGGCTGGTGTATCCAGTGTTTTAGGCATGATAATTTTTGGAAACTTGGGCATATTCCGGATGGTTATCCAAGGGATTCAACGCCTCGCATCTGCTGGTGTGAATGTTTTGGAAGGAAACTTTTTCCAACGTTTAAAGTGGACATTCCTGGGTTTGGTACAGCTCTTCCAAACTAAATCCCTTAATTACCGAATGGACGAATGGTACTGGAACCCCAGTCGAACGATCGGTGCCGAACATGGAGGCCCGATTACAGAGTTTCCCTTCTTCACTTTCCTGTATGGTGACCTCCATGCCCATTTTTTTGCCCTCCCGCTCACCTTACTAGCTATCGCCTGGGCATTGTCGGTTGTAAAGTCCGCTCAGAGTAAAAAACAATCGAAGGGATTTGTGACCATTGTAGCTATCTCTGGTTTTGGAGCTTTAGTAGTGGGTGTTTTAAGACCTACCAACACCTGGGATTTTTATCCCTATCTTGTTCTGGGCATCGTCGCCATTGTTTATTCCTGGTGGAAAAGTAGATCAAGGCAGGATCCTTGGATCTGGGATGTTATGAAGTTGTTCCTATTCATAGTGTTGGCATTTCTATTGTTTAAACCCTATGCTGACTGGTACGGGCAGGGGTATACCAGCATCAAACCCTGGTATGGAACCAATACACCGATTAATGACTACCTCATACATTGGGGATTGTTCATCTTTGTAATATTTTCCTGGATGGTCTTTGAGACCATTGATTGGATGGCGACAACCCCGGTTTCTGCGTTGCGGAAATTAGAAAAATATCGGGAGCTGATCATAGCTTTACTATTAATCTTGTTGGTGATTATGATCGGGCTTGGGATTTCAATGGAAAATAAAATTGAAGTCAAGGGATTCGCCATTCTTGGATCCGGTGTTCATATTGTCTGGTTTGTACTACCCCTGATGGTATGGGCAGGCATATTACTCTTCAGACCGGGTTTACCCTTGGGGAAACAAATTGTATTATTCCTGACAGGTACAAGCCTGGCCATAACCTTAATGGTCGAACTGATATACATTGAAGGTGATATTGGTCGGATGAACACGGTATTCAAGTTTTATCTTCAAGCCTGGATCTTATTTGCTATTTGTGCCGCTGCCAGCATCGCCTGGTTATCTGGATCAATTAAGAAGTGGAATACCCCGGTCCTGAGAATCTGGCAGGTTTTCTTGATTATCCTGGTGACAAGCGCTGCTTTTTATCCATTGCTTGGAGGAATTGCAAAAATTAAGGACCGCATGGCTTATGATGCTCCCCATACCCTGGATGGTATGGAATTTATTAAGTACGTTCAGTATGCTGACTTTAATACAGATATGGATCTTTCCCAGGATTACGATGCAATACGATGGATGCAGGATAATGTAAAAGGTTCGCCGGTGATTGTGGAAGCGAACCAGGTTGAATATCATTGGGGCACAAGGTACACTGTGTATACTGGGTTGCCCGGTGTGGTGGGTTGGAATTGGCATCAGCGCCAGCAGCGAACTCTCACACCTCAAGATTGGGTTTATAAACGGGTTGAGGATGTAAATATGTTTTACGATACAACCGACCTGGCATTTGCTGAAGATTTCCTGAATGAATATAATGTCCAATATATTATCCTGGGTCAGCTTGAACGGGCAAAATACCTGGCTGAGGGAATTGAGAAGTTTAAGGAGAATGAAGGCATCCTCTGGACTCCTGTTTACCATGATCAGGAGACCACGATTTACCAGACTCTGATCACAAATTAGGTTTCCACTGGAAAATTAATGGCAGATTTCATTTTTTGGTATTTTATGGTGACTGTACTGGGATGGATCTCTTTCCCGGTTATATACCGACTGGTGCCAAATCTACCAGATAGGGGTTATTCGTTCTCGAAAATCTTTGGATTACTCCTCTGGGGTTACCTATATTGGATCCTGGGCAGATTGGGTGTAACCGGCAATAATCTGGCGGGATTATTTTTCACTCTGGTTCTGACAGCTGGCCTGGGGTTCTTAATGATTAAGAAAATTGGGGGAGAAAAACTAAAGGATTGGATCCGCGAGTACCAAAAGCTGATAATTACTACAGAATTATTATTCCTGATAACTTTTTCAGGATGGGCTGTAATTCGATCCTTGAATCCGGACATTGTTGGAACAGAAAAACCCATGGAATTGGCATTCATTAATGCCATTTTAAAATCGGAAACACTTCCCCCTCATGATCCCTGGCTTTCCGGATATGCGATTTCTTATTATTATTTTGGATATATTCTAATTTCAATGCTGGCAAAAATTACCGGAACATTAGGTAGCGTGGCATTTAACCTGGGAGTATCGTTAATCTTCGCCCTCTCTGCGGTCGGATCGTTTGGAATCCTGTTTAATTTGACGTCATTAAAAAACATACGATGGAAATCAAATTTGCTGCCGGCTTTGTTCGGCCCATATTTTGCCCTTGTACTCAGCAACTGGGAAGGGTTTCTTCATTTTTTGCATTCCAGGGGTTATTTCTGGAAGTATGACTCTGCAGGCCAGCTAGTATCCCCGTTCTGGCGCTGGTTGGATATTCAAGACTTGGTAAATCCACCAACAGAGAATTCCTTTGGTCATTGGTGGTGGTGGCGGGCATCCCGTGTGATTCAGGATTATGATTTTTCCGGGATTGGCAAAGAAGTTATCAGCGAATTTCCGTTTTTCTCTTTCCTTTTGGCAGATTTACATCCCCATGTATTGTCCCTACCTTTTGTCTTTCTGATTGTAGGTTTTGCCCTGGAATTATACCTACAGTCCAAATCAGGATCCTTCCGTTGGATGGGAATTATTCCAATAGAGATCTCACCATCTTTCTTTGGAATCCTGGCCTGGTTGGCAGGTGGCATGGCATTTCTTAATACCTGGAATTTCCCCATGTATGTTGGAATTCTTGCTGGAGCATATGTCCTAAGGAATAACAGATATCGATCTGATTGGCCGTTGGGAGAAATGCTGAAAGAATTTCTATTTCTGGGTTTTTGCCTGGGTGTTACCGGCGTGGTCTTATACCTGCCCTGGTATATTGGTTTTGCGTCTCAGGCTGGCGGATTGATACCCAATGTTTTGTACATAACCAGAGGAACCCAGTTCTGGGTGATGTTTGGACCGTTATTAGTCCCAATTTTTATCTGGCTGGTCATTACCTGGAGACAGAGAAAAGCTGATAGAGATTTTAAAACCGGTCTGGTCTTATCCGCCATCCTGGTCCTTTTATTATTTGTTTTTATGCTAGCAATGATCGGCGTTATAAATTGGCTTCCCTTTGGTGTAGGGGATGGATCCCTGGCCCAGATATTCTTGGGATCAATCGGTGGTTCCGATATCTCTCGAGTAATGGTTGAGGGTTTGATCCGTAGGATTGCGGTTCCAGGCACCTTGCTTACTATCATTGTGCTGGCGACCCTAACTCTGGGATTGGTATTTCACCATCACAAACCAGAAGAAAATGAAAGCGATTCATCTGGATCCTCCTTTTTACCAGATAATTTTATCTTGCTCCTTATCCTGGGAGGATTGATCCTCGTATTGGTACCAGAGTTTGTATTCCTGAGGGATTTATTTGGGTACAGGATCAATACTATTTTTAAATTTTATTACCAGGCCTGGCTTCTGTGGAGTACTGCCGCAGCTTATGGGACAATTAATCTATTTAGAAATATTAAATCTCCCGCTCGGTACGGAGTTTTTCTAGGGTTAGCCATTTCTCTCATCATGGGTATGTTTTACCCGATCATCGGTCTTCGATCCAAAACCAACAATTTTACCCGTGAAGCCGGCCTGACCCTGGATGGGTTTTATATTTTTTCAGCTGCTGATGCTGAGGCAGTGAAATGGCTTCAGGGAGCACCTCCAGGAGTGATTGCTGAAGCAGTGGGGGGAAGTTATTCCGCGTCCCATGCACGAATGGCAACCTATAGTGGAAATCCTAATGTGCTCGGGTGGGATTTCCATGAGATCCAATGGAGGGGAGGTGGTGAACTGGTGATGCCGAGAAAGGAAGATATGTCAGTCTTATACTGCACTCACAATTGGGACACATCAAAAGCGATCCTGGACAAATACCAGGTAAGATATCTTGTGGTAGGGGATGTGGAATTATCTACCTATAGTGCAGGAAGCGATTTTTGTCCAAATGGATTGAATGAAGAAAAATTCATCAACAACATGGTCTTAGCCTATCGTAATGAGCGATTGTCTATCTACACTCTGCAAGTGGCGCCCTGATTGAGCCGAGTTCCAATTATTGATTTTCCAGGTTGCTTAACGGATGAAAAAAGTATGAATAACCAAACCAAAATCACAAAAGAAATACTCTTGTATGGGATAATTTTTTTCCTCGCTGGGATTTTACGATTTATTTTACTGGGAAAAATGCCCTTGATAGAATCTGAAGCTTCAGAGGCATTTCAGGCTTGGCAAATTTGGAAAGGGGAATCGATTCGGCTTGGTTCCATGATTGGCTATTTGTCTCTTACAGAAGCATTGTTTTCTATATTTGGAAGCGGAAATTTTGTAGCCAGATTTTGGCCGGCTTTGGTTGGTAGTTTTATTATTTGGATCCCATATTATTTTCGGGACCGCCTGGGACGGATTACGGCCCTGGTTCTGGCTTCCGGGTTGGCGCTCGATCCGGCAATGGTATCCTTATCCCGGATCGCAGACAGTCCCATTCCAGCGCTGGTTTTTTTACTGCTGTTTGCCGCGGCTTTTCACCATCATAGGTTGAATTGGTCCTTGATATTTCTTTTCCTGGCGTTGTTTTCGGGACCCGCGTTCTGGTTTGGCGCTGTTGTATTGGGAGCAGCGCTGGTGGTAAGTAGTGTTTTTGGATACCTTGATCTTAAGGAATATGTCCATTCCAAATTTAGCGATATTCAAAATACTCAGAACAAATTTTGGTCTGCGGCCGGGGAATTTTTCCTGCCTGCGTTGGTAGTTCTTGGCATTGGATCATTTTTCTTTTCACAGTATCAAGGACTCAGTGCCTGGATGGCATCTTTACCAGAATTCTTAATGAGCTGGATAACTCCTTCCGGAGTCAGCGCACTTAAAGTTCTGGCAGTATTGGTTCTCAGTAATCCGCTGATCAATATCTTTGGAATCTTGGGCTTCCTGGCAGCTTGGCGGCAGAATGACCAGGGAGGGAAAATATTTTCCCTCTGGTTCGGATTCTCACTTTTACTGGTATTGATTTTCCCGGGAAGGGAGACAGCAGACTTGATCTGGGTTGTTGTTCCACTATGGGTTGGCGCTGCCAAGGAATTAGTAAGATTATTCCAAATCGCTAAATCTTCCTGGGTTGTATTCACATTGTCCGGGATGGTTGCAGTATTGATTACTCTAAATTGGTTGACATTGACAGGAATGATATTTCAGCAGGCAAACCAAAGGGCTATTCTTCTTCAGTGGGGCTTGATTGCTGCTTCCCTTGCCCTGGCACTGCTTGTGATGACAATTGTTGGTTCTGAATGGGGTTGGCCTTCAGTAAAAAAGGGATTCGCAGTGGGTTCGGCGGGCATGCTTGCGGTTTATATGTTTTCTGCCATGGCTCAGGGAGCATTTCTTAGCGCGGGTGACCCCAAATCTTTCTGGACAAAGGCACTCGGATCTGGCCAAGTTGACCTGCTGCTGGATTCAATCAAAGAGGTTAGTGTTCTTGAAACGGGTCGTTGGGATAGTATCCAGGGAGCTGTTATTAATGGAAATGCAACCCTGAAATGGGCACTGCGTGAATTTATTGATATTAAATATTATGATGTCTATGATCCAAGTAAGACAACCCCTGTTTTGATTACAAGAGAGGTTGATAATTATCCGGTACCGCTAAATATCTATCGAGGTCAGGATTTTGTCATTTCCTCCACTCCTGCCTGGACTGGTGTAATCCCCGAGGATTGGATCTCCTGGCTTGCATTTCGGGATGGTCCCATTGACAGGCAAGATATAATCCTTTGGGTGCGCCAGGATATTCTGGCTGGAGGGGAATAGCCATCTGGAAATTATTAGTTTATTTATTGGATTGGTACACTTACAGGATTTAACATGTAATTGTGCCCCTCCTGTTTGAGGAGAAGGAATGAGTTTTCCAAAAATAGTCGCTATTGATGGACCTGCTGCATCTGGGAAAACTACTATTGGCAACCACTTGGCGGAAAAATGGAAGTGTCTTTTTTTTGATACAGGTGTGATGTACCGGGCTGTAACCTGGTTAGCGATTGATCAAAAAATCTCTACCAAAGATGAGCTAGCCGTCTCAAGATTAGCTGAACAAGTTCAAATTGATGTTGAACCTCCTTCTAAGGATGACGGCCGGGAATATGACGTCCTGGCAGATGGCATTGATGTAACCTGGCAAATCAGAAACCCCCAAGTAGACGCGAAAGTTTCAAGAGTATCCGCTTATCCTGATGTCAGGAAAGCACTTACCATACAGCAGCGCCGGATCGGGTTACGTGGTGATGTAATCATGGTTGGGAGAGACATTGGAACAGTTGTCCTTCCTGAAGCTGATCTTAAAATATTCTTGGATGCGTCGGTTGAAGAACGGGCAAAACGTCGGTTTGACCAGCGGATTAACCGGGGAGAAAAAGTAGATTTCCTAAAAATTCTCAAGATGCTGAAAAAACGGGATAAAAAGGATTCTACCCGGGAAATTGCTCCGTTACGGGTAGCTTCAGACGCTGTTGTGATAAATACAGACACCCTATCGGTACCCGAGGTGTTGGCAAGAATTGAAGAATGTGCCCAATTAACTAAAAAGGATTAACGATCAATATGGAAGAACAGTACCGTGTTCCCTTGCATATTCGTTTTAGCCGCAGATTTCTGCGGGTGTTTTTCCGAGTTTTATTCCGTTTATTGGGAAAAGTTGAACTATACGGGATGGATAAAATACCCAAACATAATAAATATTTACTTGCATTTAATCATGTTTCCCTGGTTGAAATCCCGTTCATCGGAGCGTTCTGGCCTGTGATTGTTGAAATTATCGGTGCAACAGTTGTTTGGGATCGTCCTGGTGTGTCCATTGTTGCTCGAATGTGGGCCGGGATCCAGGTCAAACGAACCGAATTTGATCGGGAAGTTTTTAAGAATATTTTGCAGGTCATTGATGCTGATTTTCCGTTGATGATCTCACCTGAAGGAACACGATCTCATACCCCCGGGTTGGCGCGAGGAAAACCTGGTATAGCTTATATTATTGATAAAACAGGGCTGCCGGTCATTCCGGTGGCTGTTGTTGGAAATACACTTGACTTTTTACAGGAAGGGATACGGGGAAAAAGACCTACCATCCAGTTGATTGTGGGAGATTTGATCCACCTGCCCCCTCTGACCGGAAGAGGAAAGGAACGTCGGGATATGCGGCAGCAGAATACAGATATTATTATGTCCCGGCTAGCTGAATTACTGCCCGAATCTTACCAGGGAGTATATAAAGAGTACGAGAAAATTCTTGCCGGTGAACCGGTAATTTTTGAGTAATAATTTTCCGGATTGTTATTCGCGGGCCGAGGTAGGGGGAATGTTCAAACTTGAACCATGCTATAATCGAAGATGAATTTAAAGCAGTAGATTTTGACGTCAATCAGGAAATGATGCCGTTCATACTCACCTTGTTTAATTCACCTGCATATATTATCTGGCCAGTAGATGGGTTGGGTATTTCAGCGTTGATTGTTATGGCGGTAAGCATCATATTTGGGAATTGGCATTGGAGGGAATATCAGCGGGACTTGAAAGAACGCCAATGGTTCCTGTTCGGTATTTTACTTACTTTAGCTCCCTTCACAGCTCTTTTTCTTGGATTCCGATTGCCGTCCTGGGGGGCAATTCCACTCCCAGATATGTCATTAGCAGCTACCGGTGGAATCCTGATGATTCTGGCTGCCCTTCCAGCCGTAATATCTGCCTGGATACTGGGGCCTATCAGCGCTTCCCTGATAGGATTGATATCCGGGGTTTGTCTGGCTTACTGGAATACACATTCGCCGTTTACGATTATTGAATTTACCGCTTTTTCCATGCTGTTATCCGTTGCCATCCGTCAGCGCTATAGAACTGCAGTATTTAGTATTCTCCGGCGTCCCTTCCTGGCAACTCTGTTGATCGCCTGTGTTCATTACCTGTTATATATATGCGGGGCTTTTTTCTGGGCTTCCGGATCTATTGTAGAGAATCTTGATTTTGCTATATCCAATTCCCGGGCCGGTGTGATTGCTTTGGCGGGTAGTTTTGCCCTGGCGGGTTTGGTTACCGAATTTGCCCTTGTGGCTTTGCCGCGTGTGGATGGAATCAAACACAAACTAAGACCATCTCCATCTGAGAGCAGCATTAAGGTGCGTTTTCTAAATTACATTGTATCTCTTACACTGGTCCTGGTTCTGGTCCTTCTGCTTGTTAATTGGTTTGTTGCAGGTCGATCTGCAGAAAAAATGATCCAGTCCCAGATGGAAAATGTTGCCCGGACAACTACCAATAAAATACCTTTCTTTTTTAATACAGGTCAAAGTTTGATTAGCCAATATGCTTCCGATTTATCAGGGGGAATGTCTACGCCGGAAGACCTGGATCTGGTATTAAAACGAAGTTTTCGGGCCATTCCCTTTTTCTCTCAATTATTTGTATTTGACAGCAATCATGAATTGATTGGAGCCTATCCGGATCAAGTTTTACCGGATACTTCGTTTACAACAGAATTTCAATCCGGCCTTGGATCAGCGCTGAATGGTGTGCCAGTACAGGTTTATGTTTCACCTCCTTCGGAGATTGGACACAAATCAGTGATTACTTTCCTGGGGAGCATTCCAACTGAAGAGGGTTTACCGGGAGGAGTACTGGTCGGTTTGGCTGACTTGGAATCCAACCCATTTACACAGCCAATTCTCAGTGACTTGAGAGGAATCAGTGATTTGGGTGGTGTGGGATATCTGCTTGATGAACGAGGTCGGGTTTTGTATTCATCAGAGGAAAACTTGTTTGGGGTGTACTTCCCAATTGTTGATCTTACGCCTGATGAGGTGTTTTCCAACCAAACCACAGCAGATGGCACACGCCAGCTGGTTTATGTTCGCTCAGCCCTGGGGCGACCCTGGACAGTGATGCTGACCATACCTGCCGTAGAAGCTCAGCAGCTGGCTCTTGATTTGGCTGCACCGCTGTCTGGAGTCGTATTATTAATTTCGATCTTGACCATGGCTGTTATGTATTTTGGATTAAGTTCAGTTGCTGACTCCCTCCATGTATTGACGGAAGAAGCAGCTCGGATCACAAAAGGGGAACTTGATCATCCCCTAAACCTGACAAGGCGTGTAGATGAGGTTGGCCAGCTTCGGCGGGCTTTTGAAAAGATGCGCCGCAGCTTAAAAAATCGGATGGTGGAGTTGAACCGGTTGTTAAATGTCAGTCAGGGAGTAGCGTCCTCCCTGGAGATGACGGATGCTGTCGATACAATATTGAGTTCAGCATTAGAGATCGGAGCATGTTCCGCCAGGATAGTATTGGAGGCGGATGTTCTCACGGAACATTTCTCAGAAAATACCGAGGAGACTTGTATTGGAAGTGGTGAAGATACTAACGCCTTCAGTTATCTGGATACCCAGATCCTGGAAATTGCCCGAAGTCGATCTCCGGTTATGCTTACAAATCCGGCTCGGATGCCATTACTTGATCTGAATGAGAATGACCCCGTTCCCGGCGCAATACTGATCGTTGCCATCCAGAATGAACAGCAATATTACGGAGCGATCTGGTTAGCCTATCTGGAACCACATAATTTCCTTGATAGCGAGGTGAGATATATCGTTACCTTGGCAGGCCAGGCTGCCCTGGCTGCTTCTAATTCCTCCCTCTTCAGCCGGGCTGAAATCGGACGAAAGAGGTTGGCGGCGATTCTGGCATCTACACCGGATCCGATTTTTGTATTGGATCACCAGGATAAATTGTTGTTAACCAATCCAGTTGCAACCGAGATGATGGGGTTGGAAGAGGGCTATGGTATCGGGGAAAATATTGAACAAATCACTACTCATCGGGAATTAATAGAACTATTGAATACTACTTCTCCTGGAAAGGTTTCAAAAGAAGTGAAGTTGGAAGATGGACGAGTATTCTTTGCCACTGCATCACCTGTGATTTCGGGAGAACACCAACTAGGACGTGTATGTGTTCTCCGTGATATTTCACAATTGAAAGAAATGGATGATCTGAAATCAGATTTTGTTTCCACAGTAAGCCATGATTTACGCTCGCCCCTGACACTAATGCGTGGTTATGCAACCATGCTGGAGATGGTTGGGGAATTAAATGAACAGCAGCAAAATTATGTACATAAAATAATCACCGGTGTAGAGAGTATGTCGCACCTGGTTCAGAACCTTCTCGATCTGGGAAGAATTGAAGCCGAAGTAGGACTAAAGTTGGATATGATCTCAGCACCTGATATAGTTTCAGAGGTGACAGATTCATTTAAGATACGGGCCAGCCAGAAAAGGATTAACATCCACGTTTCAACTCCCAATCAAACCATCCCCTTTATCTCTGCTGATAAGGCGTTGCTCCAGCAGGCTCTGCGTAATCTGGTAGATAACGCGATTAACTTTAACCAGCGAGAGGGAGAGGTCTGGGTCCGATACAAGATGGAAAATGGGCAAATCATTTTTGAGGTGGAAGACAGCGGGATCGGTATCTCTCCAGTAGATCAACAGAGGCTTTTTGAACAGTTTTACAGGGTGGAAAATCGGGAGAAAGATAAACAAGGAGGTACCGGCCTGGGTTTGGCGATTGTAAAATCAATCGCTGAACGTCATGGAGGAAATGCCTGGGTAGAGAGTGAACTTGGGTCAGGCAGTACATTTTATCTTGCTATCCCAATTCGTCAACCAGAGAGGAAAATCATAACAGAATAGTCATGGAAATAACGCCACGGTTGTGGTAGACTGGTCCTGCACTGATTAAATAATCCTCATTAATTACTGCTGGAAAACAGATTTTACAAGATTGGGGGAGACAAGGAAGAATGGGAACGGATTGTCCTGCGAAATCGGGCAAACACACTCTTGACTGACACCCGTTCAACCTGTATAATTATCAGTTGCATGTTAAATATTAATCCCCTCAATATATGCGAGCGCTAAAGAGCGTACTCTTTTGTGCTTGTTTTTGTGCGTTTTTGAACTAAAACATTTGTTCTACCCGACTGAGCTGCTTAGTTGGAAAGAATCAGATCTCAAAAAATGGAATTGGATCGGGTTTTAATCTGAATACTCCAGATGGGAATTTTCAGGAAGGGACCTATTTTGCAGGTAGGTCTGGGCAGTTCAACAGATATATAAAGCACATTCTTGGTGAGGGTCATCCTTTTATCGGTTGTTAGAGTGAAAAAACAGGAGGTTTTCTAGTGAAAACTACGGGGATACAAAAACTTCGAATCGGGATAGCTTCACCAAAAATCATCCGCAGTTGGTCCTACGGAGAAGTATTAGAACCGGAAACCATTAACTACCGGCGCTTACGACCAGAGAAAGATGGTTTATTCTGTGAGGCCATATTCGGTCCAACCCGTGATTACCAATGTCATTGTGGAAAATATAAAAATATTCGTTATAAGGGAATAGTCTGTGATAAATGCGGTGTTGAGGTAACCCGCTCCGCTGTCCGCAGAGAAAGAATGGGTCATATTGAGCTAGCAGCTCCCGTGGCCCATTTGTGGTTTTCCCGCCGAATCCCTTCCATCCTAGGCAGATTGCTTGATATGTCCCGGCGCGATCTCGACCGGGTTCTCTACTTTGCGCAATATATTGTTACCTATGTGGATGAGGAAGGACGCAAAAAAGCCCTCGAGCAGCTGGATACCAGATTTACGTCCGACGAAGGTGAAGTGGGGGAAGACTTCACTGAAGAAATAAGTCTCAAAGAAATTGAACGGCAAGATAAACTTACTGAGCTTGAAACCAAGCAGGGTGAAGTTGGAACCCGTTTTGATGAACAAATTGCTTCCGAGTTGGAACCTGTTATTAAACAGGGTCAGCGGCTTGAGAAAACACTCCAAGATAGTGTTGATACGGCAGCCAAAGATGATTTAATTTTCCCGGAAACCGAAGTGGTAATTGTGAAGAAAGGGGAAAAAATCAGCACGAAACATATTGCGAATATCCAGGAAGTTGTGAAACAACGCCTGGCAGATATCGAAGAAAGCCTCCAGGAAGAAAAAGATAACGAATTGGAGCACGTCAAACTGGATGTCGCCAGGGTTCGAGCTGAAACTACTCAGGGAATTTCCCAACTGCGGGAGAACCGGGACACGGCTCTTGATTCAGCCCAGTCGGAATATAAGCGACTGCGGGCAGAATTGCTTAATCTGCAGCCCCTGATATTCCTGGGTGAAGCGGAATATCGAGAACTGCGATCCCATTGGGGACAAATATTCCAGGCTGAGATGGGGGCTGAAGCGTTTTATGACATCTTAAAACGCCTTGACCTGGACGCGTTATCTAAAGAACTCTGGCATGAAATTCGAACCACTGGCAGTAAACAGAAGCGGAAGAAAGCAACCAAGCGACTTAAAGTTGTGGATGCCTTTCAGAACACAGAAAATCAGCCGGAATGGATGATTTTGACTGTTCTACCCGTGATCCCACCCGATCTGCGCCCAATGGTTCAGTTAGATGGTGGACGTTTTGCAACTTCAGATTTAAATGATCTTTACCGGCGAGTGATTAATCGCAACAACCGACTAAAACGGCTGTTGGAATTGGGCGCACCGGATGTAATTGTAAGAAATGAAAAACGCATGCTTCAGGAAGCAGTGGATTCCCTGATTGACAATTCTCAGCGCGGGAAAGCTCTATCCCGCAGGGGAAGACGGGAATTAAAATCCCTCAGTGATATGCTGAAAGGTAAAAAGGGACGCTTCCGCAGGAACCTGCTCGGAAAACGAGTGGACTACTCCGGTCGTTCAGTTATTGTATCCGGTCCGAAGCTGGAAATGTCCCAGTGTGGTCTGCCAAAAAAGATGGCGCTAGAGTTATTCCGTCCCTTTGTGATTTCCATCCTTGAAAAGCGGGGATTTGCAACTAATGTGAAGGGAGCCAAGCGCTTGATTGAAAGAAATCGACCAGAGGTTTGGGAAGCTCTGGAAGAAGCCATAAAGAGTCGACCGGTTCTATTGAATCGAGCCCCGACTTTGCACCGTCTGGGTATTCAAGCATTTGAACCCCAACTGATTGAAGGAAGTGCGATCCAACTTCATCCCCTGGTATGTCCTGCATTTAACGCAGACTTTGACGGGGATCAGATGGCAGTTCATGTGCCCCTATCACAAAAAGCGGTAACGGAAGCCCGGGAGTTGATGCTTTCGACTAAAAACTTGCTTAAACCGGCCAATGGTGAACCAATTATCGCTCCCTCAAAAGATATGGTTCTGGGTGTGTTTTTCCTCACTCGCGAGGATGAAAGACCGTATCCTGGCGATGGACGTGTATTTGCGACCATGAATGAAGTGGAAGCCGCATTTCATTTGGATCAGGTGAAAATCCCCACAAAAATACGGTTGCTAGCGAATACTTGGTACGACGTGGACGGCGAAAGATTAGACCAGCCAGAAGAGCGAGTGATTGATACAACTGTTGGGCGGACCATATTTAACATGGCGCTCCCCCCCGAAGTTCAGTTTGTTAATTGGTCGCTGGTGAAGGGGGATGTGAAGGACCTGATTACAGAAATATATGAATTTTGTGATAATGACACAACCACAAGGGCTGCCGATCAGATCAAAGATATAGGATTTGAATTTGCGACCAAATCTGGCTACTCGATTGCTGTGGCCGATTTACAGATTCCTCCGGAAAAACAGGAGATTGTTCAGATAGCCACTGATAAAGTCCGTGAGGTGGAGCGCAGCTTCCGCCGCGGTTTATTGACAGCCCAGGAGCAGGATGACCGGGTTATTGATATCTGGCAAAAAACCACCGCCGATGTAGGTGATGCCGTTAAAGCCAATATGGATCCCCATGGCAACATGGCGGTAATGGCTCTCTCCGGTGCAACCAAAGGTGGATTTGGTCCTGTATCCCAGTTGGCGGGTATGCGAGGTTTGATGGCTGATCCTTCCGGTCAGATCATTCCTTTGCCGATCCGGTCCAGTTTCCGGGAAGGACTAACTGCTCTGGAGTACTTCATTTCCAGTCATGGTGCCCGGAAAGGTCTGGCTGATACGGCTCTGCGAACAGCAGATGCCGGTTACCTGACCCGCCGTCTGGTAGATGTTTCTCAGGATGCAATCATCAATGATGAAGATTGTGAAACTGAGGATGCCATCGTCCTGGAACGCTCTGATGATATCGCAGGACAGACCCTGCAAGATCGAGTGTTCAGCAGGGTATTGGCTGAACACGTAGTGGATAATGATACAGGCGAAATCTTATTTGAGAAAGGCACCCTGGTTTCACGGGAGATTGCCCGGAAAATCCAGAGCTCCTCAGTAGAAAGCGTCCGGGTTTATTCCCCGTTGACCTGCAAACTCGAATATGGAGTGTGCGCCAAATGTTATGGGTTGGATCTGGGCCGTGGTGAACCAGTCCAGAAAGGAGCAACCGTCGGTATTGTTGCAGCCCAATCAATTGGTGAACCCGGTACACAGCTGACGCTGAGAACTTTTCATACCGGTGGCGTGGCAGCAGCAAGTGATATCACGACTGGTTTGCCCCGCGTGGAAGAGCTATTTGAAGCTCGAAAAGCTCCTAAAGGAGAAGCAGTCCTGACGGAAATTGCTGGCAAGGTTAGCATTGAAAAATCGGATCGCTACAGTGATATGCGAGTAGTTCGGGTGACACATAGTGAAATGGTCAGTGATGTATATGAACTTCAAAAAAGCTGGAGAAAGAGGGTAAAAGATGAAGATGAGGTAGAAGAAGGAGATCTGCTTGCCTCGCTGAATGCAGACAACCAGCTGATGGCCAAGAACGCTGGCCGGGTTCGCATAGAAAAAAGAACCATTATCGTCTCATATGAAGTAAGAGATGAGAAGTTTTATGAAATCCCGAGTAATGCTAGATTGGCAGTAGATGAAGGGGAAATGGTAGTGCCAGCTCAACGTTTGACCGAGGGTTCTCTGAATACGCATGATATACTGCGCATCAGCGGCCGTCAAGCCTGTCAGCGGTATATGCTCATCGAAGTGCAGAAAGTATACCGATCACAAGGACAGACCATTCATGACAAACATTTTGAAATCGTAATTGCCAAGATGATGTCCCGGGTGAACGTAACCGATTCTGGAGATTCAGATTCCCTTCCTAGGGAATTAAGCAACCGGATCGGTGTTATGCAGGAAAACGAAGAATTGCTTCAAGAAGGAAAACGTCCATTGAAATACCATGATGTGCTGCTGGGAATTACCAAAGCAGCCCTGAATACCGATTCTTTTCTGTCAGCAGCTTCTTTCCAGCACACCATCAAGATTCTTACCCAGGCAGCTGTTAACCGGGACGAAGATCCCCTGTTTGGTTTGAAAGAAAACGTGATCATTGGAAAATTAATTCCTGCTGGAACAGGATTTGTCCACGGACCACTCTCTCCCGAAGATAAACCGCTGCAGGTTGAAGAAGACCTTGAGGTAGCTGAAGGAGATGTTGATTCGCAAACTGCCGATGATGTCCAAACATCAGAGGAGATTATTGAAGAAACAATTCCAGCCACTTAAAGATTAATAATTTGGAAACGGTTTCCATTAAGTTGATAGCTGCGAACCGAAAACCTCACAGGTTTTCGGTTCGTTTTTATTTAATATTGATATAAGATACAGCATCCTTAAAGGACCTGTTTCTTATATTTACGATCCCCTTTTGGTGTAAGTACGAAAGGCGGAGAGGTTTTCATGTTATAATGCTCATCGATCAAATTCCCAAAATACTTTTAATGAGGAAACCCTACGGAATACGAAACGTGGAGAAAATACCGCAGTCATCGTATTCCGTGTTGTGTTGTAGTTGGAGGAACTATGGATATTGGTCTTGTCCGCCCTATTGATATTAACGATGAAATGCAGCAGGCATATTTGGATTATGCGATGAGCGTAATTGTCTCTCGCGCACTCCCTGATTCCCGGGATGGATTGAAACCAGTTCACCGCCGGATCATGTATGCGATGCATGACATGAATATGGGACCGGAATCATCGTATAAAAAATCCGCCCGTATTGTTGGTGAAGTATTGGGTAAATATCACCCCCATGGCGATATGGCGGTATATGAATCGATGGCTCGCATGGCCCAGGATTTTTCCATGCGCTATCCGCTAATTGATGGACAGGGTAACTATGGTTCGATCGATGGTGATTCCCCGGCAGCAATGCGGTACACCGAAGCCAGAATGGCTTTACCAGCGAGCCTGATGTTGGAAGATCTTGAAAAGGATACAGTCATTTTCAGGGATAATTTTGATGGTACTCTACAGGAACCCAGTGTGCTTCCGGGAGCTTTCCCCAATTTACTAGTGAATGGTGTAACCGGCATTGCAGTGGGTATGTCCACCAGTATCCCGCCCCACAATCTGGGAGAGGTTGTTGATGCACTCGACTTCATGCTCAAGAATTGGAAAACCATCGATAAAATTACCGTGGATGAGTTAACCCAATTTATTCAAGGGCCAGATTTCCCCACCGGCGGAGTGATCATTGAAGATAAACGCCGAACTGGTCTTAAGAGCGCCTATGGTGTAGGACGGGGGAAAGTCCGGGTCAGGGCGAAAGCTATTGTTGAAGAAATGTCTAGGGGAAGACATCGGATTGTGATCACAGAAATTCCCTACATGACCAAAAAGGTGACTGTATTGGAACGAATTGCCAAGCTCGTACGTGATGAAGAGCTGGAAGGTATTGCGGATTTGAGAGATGAGTCTGATCGCCAGGGGATGCGGATTGTAATCGAGTTGATGAAATCCGCCCAACCGGAAGATGTGTTGGAAGCACTCTTTAAGCGCACCACCCTGGAAAATACTTTCAGTATCATAATGCTTGCCCTGGTAGATGATGAACCAAAATTATTGAGTTTGAAGGGTGCATTGCTGGTTTATCTTGAACACCGATTGGCAATTGTTAAAAGTAGATCTCAATATGATTTGAAAAAAGCCCACGCCCGCGAACATATCCTGGAAGGAATCAAAGCTGCGCTGGATAACCTGGATGCTGCAATTGAAATAATCCGAAGCTCCCGTTCAGCACAGACCGCCCGCAATAACCTGATGCGGGAATTTTCATTGACTGAAATTCAAGCCCAAGCAATTTTGGATATGCCGCTTCGGAGGCTAGCTGGTTTAGAGCGAAAAAAGATTGAGGAAGAGTATAAGCAGATAAAACGATCTATCAAGGAACTAACCAGTTTAATCAAATCTCCTAAAAAGATGAGAGAAGTTGTTGGATTGTCTCTTCAGGAAATCAAGGAACGGTTCTCCGATCCTCGCCGAACTCAAATCGCTATGGTAGAAGGGGGCGTGGATGCAGCGCCAATGCAGCTCACCCAGCTAACTCCTTCAGAGAATGTCTGGGTGATGATTAATCGGGATGGATTGGTATCTAGAACTCCAGGAGTTGATCCTCCTCGTCCCAGTGGCTGGGATGTGCCCAACTGGATAGTCAGAGTAAATACCAGGGATACACTTTACCTGGTTTCAGAGAATGGCGAAACAGCCGCAATCCCGGCACATACCGTTCCGGAAGCAGAGAAACCATCTCTCGGCACACATATTTCCAAATTAACCCCATTTAAAGGAGATATTCAACTTGGTTCTGTATTTGGTATTCCCCCCAAAGATGATCGTGATGGGAGCTGGTATGTGGTAACCGTAACTGAACAGAGTATGTTAAAAAAGAGTGAGATCAGTGAATTGCCCGGTCCTTCCGCACAGCTCTTTACATTAGTGAAGGTGAATGAAAAAGACAAAGTGGTATCAATCCGGTTAAGTAATGGTAAAAAAGATATCTTCCTGGCGACCAGCCAGGGCAAGGCAATTCGATTCAATGAAGAAGATGTTCGACCGATGGGGTTGGTGGCAGCAGGTGTAAATGGTATGAAATTGGATCAATCAGATCGGATTATCGGAATGGAATTGCTGCCGAAAAAAGGAGAGCTGTTTTTCCTGACTGCTTCAGGCAGAGCAAAACGAGTTGAACAAGACGATTTCCCGATTCAAGGAAGGTATGGAAAAGGAGTAATAGCCTGGAAGATCCCTGAAGGCGATGAATTGGCAGGAATGACTGCTGGCAAGGGAACGATGAGGGTGACCATACACTTGAAGGAGTTCGCGCCAAAATCCGCCCGGTTGGATGATGCCCCTCTCCAAACTAGAGTTGCTCAAAAAGGAAAAGATGTTGTGGAAATGCGAGATGAAGACCGCGTGACCCTGCTAACAATCCCCTGGGAAATGATTCGACCGGTTTCTGAGAAATAGATATCGATTTTCTGCGAAATATTAATCTATGGTAAATTCCGAGAAATGATAGGCTATCTTTCCATCTATCATGCCTATTGTATCGCTGCCGTTCTGAACATTCCCAATGGATGAGTTTGCTGTCCAGCTGATGTGTCGGATATTGCCGGTTCCTGTAAAACTAGCCAGGTTAAAAACGGCATCTGGAAGAATTTCGTTAAAGAGAGTGGCACACCAACTTTTAATTGATCCCTTTCCCTGTACTGTCCTCTCGCTGGTAATGTGAACTGCCTGATCCTGATAGAGAGCCGATACTTTTACAGGATCGTGTGAATTAAGAGCCTGGACGAGCAGCTCAGCAATATCATCAGGGGGTTGGGGCTCTGCTTTCCATTCAAAGTCCCTGATTGTCTGCCAAATCTCTGCGGGTATGAGGTTGTGAAGATTGCTCCACTCCCAGAAATTCACCCCGGATAAATTCATTGACTTGGCTTTTTGCATAAATTCTTTTACTTCTGATGCCGTAGGAGTCCACCCCCATTCGGTAAAAGCGGCCCCGGTTGGGAAGATAGGTGGTTTATAGGTGAGGTTCTGAAACTCGGCAACACTTTGTTTAAGCTGTGCACCGGGATTATGGGCCTGCATCCAATACACCTGCGGCATGTTTAAGTCACATTTTTTTAGGAATTCATCCCAGGGAAATTGAGGGTGATAAGAGGGATACCGGTATGAACTCAAGGCAACTGGAATGTCATTAATCTCTGATCTTAATTTATTCATAAAGGTTTTTGCTGCTGCGTATTTTCCCCTGTAGAAACCTTCTGCATTCAATACATATCCATCGACACCCAATCCCCGAATGCGGCTAATCGCTTTCTCGGCTTCTTGGGAAGGTTGATCACCGAACAGGTAATGCCAACCCCAGGCCTGAATTCCCTCACTCTTTAATGCCTGAACGAGAGGGGGAACCAGATCAATCGATTTATCCCAATCATAGTTATAACTGTAAACCCCGTTGGCGATTTTTATCAGAACATGGCTGTAGTCTGCCTTGATTGCCATTTCAATAATTTTATCAATATCGCCATGAAAACAATTCAGGATTTTCCAGATAAACATTCCTTTTCCGGTTAACATAGGCGTTCCTCACTAAAATTCTTATTTGTCGTGCTTTTGTCTTTTCTTATTTCGGCTATGTTTGTTGTGCTCTCTTCCTAGACTTTGAAATACTCCAAGAGTCTAGGGTGCATTTAACGCTTTCTTCAGAATGCGACGGATCGCGTTAAAGTTGGGAAGCTGTACCTGCGCTCCTCCTGGTGTCACCCACGAGGAAACTACATCTTGATTAATAAAGTATTGTTTAATAAGAGATCTATCTGTTAATTTTGCTGCAGTTGGAGACAGGGAGACCACTGTACCCAGGTCAAGGTTGGTAGTTATATTGTTGATGTAGGTGTTGTACAGTTTTGGGATCTTGGAAAGAATATCCAAAGACAAGAAACGATCCAATATAGCACCCAAAACCAACTGTTGGCGGACATTGCGGCTAAAATCATTGGTTGTCATCCGGGATCTTGCATACCAAAGAGCTTCTTTGCCGAGTAAAAGTTGCCTGCCTTGATATACACAATGGTCCAATCCGTGATTCCAGTTATCATCACAAACCGTTTGCGGAACATCGACATAAATCCCATCCAGATCGTTAATGATATATTCAAATGTCCACAGGTTGATCAGAATGTAATAATCTGGTTCAAACCCGAAATTATGCATGAAAGTCTGCTTCAGGATAGGAAATCCTCCATGGGCAAAAACAGTATTGATACGCTGATCGGTCCATTTTGGAATAAAAACATAAAGATCACGAGGAAATGAGGTGACACTAACCGTGTCTTCCGTGGTATTGATCGTTACCAGGATGATAGTATCTGTTCTACCGATATAGCCTTTATATTTTTGATCAGACCCCAGAAGAATGATATTTATCTGCCCATCCGGTTGAGAAATGGGATCAACTCCTTGGGAATTACTGACTGGTTTGATATTCTCTGGTTGGGGAGTGATGGTAGGAATTGGAGTTGGATATTCTGTTGGAATATAGGTTTCTGTAGAGGTTAGAGGTTGAAAAGCGGTGGCTGTTGGTGTGGAACCTTGGGGAACTTCTAATATTTCTACCTTTGTTTTTGACGCAGCTGAATAGGTCAATCTCTTACCAAACACAGGAACAAGAACTACCAAAACCAGAAGTGTCAATCCCAGTATAAGAATAAGACCGCGTTTGTTCTTTAGCATAATTTGGCTATTCCCTGCAAATTCCGAACCTCCAGCCGAGAGAGTTCGAAGCCATTAACCCCAGATAGTTCTTATCTAGCTCTTACTTGGGTTAATTAAAACCCAGTTAACGGATAAGGTGTAATATTTATCCTGCCTGAGGGGAAAGGTAGCAAGAATCGTACCAGTTTACCGTATCTCGGCAGGATTTTCATCTGATTGGAAAGCTAACAGCAAACTTACGATTGTTCCTTCCCCCGGTTTGCTTTCGACCCACATTCTCCCGCCTTCATTTTCAACCAGATTCTTAGTGACGTATAAATTAGTCATAACCTGGTTCAATTTTTCCTGTTGATCTGCAGTTAGATGATCGTTTAACACCGCAGCAATTTCATCAGGTAAGTATCCATCACCTTGATCTGCAATCTTAATATGAGCAAAGTGCTGGGTCTGATCCTCCTCGTAAACCTGAGTCCGGATGTTTATTTCGCCTTCCACCTTGGATTCTTCTACTGCGTTGGATATCAGGAATGATAAGATTTCCTGGAATAAGGCATGATTCATGGTTAAGAGTGGAGGGCTATCTGGTAAATCAAGTTCGGTTTCAATTTTCTTTTTCTTGATTTGTTGGCCCATATCATCCAGGCAGTTTCGAATCGCTTCTTCAAGATTAGCTGATCGTTTGCTGTCCGGATCTTCCGAAGCGGGTTCCGATTCCTGTTCTTGCCGATCTGCATCACTCAGTACCACAGGTGGGACTTTTTTTCCGATCTCCTGAATTTCCTTTTCAATCACCAAGATATACTTACGTAAAGCCTCGGTTGATTCCTTTTTTGAAAGGTCAACCAGCATAGCAAGATGCCGCTGCAGGGCATTGTCATTTACCTTCAATTGTTGATGTTTGGCTGTTAAGGAATCCTGGTCCATGAGCAAATGCTGGTGCTCTTTCGAAAGCACAGCCATTTCTTTTTTCAGAGTTTGCTTATCCTGGGTTATTTGGGTCAGTTTGGAAGAAAGGTCCCGGATGGTGTTTTTTACACTTTCAGTTTCTTCTTTTTGGGTTGCCAGGTGGTAGTTAAAAGCTGCTTCAAACAACTCGGATAATAACTGCAAATAATCTTGATCTTCCCTGGTCCAGGGTCGGTTTGAGAAAGGTGAGAAAAGAACCACGCCAATTGTTTTATTTGTTCCTGGAACATGAACCGGGGCAGCGAGCAGGTGACCGGGTTTCGATAACTGGAGTATCTTGGATAAGTGAGATAAATCACGGGAAGTACTGCTGGCAGGGATGTGAAGCATTTTTCCCCGCTGAATATAGTTCGTGAGCAAGGGAATATTTTTGCTGTCCAGTGTAAGTGCTTGCAGGGGTTCCTCTCGGATTAAATCATACCCGGCAATGATGCGAATTTTCCCATGCTTATCTGGTGTGTCAATGATCAAGGTGAGATCGGACAGGATTAAATAAGATGTCGCCTGGGCGATCTTGTATAGGATTCCATCAGGATCTTTTTCATTAAATAATTTGTACAATAATTGTAGGATATTGAAATCAACACTAACGCTGCGTCTGGTGAGGTCCTCATCCCTTGGTTTATCTGTTAATATTTCATCACCGATTGGAAATCGTTCTCCAAGCAGTAGTAGCAAAGGATAAGCTGCCAGTTGTGAAAGGTGTAAAGGTTCCAGATCAGAGCTGATTAAGGCTAAGATGGACCCTATTCCCAGTAGACTCGCCATAGCCAGTCCGTGCTGCCAGAAATTCGGTTTCCGGACCACAATTAAACCACAGCCAATCAGAAGTACCAGGATGGATAATCCTTGCCAGAACACTATTGATCCGGTAAAACCCTCCAAGAGGGAGGGGGTAAATATTGTTTGGAAAGTGATTAAAACCCCAGTTAAAAAAATCAGGCTTAAGACAGCTGGATCCACTTCTCGACTGGGTTCTGGAAAAGCCCACAGCCAGCAGATTAATAACAATCCCATCAATGATGTGGCTTGATCAAGAGCTAGTAGATCAGGTGAAAATACCGGATTTCCTTGCCAGGTGATGTAGGTCAATAAGAAGACTAGCAGCCGGAGGATGGTTAATCCAATCATTCCCTGGACCATACGGAATCCCTGAGGAAATCTACCCCGCAACCATTTCCGGACTACTTTCGTAAGGGTGATGGAGCAGATCAGGATAATCAACAGAGAATATCCCAGGTAGGTCATTGGTAAATTTGTCGGGTTGATTCCGGTTTGTAACATGCTCATAAGGGACACCTTATTGAATTATAGCACGTGTTATTGATGTGGAAAACAATCAGCAAAGGACTTAAAAGGTGCCAGAAATTGAGTTGAAATCCATGGAAAATGACGCAAGGTTGACAAAATAACAAGTCGGGGTAAAATTGCACCTGCAAGTAAAAATTTTATGCCGAAGTGGCGGAACAGGCAGACGCGCTACGTTCAGGGCGTAGTGGGATTTACTCCCATGTGGGTTCGACTCCCACCTTCGGCACAGAATCAGTCTCTAACTATAAGTTAGAGACTTTTTTTTCCACTTTATTTGAATTATCCAGGCAGGTATCGGCATAATTTTTGCAATTAGAGAATGGATTGCGATCACGCGGGTTGTGAGATAAGATTAAGATATGGAATTAAAGAAAGGCAAAACGGTTTTTCTGGTCGGATTTCTCCTGATATTGATCATCTGGATGATCGTTTTTGGGGGGAGAATTGCCGAATTAAATCGACTGACAAGTGAGTATGATCAGGCCCAGGAAACGATGATTGCCCTGACGGCCACTACTCGCGCGCTGTCTACAGAGGTTATTAGAGCAGCATCAGATGTTGCTGTTGAGGAATGGGCTTATGAAAACCGCCGCTGGATCCGGGAGGGGGATCATCGCATCGCAGTGGTGCCGGTGGAAGGTACACCGGCAGTGCCAACCCTGATTCCGACAGTCACCCAGCAGCCGCAAAACCTGTTCCGGGTTTGGTGGGATTTATTCTTTAACACAAAACCTTGACTGGGCTTTTTTGCCATGCTATAATCGGCAACCTATAAATAACGCGGGGTAGAGCAGTGGCAGCTCGTCGGGCTCATAACCCGGAGGTCCCAGGTTCGAATCCTGGCCCCGCTACTCGAAACTCAGAAACCGCTCAACATCATCTGTTGAGCGGTTTCTTGTTGTGTTTAAGTCTGTTTAAGTCTGATTTATTTTCTGTCTCGGACCCTTTAATTCTCCAGGAAAACAAGACCATTAATAACAATGGGATGAATGCGGGTCCAACCATCACATTTTTAAACTGGGGCAAGTGTGCCAGCAAAAATCAGCCAGGCTAATACGGATTTCGATATCAAACTTAATATGATGTACGCACGCTCACCAAAAAGGTAATCTTTCCATGGTCCCACTTTCTTATACTGAAGCACCATATTAATCGCAAATACGTTAAAGAAGACAAACAGTGTTGGATTAATCACATAAACAAAATCTGGTGGCTTTGCATCACCTGAGTTGACCGACCCAATGAAGAATACAAAGATCACGATCCAGGGGATGATACCTGCAATGCTGCCGAAAATGAACGAAGTCCAATCTGTCTTCTTTGTGGTCTGGTTGTGCAGTTCCATCAATATCCCGAAAAGATTCATCATCGCGTTCAGTCCAAATATCAAGATTATTACACCCAGGTCCCACATTCCTGAGAGCATGCCGATTAAGACGATCATGAGAGATGAGCTAAGCGCATATTCAACAAAGCGTATTGGGTTCATACCTTTTTTAAGGTTCTGTGCATATCTGTCGTAGCCAATCGTCGCCAGGTAGAAGTGAGCTGCTGCTGAGATTAGTAGAAAGGCTGCCACGGCAGGACCAAAGCGAAGTTCATAAAGGAGCTTTGGGTCTGGGAGCAGTGATAATGTTTCAGGGTTGAAATTGAGGAAGTTTGTAAATATGGGGTAGGTGGTTTCATTACTGAGCACCACCATGAGGATACCCTGGATGAAGTGCAGAACTCCCATTATAAGGTTAAAGCGTTTGAGCTTGGTGAGTTTTTCATCCACGGTAATTGTCGAATTTGTGTTCATTTTATTTTTCTCCTTAAATAAATAGTAAATAAAGTTGAATTTGAATGGATAATTTCCCTCAATATACACGAAAACCCATTATTTGTCAAGTATTTGCAATGCTTAACTAGACAAAAAGTGGATATTTTGCGAAGATAAACCATAATCCAAGCAATATATCCTGACAGAATCATCCATTAATAGAGAACCGCGATACAACCTCAGCTTTATCATCCATTGATCGTTACCTCAGATAATGTGTTAACTGGTGTGTTTAACTGGCTGGGATGGG
>RCNF010000173.1_pt1 | contig 30021 bp, 23 predicted proteins | sample 2041311 | NCBI WGS metagenome assembly RCNF01 (sample SAMN09708228, study PRJNA481090) | Marine sediment metagenome, whole genome shotgun sequencing project. | biome: marine sediment; feature: ocean; material: sediment; isolation source: Sewage treatment plant 2 marine sediment (STP2) ...
CTCCCGACATAGCCAAACCAACTGAAGCCGCGACCGATTCCGGCCGCGGCTCCGGATGACGTTGGTTTCGGTTCAGTCCTCTTCAGCTTTTGTATCCGGAATCAGTCCGAGCGCCTCGCGCAGTTTGACTTCGATCTCTCCCGCGGTATCGGAATGATCCTTCAAATAGGCCCGGGCTGCCTCGCGTCCCTGACCGATCCGCTCCTCGCCGTAGGAATACCACGAGCCGGATTTCTGGATCAGTCGATGCTCGACCCCGAGATCGAGGAGCTCACCCTTTGACGAGATCCCCTCACCGTAGAGAATATCGAACTCGGCGATCTTGAACGGCGCTGCCACCTTGTTCTTGGCCACCTTGGCCTTGGTACGGCTGCCGATGACCTGATCGCCCTGCTTGATGGCGGCAATCCGCCGGATATCAATTCGCACCGACGAGTAGAACTTGAGGGCGCGTCCGCCACTGGTGGTTTCGGGGCTGCCGAACATGACGCCGATCTTCTCGCGGATCTGATTGATGAAGACCAGGCAGGTGTTGGATTTGGACACGATACCGGCGAGCTTGCGCAGTGCCTGGGACATGAGCCTCGCCTGCAAGCCGACCACGGCGTCGCCCATGTCGCCCTCGAGTTCGGTCCGCGGCACCAATGCCGCCACCGAATCGATGACGACGACATCGACCGAACCTGAACGAATGAGCGTTTCGGCGATTTCCAACGCCTGTTCACCGTAATCCGGTTGCGAAATGAGGAGCTCGTCGAGGTTGAGGCCGAGATTGCCTGCGTACTCCGAATCGAGGGCATGCTCGGCATCGATGAATGCGGCCAAGCCACCCGCCGCCTGGGCGTTGGCGATCACGTGCAGCGCCAGGGTCGTCTTTCCCGAGGACTCGGGACCATAGATTTCTACCACGCGGCCCTTTGGCAATCCACCGACGCCGAGGGCGGCATCGAGGGCAATGGATCCGGTGGGAATGACATTGACGAGAATCTTCGGCTTATCTCCGAGCCGCATGACCGCGCCTTTGCCGAATTGACGCTCGATCTGGCCAATGGCCGTTTCCAACGCCTTGAGCTTGTCGCCGTTGTTGGTACTCATGAGTTTCTCCTTCTGCAGAATGCAGCGTGGTGGGACCACTTCATCCTAGGGGCGGGACCCCGTTGCGTCAAGGGCGACCCGCCAACGATTTACCGAGTTTTTGCTGAAGGTCGTGTTCGAGGACGAGGCGCGAGATTTCGACTTCGCGCCGGGCCGCATCGAAGCTTTCTGAACACGCCCCTGGCTCCACCCGCTTCATGGTCTCCAACTCGATGCACTCTCCATCGGTGAGGAGCGGGCCCCGCCGGAGATAGAGATGGGTGGTATCACGCCAGCAGCGGTACTCGCCCACCACCGGTCCCGTTCCCGGTGTACCGAGAAGATTTCGACCCGTGAAGGCATACGGCCCGGGATCCACCCCGAGCAGCGCGAGCAGGGTCGGCGCGACATCGGCGTGGCCCGCGGGACGATCCAGGGCCTCGTTCAGCACCGAGGACCTTGGAATCCCGATCAGCAAAGGCACCTGCTGACTCAGATACCAGCCGGCCGCGTCGTGGGAGGTTCCGAGCGCCTCGGCGATTTCCGACCGCCACTCGAAACCAGCGTCGTGATCGCCCCAGAGAACCACCACGGTACGATCTCCGAGGCCAGCCGCCTCGAGTCCGGTCATCAATGTCCGGAGGGCCCGATCAAAGTGGTGCATGGTGTGGAGGTAGTTCCCGAAGGGGGTTCCCTCCCACTGCCCGACGTCGAGCTCCTTGAGGTGATCCGGAAACCCCTCGAACGGATGATGAAGCGACAGGGTCAGGAGATAGGCGCACCAGGGCTCCGTCATTTCACCCAAGCGCCCCACCGCCTGGGCGAGAAAATCGCGATCGTTGAGACCCCAGCCGATCTCCTCACCGGGTGAGAACGCATCGGCAAACAGGCTCTGATCAAAACCATAGGCCCGGTGGGTGATCCGACGATTCCAGAAAGCGCCATCGAAGGGCACCGCGGAAAGGGTCTGATAACCACGCTCGGCCAGGATCGATGCCAGGCTGGTGTAGTCGTTCTCTGCGTGAAGGAATGCGGCGGCGCCTCGATCGGGGGGCAGTAAGGAAACCTGGGTTGCGAGCTCCGAATCTGACGACCGGCCCTCCTCGGTCTGATCGGTGACATTGTTGAACAGGAGATTCTCCCCAGCCATGGAGTTCAGAAACGGGGTCACCTCTTCACCGCCGATCCGATACCCGACGATAAAGGCCTGTAGCGATTCCACCTGGATCATCACGAGATTTTTGCCCCGGGCGGCGCCAAAGAAAGGTCCCGATCCGGCCCGCATATCCCGGCGCTCGGCAAAGAAGCTCAGGATCTCGGTGTAGTCGTGCTCGTCGAGTTCGGGTCGCGCAACTCCCCGCAGCACGAATCCGCCGAGATCCACGGCATGGAGGTTGAGCACACCGATCTGCCTGGCCAGATGGGTCGTGTGGAAGATCTGACGGTATGGCGCCGGAGCGCCGCGTGAGGCGATGGCGCCGAGGACGGCGAAACCGATCACAGTCGCCCCGATCACCGCGGCAATCCGCCGGCGTCCGACCGACCCATTCTGAATCCGCGCGACCAGCCACATCAGCACGAGAGCGACCGGAAGATCGGCCCAGAACCACAGATCACCAACCCTCAGCAGGCTGCGGACACTGGCCTCGACCTGGCCAATCTGATTCACGGAGGAAAATGCCGCCACCGAAATCAGATCGCCGAAAAACCGCTCATGGATGAGATCGGCAAAGAGAACCGTGGTCACGACCGCCACGATCAGCCACGAAACCCACGGCCGGACCATGCTCGGAAGGGCGACCAGGGCCAGGGCAATCAGAGCCGCAGTGGCGCAGGCGAGACAGAGACCAGCGACCGACCACCCCAGACCGGCGTCTGAAAGAACCCAGCCCTGTTTGGCGACGACGGCCGCCGCGCACCAAAGCACATCCGCCAGGACCCAACCCCCGGCCAGGCGGCCGCGCCAAAAGAGTATCCCGGCGATGACTACGACCATGAATACCAGCACCGCCCACGGGAGAGGGCTCATTGCGACGGCCGGAACAACCAGAAAGACGAGCGCCGGGGACGAATCGGCGTCCCGCTGGGAAAACCAGCACACGCCCTCTTCCACCATGTCCCACTGGAAACGAAGGAATCCCGTGGATGGGGGCGCCGTCACCACCGCATCGAGCTCGATGACTTCACCCGGCGCCACCGGTCGAGTCACCGCCGCTCTGAGTCCTTCCCAGGCCACGATCTCACCATCGGCGGCGAACCAGTGGAATGACAGCGAGACCGACCCGTCACCGGGCCAGATCCTCGAACCGTCGTTGCGCAGCAGCACTCGCACAGATCGATCACTCCCGGCGCGCAGAACCCTCGGGGTTTTCACTCGAACAAGCGAGAAGGCGTGGGTCGGAGCGACGGTCACGCTCTGGAGCTCGACCGGAGTGGGATCGACCTCGGAAACCCACAACACGCCCTCCTGCACCACATCCCACTGTAGGAGATACTCTCCGGCGCGGTCCGGAGCTCGCAGAAGAACCCGGAAAACTCGGCTTTCGCCAGGCAGGAGCGGCCGGTCGAATCCGGTTCGTTCGCCATCCCAGGCGACGATTTCACCGGCCGGAGTCAGCCAGTGGTATCCGAGGGCGAAACCCGAGTCCGCCGACCATGGAATCCGACCCCGATTCTGGACCTCGAGATCAACCTCGATCGTCTCTGTTGTCCCGATGGTCAGCGCTGTGCGGGGAGGGATGACGGCAAGATCGTGGGGATCTCCCGGACCGGCCGCAGCCACGCCGACCAGGGCGACGAAGAGCCAACCGAGCAGCCACCGTTGATTGGGCGCCATGGGCGACACCAGCCCCACCGCCGGCTGAATCGGGTGGAGGTCTATTGACCGCTCACCGGGTAGCGGTTGTTGTAGATCTCGACCACGGTTTTGGTGAGATTCACCGGGTCGGCGACATACATCATCGGCTGCCCACCGAGGAGAAAGATCGCGTCAAAGTCGTTTGCCTTGGCGTACTCACCGCCGATGGCTCCGATTTTCGATGCAATATCCGAGAGGACCTGGGTCTTCTTGGATTCGAGTTCGCGTTCGTACTGACGGCGGGCATCTTCGAATTCGCGCATGGCGTCGATCTGCCTTCGTTCCATCTCGGCGAGCGCATCGGGCGTTGCGGTCCCCTGCTGGTCATTGATCTGGTCGCTGAGCGCGAGCACCTCATCCCTGAGTCGGTCAAGACGGGCATGATAGGGCGCCTGCCAGCTCTGAAGCTCAGCGAGCTTCACCTTTCCCTCGTCGACCAGGGCAACCGCTGCTTCGGCGTCGACAAAACCGATCTTGCCGGCCGTCGCCGGAAGCGCGATAAGAATGAGAACCAGAATGATGGGCACTGTCAATCGACGCATGTGGCACCTCCGAAGGACTGCGGATTCTATCACGGGTGCGGGGTCAGGATGTTAGGAGGTCAGGATGTTAGTGACTCCCAACCAGCGAGCGAAGCGAGCGCTGACAGCGACCGAAGGGAGCGCTCACTTTCTTACTAGCGAGCGAAGCGAGCGCTGACTTCCTCACTCACTCACTCACTCTTCCGCCTCACTCGTGAACCGATAGCCAACTCCCCTGACCGTATGGAAATGCTGGGGGTGTTTGGGGTCGCTTTCGAAGTGCTTTCGAAGACGGTGAACAAAGGTATCCAGAGTACGGGTCGCGGTGTCGAAGGTGTATCCCCACACCGTCTCGAGAAGTTCGCCGCGAGTCAGAACGCGGCCATCGCTCTCGGCAAAGAACCGAACCAGCATCACCTCTCGGTCAGTGAGCGAAACCTCACCACTGAGGGTCGTGGCCCGCATGGTCGAAAGATCGACCTGATACTCACCCACGGCCACAATCGGGCCGGTCCGTGACGGCGTCTGGGACCAGGCCGACCGCCGGAGAATCCCACGCACACGCAGCACCAATTCCTCGATCACGAACGGTTTGGTCAGATAGTCGTCCGCACCCAACCGAAGCCCGAGGACGCGGTCGGCATCGCTGCCCCGGGCGGTCAAGAAGAGAATCGGGATGATGCTGCCACCAGCCCGCAGGCGGCGGCAGACCTCCAACCCATCGATACCGGGGAGCATGATGTCGAGGACCAGCAGATCAGGTTGAGGCGAACCTTCGTCGAGGAGGGCCAACGCCGCTTCGCCGCTGCCCACGCTCGCGGTTGTGAACCCCTCCAACTCCAGGTTTCGGCACAGCCCATCGGCCAGATGCTCGTCATCTTCAACGATCAGGAGGCGGATCGGGTTCGGAGTGGATTCAACTGAAGCCATGTGCTTTTCCTATTGTATCGTCTCCGGGCTCAGGAAGGCAGCAGAATTCAGCGTGAGGGGAACGGCACACAACACGGAGAGATCGCAGATAGCGTTAGTTAACGCAGATACATCGCAGTTGAGAGTGGGCGGAATCCGGCTTCGCCCTTGGCTAGCTCTCGCCGCATTCCGGCCTTTCGATGCCGTGGTCCTTGAGCTTCCGCCAAAGGGTGACTCGTGACACCCCGAGGCGATCGGCGGCTTCCTGCATCCGCCACCCGCTTCGATGGAGCACCTCGGTGAGCAGTCGTTGCTCGAGTGCCGCCAACGGATTTTCGGTGCGCAGCAACTCGTCGACCAGATGGCTGCTGTAGCCATCAGCGGGCACGTGCTCCTCCTCGATCCTACCGTTGGCTGCCGCCACCGCCGCAACCATCGCCTTCTCGAGGCCTTCAAGCCCCATGCCACACCCGAGACGACCGAGTTTCGCCATCGCCCCCGGCGCCACGGTGGTCCCGGGCGACAGAGTCTCCACCCACGCCGTGATCATCAAAGCCAGATCATCACGCAGCTCTTCCATGGTCGGGAGTTCGACCACTTCGGCGACCAGCTTCCCATCGACCGGCGGATCCCCGGGATCGGCTCCGACAACCACCTGCCATCCTTCCGGCGGATCGCTGTCGAGAAGCGATGCAGCCGCATCACCATCCGCATACATGGTTCCGGGGGGCCACACGGTCGTGTTCTCCCACGTGCCCACCCACACCTCGAACAGCTCTTCCGGCAGACCGGCAAACCGGTGGACGGCGCGACCGACATCGCGGCACGCCGGCCGCTCGCCGATGAGGACGAGATGTCCGCGGGTCCGACCGTGACGAAGCAGCTTCGACTTCAACGATCGGGCGGCGAGCGACGAACCTGCGAGGTAGAACCCCGGAGCAGGGTCCCGTGGGCGGAGAATCTCCACCGCCCCGAGAAAACGTCCGTCGTCCCCCCGCAGTGGAATCACCGTGATGTTCAGGGGCACAGCCCGCCCGTCCTTTGTGCGATAGACGGTGGCGAAGTTTTCCACCTGCTCGATGTCACTCTCGAGGGCAAAGGTCAAAGGACAGGCATTCTCACAATCCACACCTTTGGTGGTCAGCCGGCAGCGGCCGCCGATGGCCTGATCCTCCTCATACCCCAGCAGGCGTCGTGCCGGAGAATTAACAAAACGGAGGATGCGCTCGTGGTCGAGAATCAGCACCGCGTCGTCAACGCGCTGCAGCACATCCGCCCATCTCGCCGCAAGGACCGGTTCGAGAGTATCCTGTCGATTCACGCCACACGTAACACACGATGGCGCGAGCTTATTCGCGCCCCCGAGGGCGATTAGCGTTCGATTTCAAGACCTTCCTCGATGGCTGGCTCCGCTCCCGCAAAATACATGGCGGTGTTGGCAATCGGAACAAGCATGGCGTGGCGTTGTCCACGGATCTCCACGATGAGATGGTAAAAACCCTGCGGAGAGATCGACACCAGCGTCGCAGCGGTGCCCTTGGCGTCTATCAGTGGACAGTAAACGGATACCTGGCCGGGTATCTCCATGAGTGCTCCCTTCGTCCTTCCTTCACATGGTACCGCGTCGCTCACTCGTCATCATCGAACTCGTTCGATTTGATCTCGCCATACTCCTTGAGTTTGCGTTGCAGCGTCCGCAGTCCGATCTCAAGGAGGCCCGCCGCGCGGGCGCGGTGCCCATCGGTGTAGTCAAGGGTCTGCAGAATCGCCTCCTTTTCGATATCGGCCATCGGTCGCGGCTGCCAGTGATCACCATCGAACGACGGCGGCGCCGCGGTGGGGACCCGGTACTCCATGGGCAGGTCTTCAAGGGTGATCTCATCGGTCTCGGCGAAGAGCACCAACGACTCGACGAGATTGCGAAGTTCGCGAACATTCCCGGGCCAGCCATGTCGTTTGAGCGCGGTCAATACAGCAGGGTGGACACCATTGACATGGCGTCCGATCTCTTCGTTGAAGTGGTTGAGGAAGTGCTGGACAAAGAGCGGAATATCGTCAATCCGGTTGCGCAGTGGCGGGATGGATAGGGTCACCACCTTGAGGCGATAGTAGAGGTCCTGTCTGAAGCTCCCCGCCTGCACCCACTTTTCCAAATCGCGGTTGGTCGCGGCGACCAGCCGAAAGTCAATCGGAAACTGGGTCGCCCCCCCAACCCTCGTCACGACTCTCTCTTCGAGAACCCGCAGCAACTTGACCTGGAGATCGGCCGAGAGCTCGGAGATCTCGTCGAGGAAGAGGGTTCCCGCCGATGCCGACTCGATGAGTCCGATTCTCCGCTGGTGCGCCCCCGTGAAAGCGCCCTTTTCGTGACCGAAGAGCTCGGACTCGAGAATCTCACCCGGAATGGCGCCGCAGTTGACCGCGATGAAGGGGCCGTTCTGCCGGTCCGAACGCTGGTGAAGCGCGTTGGCCACCAGCTCCTTCCCGGTGCCCGACTCGCCGACGATGAGAACCGTCGACCGCGTGGGCGCCACGATCCGCAGCCGATCGAGAACCTCTTCCATCCCTCGTGAGTGCCCGACGATTCCTTCGAAGCCGAAACTCTTTTCCAGGCGTTCTTTGAGCTTTCGGTTCTCGGTCGACAGCGCTCTGCGTTCGAGCTGCAACTGGACACGTTGGCGAAGTTCCTGCACCTTGACCGGCTTTGTCAGGTAGTCATCCGCGCCTCCCTGCAGGGCGGCCACGGCATCCTCGACATCGGCGAATGCCGTGACGAGGAGGAACGGCAGACCCGGCCATTCGGCCCTGACCTGACGCAGCAGTGAGTAGCCGTCCATACCGGGCATCCGAACATCCGACACCACAACATCCACCGGATCGCCCGACCGCATCCGATCGAGAGCCTCTTGGGCATCCGGGAAGGCCCGAACGTCGTACCCGACCCGCTCGAGCGTCTTGGCCATGGCTTCGCGTGAACCATCGTCATCGTCAACCAGAAAGATCACATCGGCCACAGTGAATCGCCTCCCTTTCGCCTCATCAACTCCTCGAGGCCGTCCTCATCCACGATCTCGACGCCGAGGCTGGTCGCCTTGGCCAACTTGCCGCCGGCATCGACACCGGCAAGGAGGTGGGTTGTCTTGGACGAGACCGATCCCACAACCGTTGCTCCGAGCGCCTCGAGACGCGCCTTGATCTCGCGCCTGGATCGACTCAGAACACCGGTGACCACGACGGTCATTCCGGTCAGGGGCTGTATCCCGGCCTCATCGATCCGGGTTTTCTCCGGGTCGATGCCCCGCGAACGAAGACCATCGATCAGACTCCGATTCCGATCATCGGCAAACCAACCCACCAGCGACGCCGACAGCGATGGGCCGATACCGTTGATGGTTTCCAGCTCTTCGGACCGGGCCGCGGCGAGCGCCTCCAGAGTCGGAAACCTCTGTGTAAGCTGCCGCGCTGCACGCTCGCCGACACCGGGAACGCCAAGACCGAAAAGGAGCCGGTGGAGGGGCCTCGAACGAGCAGCATCCAGCTCCGCAACGAGTTTATTTGCAGATCTCTCCTGCCATCTCGGCAGCTCGGCAAGGGTCGCCGCATCGAGGTCCCACAACGACGCCACGTCGGTGATGAGTCCAGCCGCGATGAGCTGGTCGAGCTTCTTGCCTCCAAGACCCTCGATCTCCATCGCACCACGCGAGGTGAAGTGGCGCAGACGCGCGGCGACGACCCCCGGGCAACGGGAATTGGGGCAGCGCAGCGCGACCTCGCCCTCCTCGCGAACCACCGGCGTCCCGCACGAAGGGCAACGGGTCGGGACCGAAACCTGTTCGGCGCCTTCCGGCCGCTGTGAACTCACCACGCCGACCACTTTAGGGATCACTTCCCCGCCCTTGGTCACCCAGACGGTGTCTCCGACTCTCAGATCGAGGCGTTCGACTTCATCGAAGTTGTGCAGGGTCGCACGCGAGACCGTGGAGCCCGATAACGCCACCGGCTCGAGCTCGGCGACGGGGGTCAATACACCGGTTCTACCGACCTGCACGACAACGTCCTCAACCACCGTCATTCGTCCTTCGGGTGGAAATTTATAGGCCACCGCCCAACGAACGGCGCGCGCGGTCGCACCCAGGGTCGCCCGCTGGGCCGCACCATCGATCTTGACGACGATCCCGTCGGTGTCGTAGTCGAGCTGCATGCGGTCCTCTTCCCACCGATCGATGAAAGCCTCGGCCTGATCGAGGTTTGAGCATCGCTCGATATGAGGGCTTATCGGCAGCCCCAGCTCGGCCAGCCACTCAAGATCCTCGATGTGACTCGTCGCCTCACGATCCGCCGCCCGGACCAGTTGGTAGCACCATACCGACAACCTGCGACGGGCCGCCTGCCGGCCGTCGAGCAGTCTGATCGACCCGGCGGTTGCGTTGCGCGGGTTGGCGAGTTCAGGCTCGCCTGCCTCCAACCGAGCCCGGTTGAGCTCCGAGAGGGTCGACCGAGCCATATAGACCTCACCACGGACCTCGAGCAGCGAGGGCGCTGCTTCGAGGACCAACGGCAGTCCGCGGATGGTCCGGACGTTGGCCGTCACATCGTCGCCCACAGTCCCATCGCCGCGGGTCACCGCCCGGACGAGTCGTCTGTCCCCATAGATAAGTGAGATCGACACCCCGTCGATCTTGAGTTCCGCCGCCAGATCTCCGGGATCGCGCCCGAGCTCACGCTCGGCCCGCACCCACCAGGAACGGAGCTCCTCCTTGGAATAGCTGTTGTCCAACGACAACATCGGGTGGGCGTGTGCGACCTGAACGAGTCCGTCCAGGGGGCGGCCCCCGACCCGTTGGGTCGGCGAATTGGGCGTCATCAACTCGGGATGATCCGCCTCCAATTCCTTCAGCTCGGAGAAGAGCTGATCGTATTCAAAGTCCGAGATCTCGGGGGTGGCGAGGACATAGTAGAGGTGGTCGTGTCGGCGAAGGAGTCGGCGCAGCTCCTCGGCGCGCCTCTCGATGCACATCACCGCCTCCTGCGCCGCGGCCGGCGCCGTCGTTTCGTCCCTCCGGGGGGTGCATCCTCGGTGGTGGGCGCCTCGGCTGGCTTCTTCAACTGCTCCACCGCCGTCGACCAGCCCTGAACTGCCTCAGCCGGTGCGAGTCCCGCCTTTCCGGCGAGTCTGAAGAGTCCCAGCGCGACCCTGAAATAGTCCTGCCGGGCGAGCTTGAGAACCTGTCGGCCGCGCTCGGGAGCGCGTTGCATCTTTGTCAGGGTAAAGAGGCCCTGTGAGAGCAGGTGGAAGGTGTGATTGGACAGCCGCAGGCCGGTGGCCGCGGGTTCGAGCAGGGTCGTGATCCGGCGAAGCATCTCCACGTTGTCGAGCTTGCGCCCATCGGCCGTCACCTCGGCAAACTCCCGGTAGAAGGGGTGGAGATAGAACGCGCCGATCACGGTTGAATCGGCAAGCCGATCGCCGCGGACCACCGCCCGGTCGACTTCGGTCAGCACCCGGATATCTTCCTTGGCCACTCCGGCGATTCCTGGAAACGCAGAATCGAAGAGGCCCGCTCCCCTCCAGGCCGAATAGATCGCAGCTGCGTTTCCGGAACGCAGGGTTTCAAAAAGCTCGTAGCTGAGGCGGGCCGGAGACGCCTCGGTGATCTCATCGCAGCACTCAACAATGGCTTCCCTCGTCCGTGTCTCGATGGCGAAGGAAAGCCGGGCGCTGTATTCCAGGGCCCGCATCATTCTGACCGGATCCTCCCGGAATCGCCGCACGGGTTCGCCGATGGTTCGGATGAGACTGGCCTTAAGATCCTCGAGACCGCCGACATAGTCGATGACCGAGAAATCCGAAATGTTGTAGAACAGCCCGTTGATGGTGAAGTCACGACGCTGGGCGTCTTCGGCCGGGGTGCCGTAGATCGCCGGATCCACACGGGTCGGAGCCGGGGTGCGATCGGGCTCGGCATCCGCTTCCGCCGCCTCCGCCTCGGCCTCGTCCCAGTCATCCGGACCCTCCGGCGGCTCCGGACTCGCCCTGAATGTCGCGACTTCGACGACTTCTCCCCTGAACATCACGTGAACCAGGCGAAAACGCCGCCCGATGATGCGTGAATTCTTAAAGAGCCGCCGAATCTCCTGCGGCTGCGCGTTGGTCGCGATGTCAAAATCCTTGGGTTGGCCGCCCAGCAGGAGGTCTCGTACCGCACCACCCACCAGATACGAGGTGTAGCCGGATCGGTGGAGCCTATAGAGAACTTTGACGGCCGACGAAGACAAACCGCCCCGAGAGACCGGGTGGTCGGGCCGGGCCACGATCAACGGGGTCACTGCGTCGGTCCCTCCCACGTTTTGATGCACGGATTTGATTGCAATGAAGTACCTCGTGGTCGCCGCCGCGTCCTTTTCCTTACGCTCGACTGGACTCTCCTCGTAGAACTGCGGGCGGGCTCCGGAGACGGACTCCCCGGTGCAGGGGTGATCCTATCAAACCGGCCGGGCGCGATGCCCGGCCGGTGGTTGGATTCTATTGAACGGTCAACCGGTGGTAATCAGTCCACCGACATCCCCACGGTACCGCCGTTCGCCTGCGGATTGTCGACGATGAACCGGCGTTCGCCGATAAATGTCCGTCCGCCCCAACGATCCTCGGTCCAGATCACCAACACGTGATCGCCATCGGCGAGGTCCGCCGAGACGGTGTCGTAGGCGTAGGCATACCCGGCGTTTGCGGTGAAATAAGTCGGGAACCAGGGATAGAGGTCAGGGACCTCGGGGCTCGGAAGGAACATCTCATCGACATAGTCGACGAATTCTCCGTCCACCCAGACTTCGATTTCCTCGACAAAGTCGAGATCGATGGCCCAACCGGTCACATCGACGGTGCCGGTCACGACCTCTTCCGGAGCCGCGGGGGTGTAGATATCGCCCCAGGACGGCCGGTCCGGATCATCGTCACAATCAAAGATCACCGGGATCTGCGCGATATCGGCGACATTGTTTTCCAGATCTCCTGCGCGGATCTTCAAATAGTGCAGACCCTGACGGAATCCCTTGCGGATGATGAGATCCGATACGTCGATGACAAAGGCGAACCCGCTGTCCTTGGCGTTGGGAACATCGGTGAAGAGTTGCAGAATGTCCATCCGCGGGAGGCCGTAGTAATTCACGTCCATCCGCAGCCAACCATGCCAGAACCCGGGGAAATTCGTGTCGGCGAGGATTGTCCCGTCAAGCAGCATCTGGACATAGCCCACGCCACCATTGTCGACCTGGGCGCCGACATCGAGAGCCCAACCCGTGATCAACTCGGTGACCTGAGGATCTTCGAACGGCGGGCTCGACCAGCCACCGGGATCCGTGCACCCCTTGGCGTACATGATGTGATTGGCGATCGGCCAGTCGATAGCGCCGAACGGCGGCAGATTGTAGTTGACGTTGAAGGTTTGAACATACCGGGTGCCGATGACCCGCGAGACGTTTTCATCATCCACCAACCGGACGGCCAGAACATGGATCCCGTTGGTCCAGTGGGTGGTGTTGAGCATCTTGACCCAACCCGCATTCACGGCATCGGGATGTGATGGGAACATGTGCAGGATATCGGGACGGTGGACACCGGGGACAGCATTACCCACCGACACACCGTCCACCTGGATCTCGATGAACCGGATCTCGGAGTCATCGAGGGCCCACCCGGTCACCGGAAAGACGCCACTCATGGGTTGGTCCTTGCCGGGAAGCTCGATTGCGCCGAACGGCGCCTGGTTCAGGCTGTTGTCAACCGTCACCGATCTCTCGCCGAGATCCTCGGTCGTGCCATCGATGAAGCTCACCCGCATGAAGAGGCTGTGGCTGCCATCGCTCAGAGATGCGGAATTGAACGACGTGGCAAAACCCGGACGCTCAAACGGCGTTCCGGTGTACCAGGGGTAGGCCTGGAGCACGTCGTAGCGAGGCTGGTAGAGATCGGCCGTTGCGACATAGGCGCCATCCACGTAGAGGTCGATTTTATCGACCAAAGTGGGTCCCCAATCGCAGTTTCGCCACGCCCAATACGCACCGCAGTCCTCACCGTCGTCGAGGACATAGCCCGTCACCGCCACGAGACCGAAAACAGTCGCCCCATCATCAGGTGTATCGAGACGGAATATGGTCTCTGCAACGGCATTCCCGGCGAGCAAAACCGTGCCCAGAATGAGTATCGCAACGAAAATTCTGTGACGCATCAGGTGTCCTCCTCTGAAGCGCAAGTCCACGCAGACGAAAATCTAACCTGTTCAATGGTATATCAAATGTGCTTCAACGGTCAATGAATTTTGTGATGAACGGCACTTCTTCAGGTCGATTTCTGTGAGTAACCGGTTTCATTTTTTCTTTGAAAATGCGGATCACAATCTCGACCAATTACGCATCGGCTTTCTCGACCTCCCCGGAGGCCAATTCTTCAACGTGAATCCGCGCGCAATTCGCCAATGCCTGGAGATCGAATCCTCCCTCGAGAAACGACAGAATACGGCCACCCGACCACCGCTCGGCAGTTGCGGCCACCGCCGCGCTCAAACGCCGGAAACCCGCCTCCGTCAGGCGCATGCCACCCAAAGGGTCGGCGGCGTGGGCGTCGAAACCGGCCGAGACGATGATGACCGCCGGGCGAAGCCGCGAGGCCACCTCATCGAGGGCCTTCTCAAACGCAGCACAGAAAGTAGAGTCGTCAGCGCCGACGGCGAGGGGGATGTTCCTCGTGGACCCCTCCCCCTCGCCCTCGCCGGTCTCGTCGGCGGTCCCGGTCCCAGGAAAACCGGGAAATCCGTGGACCGAGACATATCCCACATCGGGCCGATCGTAGAATCGCTTTTGGATTCCATTGCCGTGGTGAGCGTCAAAATCAGCGATCAGGACTTTCTCGCCCAGGCTCGCGACGACAATCTCTGCGGCCAGCGCGACCGAATTGAAAAAACAGTAGCCCTTGGCCGCGTCGCTCTCGGCGTGGTGAGAGGGCGGCCGGATCACCACGAAGGCGCGGTCGATCCTGCCGTTGACCAGATCGAGCGCGGCGTTCATCGCAAGGCCCGCCGCCGCCAACGCGGCTGAAAAGGTCCCCTTCGAGAGCCGGCAGTCGTGGCTGTCCAGCCAACCGTGGCCTTCCTCCGATGCCGCGCGGAACCGCTCGATGTAGTCGGCGTCGTGGATCCACTTCAGCACCCCGATGATGTCCGCATCCGGTGGAAGGGGCGCATCCCGATCGACGGTCCAGCGACCGTCGGCATCGGTTTCCAGCGCGTCCAGAATCACCTGGACCCGGCTGGCCGATTCGGGATGGCCAAGGCCCGGGTCGTGGTCGAGGACCTGAGGGTTGGAACGTACGCAAACTGGTGGACGATCAGGCATTTTCCCCCCGGGTGATAAACGGCGTCTTTTGCCTCCTGTTGTGAAGACCGCGGCATCATACTACCCTGTGGACGATGAAGAGCCCTGCTGTCCGAATCGCTGTCTCGGTGGTGCTGATGATCGCACTCCTGGCGTTCTTTCTCTGGAACGTCGATTTCGACGAAATGATGATCGGTCTCACACAGGCAAACCCATGGCTCATCGGCCTGGCGGCGTTGCTCGCGCTCTTGTCCTATGGGGCGAGGGTGATCCGTTGGATGCTCATCCTTCGACCGGTCGCCAAGGTCCGTCTTTCGAGTGCATTGCTGGCCACCGCGGTCGGCTACGCCGCCATCACCCTGCTCCCAGCCCGGATGGGTGACATCATCCGTCCGGTCATCCTGGCCAAACGGGATCGCTTCCCGGTCTCCGCCGGACTCGCTTCGATTCTCACCGAGCGGGTCTTCGATCTCTGGACCGTGGTGCTCTTCTTTCTCGTGTTTCTGATCTGGCCCCCGACCATGGCGGATCTCGACGCGGGCGCCGAAGCCAACCTCCACCTGCTTCGGATCTCCGGCTACGGGGTCGGCATCGTCCTGGCCATCGGAACCCTGATGCTCCTCGGGCTCTTCCGCTACCAGGATCGTTTCGTCGAAACCCTCAGCAAGCCTATCGAGCGCTTTGCCCCATCGTGGCGCGAGCCCTTCACCAATTTTCTCAACCACTTCCTCGACGGCCTCCGCGTGCTTCAACGGCCCCGTGATCTCGTCGTCACCGCCACTGCATCGTTTGTCCTGTGGTACGTCATCTTCTGGCAGGTGAAGGTCACCCTTTTGGCGTTCCACCTTGATTTTCCGCTCCGGGTGGCGTTCCTGCTCGTGACCCTCGCGGTCCTCGGTCTCGCCATCCCCACCCCGGGTGGAGTCGGCGGCTTTCACAAGGCGACCCAGGTTGGACTCACGACCTTCTTTGGCGTGGAACTCAACCTCGCCACCGCCATCGCCATCGTCTACCACGCCATCTGTTTTGTGCCCATCACGGTGATCGGGCTGGCCTGCCTGCCGATCCTGGGCATGCGCTTTTCCGATGTACGCGGGATGGCTGATGAAGGGGAAGCGGAATGATCTGCCCGTTCTGCGGCGACTCGTCGAGCCGGGTGGTTGATTCACGCGAGGTCCGCGAAGGCGCGGAGATCCGCCGGCGCCGCGAGTGCACCGATTGCTGCCGCCGGTTCACCACCTACGAACGGGTTGACGAGCTGCCGGTCACGGTGGTCAAACGCGATGGTCGCCGCGAGAGCTTCGACCGTGAAAAGCTCCTCAACGGGATGCTTCGCGCGTGCGAGAAGCGTCCGGTTCCACGGCGGGATCTACTCAGGATCGTCGATGCGGTGGAATCCGCCATCGCCTCACAGGAGGTCCGCGAGATGTCCACCGAAGAGATCGGCCACCTGGTCATCGAGCAGCTGCGCAACCTCGACCAGGTCGCCTATGTTCGCTTCGCCAGCGTTTATCGCCGGTTCGAAGACGTCAACCAGTTCATGGAGGAGCTCAAATCTCTTCTCCTCACCCACGACGAATGAGGAACGGAGAGACCGGCGGCGATCCCCGCCCGGCCGCGCTCGAACTCGAAGCCGATATCGTCCACATCGCCGATGAGTTGCCGGTGTTGCCGCTGCGCGACGCGGTCCTCTTCCCATACGCGATCCTGCCGCTTTCGGTGGACCGTGACGCCTCATCACTTGCGGTAGACAGCGCCCTCAGCACCGATCGGGCGGTCCTCCTGCTCTCGCAACGGGATGCCCAGGTCAGCGAACCCGCCGAGGATGATCTCTACTCGGTCGGGTGCGTCGGCACCATCATGCGAGCGGTCAAACTTCCCGACGGTAGCCAACGCATCCTCGTTCAGGGTCTCGCCCGCGCCCACGCCGACTATTTCACCAGCACCCAACCCCATCTCACGGCGCGGATCCGCCTGCTCGAGGAACCCACCCTCGTCAAGGACGACGGCCTGGAGATCGAAGCCTCGGTCAGGAACATTCGGACCCGCCTGGAGCAGATCCAGAGCTTGGGCAAGGGCATCTCTCCCGAGATCATGGTCCTCGCGGCCGATCTCGAGGATCCCGTTCGTCTCGCCGATCTTGCCGCCGCCAATCTCGGTCTGCCGGTCGCCGATGCTCAGGAGGTGCTCGAGACCGATACCATCGAGGCGCGTCTCGCGCTCGTCCACACCTTGCTGGAGCGCGAAATCGCCCTACTCGAAATACAGGAGCAGATCTCGGTTAGTGTCCGCAACGAGATGGACAAGGGCCAGCGCGAGTTTCTCCTCCGACAGCAGATGAGGACCATCCAAACCGAGCTCGGTGAAATCGACGACACCGAGGGTGAAATCCAGGAGTACCGAGACCGGGCCGAGAACATCGGCCTCCCCGAAGCCGCCAAGAAAGAGTTCGATACCCAACTCCGTCGACTCACCACCATGCACCCGGATTCTGCCGAGGCATCCGTGGTGCGGACCTGGCTCGACTGGATGACGACGCTGCCGTGGCAGAGGGCCACCGACGACACCATCGACATCGCCGCTGCAAGGACGATCCTCGATGAGGATCACTACGACCTCGATCGGGTCAAACAACGGATCGTGGAGTTTCTCGCGGTCCGCCAGCTGCAGCCGGAGAGCAAGGGACCGATTCTCTGCTTTGTCGGCCCCCCGGGAGTCGGCAAGACCTCTCTCGGCCGTTCCATCGCCCGCGCAATGGGCCGAAATTTCGTCCGCACCTCCATGGGTGGCGTCCGCGATGAAGCCGAGATTCGAGGTCACCGGAGGACCTATGTCGGCGCCATGCCCGGCCGGATCGTCCAATGCCTGCAGCAGGCGGACAGCATCAACCCGATCTTCATGCTCGATGAGGTCGACAAAATCGGCTCCGATTTCCGCGGGGATCCATCCTCGGCGCTGCTCGAGGTCCTCGACCCGGAGCAGAACCACGCATTCCGCGACCACTACCTCGGGATCGACTTCGATCTTTCGCGTGTCCTGTTCATCACCACCGCCAATGTCACCGACACCATTCAACCCGCGTTTCTCGACCGGATGGAGGTGATCCGCCTCGAGGGATACACCGAAGAGGAGAAGATCGAGATTGCACTCCGCCATCTGGCGCCGCGGCAGATTCGCGATAACGGCCTCGCCGACGTCAACCTCAGGTTCACCACCAAGGCCCTGCACGAGATCGTCGACGGCTACACCAGAGAGGCTGGGGTCCGCAACCTCGAACGCAGGATCGGCGCCGTCTGTCGCAAGATCGCGGTGCTCGCCGCCGAGAAACGCCGCCACCCCCGGCGCATCACTCCAGCGCTGGTCAACAAGCTTCTCGGCTCCCGTCCCTACCTCGCCGAGGAACGCCTCCAAAACGACCGCATCGGGGTCGCCACCGGTCTCGCCTACACCGCCGTCGGGGGCGAAATCCTTCATGTCGAGGCTGCTGCGTCTTCCTCAGATAAGGGAGAGCTCAGACTGACCGGTTCACTCGGCGATGTCATGAAGGAGTCGGCCGCAGCGGCAGTCACCTTTGCCCGGACCCACGCCACCGAATACGCCATCGAAGATCGGTGGTTTGACCGCCATCTGCTGCACATCCACGTGCCTGCGGGAGGTGTTCCCAAGGACGGCCCTTCAGCCGGAGTCACCTTGCTCTCCGCTATCGTTTCCGCCGCGTCGGGGCGACCGGTTCGGCACGATATCGCCATGACCGGCGAGCTCACCCTCCGCGGGGATGTATTGCCGGTTGGAGGCGTCAAAGAGAAGATCCTCGCCGCGCTTCGCGCCGGGATTCAGCGAATCGTCCTCCCGGCCGCCAACAAACGGGACTTCCTCGAGCTTCCGCCCAAAGCACGCCGGCAGGCTAAGGTCCACTATGTGCAGCGGGCGGATGAAGTGTTGGAGCTTGTCCTTGTTGAGGAGGAGACGTAACAAGTTCCGTGGTCACCCGATAGGCAACAATCCGGCTGGGAGGATCTCGAAATGGGAAGGCCCCGCGCTCTCCCCGGGGATTCCTGAGCTACCGATGGGTTTTGAAGAACTCGATGGTCTTTGCCAATCCTTCGTCGAGCTTGACCTTCGGTTCCCAATCGAGCAGGCCGCGCGCCAGCGTGATGTCCGGCTGCCGAACCTTGGGATCATTTTCCGGCAGATCCTGGAAAATCACATCTGACGAGGCGCCGATGATCCGGATGATCTCAGATGCGAACTGGAGAACGGTCATCTCGGTAGGGTTGCCGATATTGACGGGCTCGACATAGTCGGAGTTGAGCAACCGCCAGATCCCCTCGATCAGGTCGTCGACAAAACAGAACGAGCGGGTCTGGGAACCATCGCCGAAGACCGTCAATGATTCGTTGTCCAGCGCCTGGCAGATGAACGCCGGCACGACCCGACCGTCTCCTGCCCGCATCCGCGGACCATAGGTATTGAAGATCCGAACGATCCTGGTTTCGAGACCGTGGTGGCGGTTGTACGCCATGGTGATGGCCTCGGCGAAGCGCTTGGCTTCGTCGTAGACCCCTCGGGGGCCCACCGGGTTGACGTTGCCCCAGTAGGTTTCGGGCTGTGGGTGGACAAGCGGATCGCCATAGCTTTCCGATGTCGAGGCGAGCAGGAAGCGAGCTCCCTTGGATTTGGCGAGGCCGAGGGCCTTGTGGGTGCCGAGCGACCCGACCTTGAGGGTTTGGATGGGCAGCTTGAGATAGTCGATGGGCGATGCCGGGGAGGCGAAGTGCAGCACAAAATCCAGCCGGCCCGCAACGTGGATGAAGTTGGTCACATCATGCTCGACAAAGATGAACCCATCGCGGCCGAAAAGATGCTCGATATTCTCGAGGTTGCCGGTGATGAGGTTGTCCATGCAGACCACATCGAGCCCCTCTTCGAGGAGTCGTTCGCACAGATGAGAGCCGAGGAATCCCGCGCCTCCGGTCACCAACGCCCGTTGTCTATCCGTCATGCAGGCCTCCGAGCCGGAGCCTAACACAGTTGGACGATGCTGAATGCTGGATGCTGGATGCCTGATTCATGAACACAAAAAAGCCCCGAGCCAGGCTCGGGGCTTGAAGTTTTTGGCTCCGCAGGAGGGACTTGAACCCCCAACCTAGTGGTTAACAGCCACCCGCTCTACCATTGAGCCACTGCGGAGCATCAGTAGCAGGAGGGTATTGTAGTCGCCGGTGGACGATTGTCAACCGAGGGCGGATGCGCGCAGCAAGGTGAAGTTCAATCGCTCGACCGGTGCCCGCGGCAGAACCTCGTGAAATGCCTCGGCGGAATCGAATTGCGTCACCGGCAGGAGGCGCCCCTCACATTGAAGACGGACGCGATCTCCCTCCATGGGCCACGGATCGACCCGCCAGTGAGTCTGGTCCATGGCGGTGAACCTGACCTGCCGAACCTCACCGTCCGCGGTGGGCGCCGCCACCTCGAACTCCGACGCGAGCGAGGCACAGAGATAGACCGAGACGCGATCGGAGAGAGTCAATATATCGGCGTTGGATTGCCGTCTCGTCCCCCGCAGACACCCCTGGTATCGAGCATCCGGGCTCAGGATTTCCACCCATGAATCCTCCCGACGGCTCATCTCGGCACGGAAACTCTCCCCGAGCCGGGCCGACGAAGTGTCTCCACGTTGGAGATAATCGGCGGTCTTTGTCGCTGCCATCTCGGAAAAATGACTCGCAACCAGAAGGGCTGCGTACCGACTGTGAAGCGCGGTTCGATCGACGCTCCGGCGCCAGATCTCGAAGTGGGTCTCCACCTTCATCCGGTCAAAGGTCCGCGGGCGGCCATCCCCATCGATTCCGGGGGCCGCATCAAATTCGGTCCACCCGGAGTCGTGAAGCATGACGGCCGCGAGCACCTCGGCCCGGGGCAAAGGTCGACTGAAATGCCGGTCACCCCAGTGCTCGGCCAACTGCCAGGCAAGCCAGGAATGCGAAGCTTGAGGGATCGCCAGGGTTCGAGTCGGGTCGTCGCCGGTGTGCAGGAACATCACGCAATTGTACCCGATGCGTTGACCCGGAGCTGCCAAAAAATCGCCGAGGGCGTCTCTCAATATCGCACGGATCGCTCGGGCCAGACCGCGATGAGCCAGACGCCATCCGTTCGTTCCCGCAGATAGAATCGGTGTCCCCAACCCGCGGTTGCCGAGTGCTTCGGCGACCCCAACTCCGGCACCTCGTCCACTCCCCTGCCAAGCTCGATCAGACGATCTTCAATCTCGAGCACAAACCGCACCGCCTCTTCGGGATACCGCCGCTTCAGTCTTGCAACCGCTTCAAGAAGCTCGACCCTTGCCGAGGGAGTGACTCGCATGGTCAGTTCTCCTCGAGTAGCAGGCGGCAATCCTCGAGCACGGCCTCGAGCTGCTCACCCTCGCCGACGGCGCTCTCGAGTTCGCCCAGGGCGAGTCGTCTCAGCAATTCACGTTCATCGGTCAGAGTCCGGAGCGCGTCAATGGCGATGACGGCCGCCACCGGCTCGCCGCCGCGCGTCAGAATGACCGATCCGCCCTGTTCCGCCCGCGAAACCAGTTTTTCGATATCAGGCTTCTCAATCTCAATCACTTCGTTCTGCTCTTCCATGTTGTTTCAGTCCTTCCGCCTCGATCGACAATAGCGCGCCCCGGCAAGGAACGAGAAACCCCTTGACTCCCAGCCCGTTCGAGGCGTATAACCCGCAAACGCCCCCTCCGGAAACGGGAGGGTGCGAACGGAAATCAGGGAGACATCATGAGCACCGAGTTCAACGCCTTCGCCATGGCCCAGAGTCAGTTCGACGCGGTAGCCGAGCTGCTCCAGCTCGACAACGGAATCCGGCAATTGCTGCGGGCGCCGCAGCGCGAGTACCATTTCACCATTCCGATTCGGATGGACGATGGCGCGTTCAAAGTCTTCCAGGGATTCCGTATCCAGCACAACGACGCCCGGGGCCCGGCCAAGGGCGGAATCCGATTCCACCCGCAGGAAACCGTCGATACAGTGCGCGCCCTCGCCACCTGGATGACCTGGAAATGCGCGGTGGTCGATATCCCGCTCGGTGGCGGCAAGGGCGGCATCATCTGCGACCCGCACAATCTCTCACCGCGGGAACAGGAAGCCCTGTGCCGGGGTTGGGTTCGCCAGGTTTCGAAGAACATCGGACCCATCAATGACGTCCCTGCACCGGATGTCATGACCAACCCACAGCACATGGTCTGGATCCTCGACGAATACGAGAAGCTCGCCGGCGGCCACTACCCCGGCATGATCACCGGCAAACCCGTCGAAGTCGGCGGATCGCTCGGCCGCACCGAAGCCACCGGCTACGGCGTCGTTTTCACGGTGCGGGAGGCCCTCAAGCGGATGGATCTCCCCATGGGCGAGATCCGCGCCTCGATCCAGGGCTTCGGCAATGTCGCCCAGTACGCCGCCAAAAAGCTCATCGAGCTCGGCGCCACCGTGGTTGCGGTCTCGTGCTGGGACAACGACGACCAGAAGTCCTACACCTTCAAAAAGGCCGACGGCATTGACGCCGACTTCCTGCTGTCGATCACCAATCGGTTCGGCGCCATCGACAACGCCAAGGCAGAGGCCGCTGGGTACGAGCGGCTTGAAGCCGAAGCCTGGCTCGATCAGGATGTGCAGATCCTCATCCCGGCGGCGCTGGAAAACCAGATCACCGGCGATAACGTCGAGCGGATCCACCCGAGCGTCAAGATCGTGGCCGAAGGCGCCAACGGACCGACCACTCCCGAAGCGGACGTGGTGCTCAAGCAGCGCGGCATCTTCGTCATCCCGGACTTCCTCGCCAATGCCGGCGGAGTCACCTGTTCCTACTTCGAGCAGGTCCAGTGCAATACCAACTTCTTCTGGCCCAAAGACGAGGTTCTCAACCGCCTCGACGAGAAGATGACCACCGCCTTCAACTCAGTGGCCGATCTCGCCGAAGAAACCGGCGAGTACATGCGCGACGCCGCCTATATGATCGCCATCCAGCGCGTCGCGACAGCCTGCCACCTTCGCGGCTGGGCGTAGGACAGCAAAATTCTCAATTCTTAATTCTCAATTCTTAGTTGAAACAGAGCGCCCGGCACCCGCCGGGCGCTATTTCGTGAGCTGACACTTCTCATTTCCGCGATGTCTTATCCGGCTGCTCAACCCGCCACTCAGCCGTATCAAGCCTGTCTTGTGTGTATTGTCAGGTTCCCCATGCCCTCCGAACGCCGGATGATCACAAGCGGTTGTGGTCCAAAAATGATAGCTTCAATCTCAACAGCTCTATTGCTGGAGGTTCAGGATGGAAAGCCGGAAGCTCGGGTTGGTGCCAGTTCTCATCTTGGTGTTGTGCCCATTTGTCGCGGGCAACCAATCTGATTGGCAGCAAGTGGTTGGGGGCCCGGCTGCTACAGCGGGCGGTTTCGGGGAGACCGAGAACATCAGGATTCCTAATTTGGTTACCCTGAATGGCGAGTTTTTCGCGTCAACCTTCAACAGCCAGACGGGACCCGAGATCTGGAAATCGGCAAACGCCATAGAGTGGATTCGAATGCACAGTGGTGGGATCGGTTCCACGTTTCCTTCTCTCCTCGGCATGATCAGCTTCAATAATGTGTTGCTCGCCGCTCCAGGCTCTGCGGACGTGTGTCTTTGGGACTCCTCTACAGGTGGGAACTGGACCCCGGTCAACGGACCGTGCGCGGACCCACTATTGGGGAATGAGGAGGTTCTGTCGTTCAAGGTATTCGGTCAGCACCTTTATGCAAGCACCAGAAACCATCTTCACGGCGGTGAAATCTGGCGAAGTCTGGACGGAAAAACCTGGGAGCCGGTGATGACCGGAGGGTTTGGTGGTCAGCAAACCAACCCTGAAATTGCTTACCTGGAGGTGTTTCAGGGACAGCTCTATGCGACCACCGTCACCGGGTGTGAGATGTGGCGAAGCGACGACGGTGAATTGTGGACCCAGGTGGTGGATGATTGCTTCGGGTCGTATTCCGACGTTCGCGCCCTTGAACCATTCAATGGTGTTCTCTTCACCGGTCTCGGATTTGACGGCCTGCCAGGTTTCAATCTCTGGAACTCAACCGACGGCCTCAACTGGCTCGAGGGCTCCTTCGAGCCCAACTACCTGCTCACCGGAACCGACAAACGGCTCTACTCCGTAAACATGTTGTTTGAGATCGTGGTGTCTCCCGATGGCACCGATTGGGCACCTGACAATTCGCCCAAATTTGGCAACCCTAATAACTGGTACTACTCAGGCTTTTTCGTGGTCGATGGATTCGTCTATGTCGGCGTCCAAAACTCCGCAGAGGGCGCCCAACTGTGGCGCAAGTTCACGGGCTTGTTCGCAGACGGATTCGAAACTGGAGACACCACGCTTTGGTCAGCAACGATCCCCTAGGTCGGAGTTCTGGCTCTGCGTGACCTCTGCGCCTCCGCGCCTCTGCGTTTCCATCGTGCCTTCAAGCTCGCGAATCAGATGCGGATGCTCTACTTCGGTGGGGCGAGGAAGGCGAGGGCGCGATCGGCTTCGGCGTCCATCACCACGTGCATGAGCCTGCCGGCGGCGACGGCCGGTACGTGAATCACCCGGACCACGTGCTCCATGTCCGCGAACTCGGGGGCCATCGAGCCCAAGGCATTCGGTGAGCCGCAGAGGAACTCCTCGTTCCAGACCACCCGTTTGTCGTCCGGATAGACCGGCAGATAAGCGATCTTCGACTCGACCAGATCGTTGAAGAAATGCGTCCCGAAGGAGACATCCGGAAGATACGAGCCACGTTGCCTGGCGACCTCGACCAACATTGCGGTGTGGCTGATATCGGAGTAGGTCACCGGCACACCGAGCCGAATGTCGCCCCGACTTCCCCACCGGCCGGGTCCCATCAGAATGAACTGACGGGCGGGGAGGATCTGATTCAACGCGCTGACCGCGCGCCCGGCCCGCAGCATCGCCTCGCGCGTCGGCAGCTTCTCGTAATCGCGCGGATCGATCAGCACCACATACTCGATGTTTGAGCTCGTCGCCATCTGCACATAGCGATTTGCAGAGAAAATCTGATCTCCGGTATCGACATTCGCCGGAACAGGAACCCTTTGGGCCGAGGAACCGAGACTCAAGGTCCGGCACTGGAGCATAAAGAGGTTTTCGCCGTCGTGGGCGAACTCGATGTCGATGGGCTCCCCCAACCCCTCTTCGAGAATATCGAGCATGCCCTTGAGCGAGGAGGGAAAATCCGACCGCGCGAGGCCGTCGAAGGTGACGACAAGCTCGGATGGTTCGACCTGCGCCATGAGCCCCACCATGGGCAGAAGCTGGCGGTGGCGGTAGATCGAGAAGATTTTGTTCATGTTCGGAAGTTTCCGCCCGACGCGGCGGAGAAATTCCTCGATCGGGATGGTATCGAACTGGCCTTCGTTGAGATCGATGACATCGACCTCACCCTGCGAATAGCGGTAGACCTCATCCGGCTGCTGAACCGCCCTGAGTGTCGGCTGTTCGAGGGCGACCAGCACCGGGTAGTCGTCGACGGTTCGGTCCACCGCCCGGGTGCCGAGGCCGACTACCAGCCGAGCCATCCCATCGGTGTGGCGGATCCTCGGGGACCAACGCATCTCGCAGCGCGAAAACGCGACCCCGGCGAAAACCGGCGCCAGCATGTTCCCGACCTCACGACCCACCACCTCCTGGATCAGAATCCCCATCTGCTCCTGGAAATCGAGGAGACCGCGGCTGCGCCGGTACTCGATGGGATCGGGGTGGAAGGTCGAAGCGTAGACCTCTGAAATCGCGTTCTCGAGTGCATCGACCCGCAGCTCGAGGGTGCCCTGGTTCCGGATAAAGAGGCTCTTGTACTTTCCTGAAAATGCGTGACCGATACGATCTTCCAGCAGGCTCGAAGAACGGACCACCAAAGGCTTCTCGCCAATCTCGACGAGCATCTTTTCGAGCCCGGCATGAATCGTCGGAGGCATCGCGCCGTTCTTGAAGAGACGCTCGACCAACGGGTATTCCTGACGCACCTCTTCGATGTCCTTGTACTTGACGTTGATGATCTCTTCGAGGTTGTTGTACTCGATGAACTCGAGAATGCCGTTGGACGGCAGAAAGTAGGACGGGGGGATTCGGTACTTGGTGTCCACACGCCCTTCATATTTGGCTTGCTGCAGGATTGAGTGGGCGAGGACGAGGCCGGCGGCCTTGCCTCCGAGACGTCCCCGCTGGCCATAGGTGGGAATGATGCGATCGAGCACCCAGCCGAAATCGCTGACCCGAACAAAGCGTTTCGCAACCGCGATGAAGTCGAGGTGATCGGTCAACAACCTCCGTACTAGCGCCGCCCTGGTCCCGATGACGTCTTCGGGGAGCGATGAACCCTCACCCGGTGCAAACTCGAGGAACTCGTGCACCTTGTCGCGCAGATCGCCGAGCTGCGTGTCCGAATCCTCAGCCAACCGGGCCACCTCGAGGGCGAGCGCCCTTTTTTCGGTGAGCAGGATGGTGGTGGCGATCTCCTCCGGGGAGAGGTGCCGCTCGGCATACGTCAGCGCCAGTTCGTACAAGGCGTGACGGCTCTGCTTGGGCAGCCGGGGCTTCGGCCGATTCGGGTCGAGCCGGGCCGGCGAGCCCGAGAGATTGAGAGCGACGGCGATCTCCTCATCGATATCGTCGAGATCGATGAGGCCCCGACGCTGCATATCGAGCAGCAAGCGCCGGCACACCCGTTGTGCAAGCCCGGGACGCCCCTGCCGAAGTTCGTTAAACTTCTCCCGCCAAACTGCTTGAGTCACTGTTCCTCCAGGGTCGCCGCATTGTAGCTCGGCGGGAGGGTCTTTGGGGACTTGGGGTTGCGGGATACGATGTTGGTACTCGGTACTCGGCGCAGGTTGCTCGTCGTCAAGCCCTCACATCCTCAAGCCCACCGACCCTACCCGTCCTCGGGGAGAGAAGGTGTTTCATCCACCGCCCGCAGCTTCTCCAGATTGCCGACGATGGTTTCCGCCGAGATCGCATCCACACCCATCACGTTGTCGCGGGAACTCACCATCACCGCCGCGTGGCCGCCCTCCTCGAGGGGTGCGAAGAAGGTATAGGTAAGCCCTTCGGCGCCATTTTCCTCGTCGAGGACGAGGATGATGCTTCCCATCACCTCGGTTGGCGGCAGCACGAGATCGTGTTCGCGGACCTCGAGATCGGCGAGGGCGCTGATGCGGCGGTTCAGCTCGACGTTGTCGGCATCTGTACCATCGGCAAAGCGCCAGATCTTGCCCTCTGTATCTTCGATCTTGTCGAAAACCAGATCATCATCGCCGACCGAGACCTCAACCTTCGCCACATCCCAGCTGACAAACGGCCACACTTTGTCCGACCGCCACAACACCGGCGCCTTGGACAGCCTGATCCCGATGGAGGAGGGCACTCGGAAGAGATCAGACCCGTTGCGACGGCAGACAACCGTGCCCGCCTCGTCTTCGGAGGCGGCGAGCTCGAGGGTGAGGGTTTCGTCACTGTCCCTCGGTCGCAGGAAAACCCGAAACGCCGGGGGGTCGAGTCCGAGCTCGGAAGCGTCAACGTCTTCGGGAAGAAACTCGCTCACCCGGAGAGCGTTGAGCTCGGAGATGAGACTCCGCATCTGATCGGGATCGGCGAGATCGGCCAACGGCTCCCGAAGCATCCAACGCCCATCGCTCTGCTCGGCCTTGATGCGATCCTCGGCGGTCTCGATCTCCACGGATTCAAGATCGTGCTCGAGCAGATCGACCACATCGCGCGACCGCCACTGATCGACATCCTTGTCCAGACTGGCGACAAAGAAACTCGGAACCAGGATGATCTCCTCGCCCGTATCCCGGAGCACGGCTCGGTTGGATCCAAGGGGAGTCTCGTCACCGATCGCGAGGGAGAACCGACCCCCATGCGAATCCACCAGGGTGACCCGGAGAACCGGAGCGTCGAGGCCATAATCACTCGGAGCCACCTCTCCGACGGGGAGGGTTCTCTCGGCATCGAGGTTGGCGACGGCATCGACGAGCGCCTTGACCGCCGTAGCGTCCGCCGGGTAGTCCAGGGGCTCGACCAACCGCCACTCGTCATCCGTCTTGGCGAGACGGACCGGGCCATGGCTGGTCTTGAGCTCCAGCTCTACAACCGTGTCACCGTCGAGCTCCCGGAAGAGCCTGTCGATCCGCTCGAGATGATCGTCGGTCGTCGGTTGGTGGCGTTCTACAAAGTAGATAAACACGCCCAGGACGATGGCGACGGACGCCAGGATGATCAGATTCCTGCTTCGCATCAAAACTCCGTCAGTGCCTGCGGCGCCGCCACACCATGACACCCATGGCGATGGCCGCACCCGGCATGACGAGCAGCACCACCACGAGGATGATCCGCATCTTCTGCTGATCGATGAACAGGCTCATGCTCTCCATGTCGCGCGGAGGAATGCCCATGGAATGATCGCGCGCGACCAGCCAATTAAGGGTGTTCATGGCGAGGATCTCGTTGCCTGCATTTCCGATATCGACATCGGTGAGAAAGTCCGAGTCACCAAAGACCGCCAACCTCGATTTGATCTCGGCATCCTCGGCGGGACCGTCACCACCGTCGAGCACCGTCGGCTGGGCGGCGCTCTCGACCACCACCACGGCCGCCACCGGCCCCTCGGTGTCGAGACCTTCATCGAAGACCACCGGCTCGCCACGCAACAGCATCCCGAGATTGGTCTCGCCCCACCCCTCGGTGCTGGTCTCGACCAGAATCCGGGCATCGTCGGAATCGATGGTGAGCGACCGCGTCACGGTGAAGAGCACCGCGATCCCATCGAGCCCGGTGGTCACCGGGTGTTGGGCGAAATCGGTCAGGTAGACCGCAGACAGATCGAAGAAGGGCAGCTTGCGCGATGGATCCACCACCAGATCTTCATTGACCATGACACCGCGGCCGGCGAGAAAGGCCTCGATCCTGGTCTGCCGCATGGTGCCATCGGTTTCGATGAGCGGATCGAGGGCCACCAGTGCTCGACCTCCCCCATCGAGGAAGGCTTCGAGGGCGTCGATCTCGGCCTCGGTGTAGGGGCGGGTGGGACCGACGATGGCGATGACATCGGCATCATCGGGGATCACGCCTGAGAGCAGGCTGACCTCTTCGGCAACCATGTTGTCCTTTCTCATCTTGTCGAGGAGGATCGACAGGCTGCGCCCGGCGAGGGCGCCGTTGCCCTGCTCCGTAGGGGTGGCTTCGCCATGGCCGGAGACGAAGTAGATCTTGGGAACCGAAGTGACCACGAGCGACTGGATGGCCGAGGTGAACTCCTCCTCGGCCCTGAATGCCTTGACCGTCGGCTGCTGGCCGTACTGCATCCCGGAGTAGTCGTAGTCCACCATCTGCTCCGAGGTGACGTACTTGGTGCGATCACCGGCGATGAAGACCACGGTATCGGCCATGGTGATACCGAACTGTTCCGCCAGAGCCTTGGTCTTGAGCGGCTCGCGCTCGGGATCGATGTATTCGAGGACGATTTTGTCCGACACCGCCGCATAGCGCTCGAGGAGTTCCTGGGCCTGGTCGAAGAGCGGACTGGAAGGCACCATGAACACCACGATGCGAACCTCGGCGTCGAGACCGCGGACAAGATCGACGGATTTCTCGGAGAGGGTGTAGAGCTGGGAAGTGGTCCAGTCCCACCGCTTGTAGTGCCGAGCGCCGAGCCAGTTCGCCATGAACACCAGACCGATCACAAAAACCAGGGCCACAACACCTGCCGCACCGTAGCGTACGCTCTTTCGTCTCATCGCCCTACCTCCACTTGCCGAGCTCGAGGCTCTTTGTCGATAGGAAAAGGAAGAGGCCGGTGAGCGAAAGCTCGTAGACCACATACCTCGTATCGACGATGCCTTTGGCGTAGTCGGCCATCTGTTGCCACAGATCCGCGTGATCGATCATCGCCCCGAGGCCCGATGAAGAGATCAGCAATCCACGCATGAGCGGGAGACCGAAGAGGATGATCAGACCGGTGAAGGCGATCACCGCGGCGATGATCTGGCTTCGGGCCAGGGTCGAGGCGAAAAGGCCGAGGGAGACGAAGACCGCACCGAGGAGCGCGACTCCGAGATAGGACGAGGCCACCGCACCCCAGTCGATCGCTGCCTGGGCCTTGACCATGAGCACGTAGATCAGGGTCGGCGCCCACAGGGCGAGATAGAAGACAAAGACGCCGATGAATTTGCCGATGATGACCTGGGCTTCGGTCACCGGAGAGGTCAG
>RCNF010000174.1_pt1 | contig 30015 bp, 31 predicted proteins | sample 2041311 | NCBI WGS metagenome assembly RCNF01 (sample SAMN09708228, study PRJNA481090) | Marine sediment metagenome, whole genome shotgun sequencing project. | biome: marine sediment; feature: ocean; material: sediment; isolation source: Sewage treatment plant 2 marine sediment (STP2) ...
CAGCATCCTTGCTGAAAACCGTATGGGTGATACGTTTTCGCTCAAAATAACCGATAAAGTATCGTATATTCAACACCTTGATCGCTCTCTACGACCGCCATGGATGGTGGTCGTATTAGGGCAACGCAGGAGCAGTTGCCGAGGAGCAGCACACCGGTCGATTCAACTGATTTATTTAGGCTAAAAGCATAAAACCACGGTTATTGATAAACGCTGGGCGCAGTTAATTAATGGGCAATAACATCTTCAAGGGCGGGGATATCCAGCTCAAAATGATTATGGCTGATTTCTTTCATTAAACCAGCGCGTTTGAATTCAGTGATAGTTCGACTGGCTGTTTCTACCGTCATGCTCAATATTGATCCCATATCTTCACGGCTCAACAGGAAACACTCCAATGAACCATCTGCTTCGATTAAACGTAGCAGCAGGTTTGCCACACGCTTTCTTGAAGAACCAGTTGACAACTTTGTTATCCAGACATCTGCTTCACTCAGCGCTTTTTGCCAGCGTGTCATCAAGTCGTTAAGTAATACAGGATTTTGCAAGCTTAAACGATTCACCTCCTCCTTCGGATAACGGCACAACTCCGTAGCGCGCAACGCAATCGCTTCATGCTCATATTGCTGACCAACCATCATTTCCAGACCCAGCACATCAGTACTACGCACCAGACGCACTATACGCTGTGAACCATCAGGTAAGTACTGCACCAGTTTCAGTAGCCCACTGCGTACCGTAAAAAGATGATGGCCAGTATCTCCCACCTTATAAAGCACGCTACCGGGTTCCAGGGTCAGTTGCTCAACCGGTTCATGAATTGACTCAAAGTCTTGCTCAGTCAAGCCATTAAACAGAGCAGAACTGCGTATAGCACAGTTAAGACAATCAGTATTGCCTTCCCAGGCCTGCGTTAATGTTACTCGTTTAGTCACAATTAATTCCTGTAGAACAATAAGGTAAATTTTAACTTAAATAATACTTTATTAAAAAGATAATTTGACATCTATCAGCAATTCATTTCATAGCTGTGCTTTATAATAAATAGTGAACCTCATTAGGGTAACGATTTAGCCACAGCTTTACAACTTAGACGCTGATATTTAAAAATATATCTGGAATACTGGCCGTAATCATCTTAATTCTCCATCAAAAACTCGTTGATTGCGAGAAACACCTGGTTTTTTTAATAGTCACAAGCTATAAATTTTTCCACAGATAAACGCAAATGAACACAGATATAAGACTATTTTCATTTCTGTCATACTGAACAATAGTGACACTAAGGTTGATAATTTATATAGCTGTAATCTGTGTTCATCTGCGTACATCTGTGGACACTATTATTATTTTTTTACTGGGGTTAATTACCAGAACCACCAGCTTGAATTCAATTCATCCTCACAGGTCTTCAACTGCGCACTATATTTTCGTGCATTTTTATCTACCTTATCAGCGACTTTGATTAACCACGATTTTTTATTATAGGTTTTACGTTTATAACCACCATGGCCTTCGTGATAAGCAAAATACTGGTTTTTTGCGTCCCATTTAGAAACTTTTAATGTGTCGTAGGTCTTCTTTCCATACCAGCCAATGAAATCGACCGCATCATCAAAATCGTCACGATCAGCGCCCCAGTTATGTGTTGATTTTATATACCAGTCCCAGGTGTCATCTTTAACCTGGGCGTAACCAAAAGCTGACGACTTACGACCGATAGGAATGATCCATAAAAAATATTCCATTTCAGTTTCAGCATCATGTTTAAAACTGGATTCCTGATGAATGATTGCCATCTGCACGTGTATCGGTACGCCCCAACGCTCAAAACTGTCTTTAGAGTCGTCATACCAGTCATCTTTCTCTTCAAAAATATCACAGATATTGTTTATGTTTTTTGGTGGTGTATTAGAACAGCCAAGCAATAAAAGAAGATAAATTATTATAAACATTTTTAACATACTGAATTGAGTTTTAAGTTTTAAGTAATAAGTAATAAGTAATAAGTTTTAAGTTTTAAATCTAATACATAAACCAGCACGCCAGGATCGTCATAGCGGCGTATTTCTAGCCGGAATGACAAGCAATATGTTATATCTTTTAACTGTCTACTGATAACTGACGACTATTTTTTTAGGCCAGTAAGCATCAAGCACTTTTAAAACAGTAACCACATACATCGCTGCCAGCGATATAAACAAAACCCGCAAGACAAATTTTTCTGAGAAATCGGCACCATCAGCCAAACTGCTGTTAACCAGAATAATCATCGCCACCATTGCAGATGGCAGATATTTCGCTATGGCCGTGCCGGAGTTTATCGCAGCACCAAAACTCAGGCTGATTAAAAACATAAGTATAATCAAAAAATGATATTCCGGTACAGCAACCAGTGCCCAGTAAACGAAAAAAGCGACGCCTCCGCCAATCAGCGTTGACTTGATCGAGTTCATTCCTGCTTGTTTACCTTTATCCAGATTGGGCGACAAGGTGAAGATTGCTGCAAAGACCATTACCAGTAGCTGATCGGTCCAGTTATTGGCAATAAATACAATTGCTATCGGCAACGCAACGATAGTGCTTTTTAATGCGAATGCTGCAGCCGGTGCTGAATAACCCGGCTGGTATCCCGGTGCCTTTTTCGCCTCCTGGGGCATTGCAGGAGCACCAGGTGCATCAGGGACAATATAGTGCGCAAGCCACAGCAAACAAATCGTTAGCCAGCTTGAGCCAACCAGACCTGATACAACACCAATCGCTAAACCTTCGTGTAAACCCGCCAGCATCGGCATTAACAATAAACAAAGCAATAACATCAACACCAGCCAGAATGAACCACCGCGGTTTAAATGGTAGTAAGTATGAAACAGCGCCAGTGCCAGAAGCGGAATATAAATAACCGTATGCGGGAGTATAAACTGGCTAAATATAAAACCGACAACAAACGCAAACAATGTATCGCGCATATTGCGAAGACCCTGTTGCAAGCTCAGTTTTGGTAGAGGCAAGGCAAGAAAAACAGCAGACAATACTGGAAATAGAAATGACAACGGCCACGCAATACCAAAAGCCAGGGCGGCAGCGATGGTTACACCTACTGCGTAACGTAATGCTCTAATCTGTTGTGGATTTGTTAACAACAAAAATATTCCATTAGCTTGTCATCTCGACGACAGGAGAGATCTTTTACACCTACCATTAAGATCTCTCCTGTCGTCGAGATGACAGTAAAGAGTAGTAGTGAGTATTAATGTTAATAAACAAACGAAAACCAGCTCAACATCCGTATCCAGATCCAGCCCAGAGAATTAATCAGCCATTTATCCGTAGAATAAAACTGTACATCCGCCTGCCCGCCCAATCGGCGGTAGCCACGCGCACTATCATCATCAAAAGAAATATAAACTGGAAATCGCTGTGCATCCCGTAACCAGCCGGCATTACTTTCTATGCTTTCAAGGTCACCAATTGCGCCGCCTTTTTCATGGCTCACTGCAAACCCCATACTACTGACCGTACCATGAAAAATTCTACCCGGTGCTGAGTCAAGAATGATATCTACAGGTGTGCCTTGCTTTACATTGGCAATACTGTTCTCGCGAAGATTGGCTTTTATCCAGACATTATCCACTTCGATAAATGTCATCAAGGGCGCACCGACACTGGCAAAATGCCCGACATCAATCTTCAGATTTGTAATGCCGCCGTGTGATGGTGCGAGGATAGTCGTTCTCGAAAGATCGATCTGCGTTTTTTTAAGCTGTGCGATAGCAGCGCGGATCTTAGGGTTCTCACTGCCTTTCGCACCTAGTGTCTGTTTCGCTTTCTCAAGTTCAGCTTTAGCACTATCTAACTGCGCATCTGCCTTGATTATTGCCGATCTCGCCTGATCGCCCCGGGCTCTTGAATAAATCTGCTGCTCCTCGAGTTCAAATACACGTTTGCCCTGCGCTTTCAGATGATCGACGTTTGCCTGCGCTTCGACTACTTTTGCCTGCGCAGTACTGACCGATGCAGTGCTAGCGCCGATATCCTGACCAGCTATGTCTAAATTTGTCTCAGCATTATCTACCGCCAGCTGATAGTCAGATGGATCAATCTTTAATAGCACATCACCCTGCTGAACTTCCTGATCTTTGCCAACATTAATTTCGACTACGCGTCCTGCAACCTGCGAAACAATCGGTACAATATAAGCCTGCACTCTTGCCTGGTCGGTCCATGGTGCGAGCCTGTCTGCCACTACATACCAGACAAACATAATAGCGATAACGACTAAGGCTATGCGTGTAATTTTTTTAACAGGGTCGTTGGTTTCTATTGCTGCGTTTTCTTTCTCTTCTGACATTTTTCATCTTCTTTAATATTTACTGTCATCTCGACCATCGAGATGACAATGTTTATTTAGTTACGTCTAGTTATTTACAACTTCAGTTTTATTCAACCACGCCATAAACAGTTCATAACCCAGCGCGAGGACAATCGCGCCGACGAATAAACCAATAATGCCCGACATTATCATGCCGCCGATTGCGCCGAGCAGTATAACCAGCATCGGTGTCGACATACCACGACCAAGAAATAGAGGTTTAAGAAAGCCATCACTGCTGCTAACGACGATACAGTAGACCAGGAAAATAACAGCAGGCGTTGTTTCGGCGACAGAAAAAACATACGCACAGACAAAACCCAATATGACTATAGGTGGTATCTGTGCTATCGCGACGACCAGAACTGCCAGCGTCCACAGCCCCCATGCCGGCACATCCATTACTATCATACCGAGTGCCGATAATACTGCCTGTATTATGGCAACACCGAGCACCCCTTGTGCAACACTACGAATAGTCGCCTTGGATAAATCTGCATAGCTTTTACCTAATTCGCTATTTGTCAGGCGCGTAAAAATTTTGATTGTGATGTCATATGCGCCTGCAGCATTAGCTACCACAATACCGGAAATAATTATCGACAGGACAAACTGTAAAATTGTACCTGCAGCACCAGCAGCTGCAGAAAAAAGTGCTTTAGCGACTTTTTTAGTTTCTGCCTCATATTTAATTAATGTTGCCTCTAAATTATCTGCAGATTGTGACCACACTGCATATGTTTTCTCACCGATGAGTGGCCATTCTTTAACACTGTCATTTGGTGGCGGGATTTCCAATTTTCCAGCTTCATAACGTTCTGAGATAATACTGGAGGTATCAATTATCGAATTGGATATCATTACTGTTGGGGTAATCAACGAGGCGAGTGTTATCAGTGTATAAACCGTCGCTGCTAATTTATTTCGATCACCCATTGCAGACTTAAGTTTTGTGTACAGGGGATAAATGGCAACTGCAATAATCACACCCCACACTACCGGCATGATAAAAGGTGTAACAATCTGAAAACACCAGATAGCAAGCAGCAGTAATAAGCCGAGCCGTACTGCGGCTTCGATGGTATTCTGAGTAAAGTCGGAACTGTTCATGGTTTATCCCCGTTTTTATTATTGGTAACTTAATACTATTGAAACGTAAGCTTCATGTGTTTACAGGCAATCTACAGGCAATAAATAACAAGTCAAGATAACACCATCGATTTAATCTAAATCATGCTACTATTAACTTCACAAACGCGGGTCGAATACCGCGGGAGACTCATCTGAAGCAACACTTGTTTGTATCGTTTTTATTAACTTCATTAATATTAATGAATTGGGTTTAAAGCCTTATACTCAGTAAAACTATTAGCAGTGATTATAAAAAATCACTTCCGTTTTTAATACAGTTATTGGTTTTAACTGCCAACTGAAAACTGCCAACTTGTTTTAATAGGTATAACTGATCCCTAAGGTTATCCGATAATCATCCGCGGCCGGTGTCGTTCCATCCGCTGCTTCTGCTGGGTTGCTGGTTCTGTCCCAGATAAACGATGTATCAATATCCAGCGCTCCTGTTATTTCACTTTCCAGGGTCAGAATAATATGGTGAGTATAACCACCGGATGCCTTGTTACCTATTTGAATATTGTATCTGGCAATAAAATCCAGGGTTTTTGTTAGCTCGACATCATAGTTAGTTCTTAACACTGCTGCAGGTGTCGATTCACTGCTGTCCTCATCTGCTGCAACAGAAACAAAATCTGTTTTCACAAAAGCTGGGCCGCCGGCAAATGACAATTCGGTCCTGCCATTATCAATCAGGGTATAACCCACACCGGCACCTAAGGTTGTTCTCAAATCGATATTTGTAAATGGATCGCGATATAATTCAGCAAATACCGGGGTATAAAAAAAGTGACGTGTTTTATAAACATCGTAACTGGCATTCAAGCGATGATTATTTAGGGTTTCAACAAGGCTACCATCACCACCATTGGTTTTTGAAATATTACCAATATAGTCCATTAAAAAACGTGTAGTTGAAGCACGTCTTTTCACATTGAGCTGTGCTGTGTAATCGATCTGGTTTGTATTTCCCTGCTTAAGATCTAAACTCAGGACTGCTTTCACCGACCAAAGATCAGACTCGCTTTTGCCACCGGGGGCAAATGAAATCAGGCTGCTACGATCATATGTTTGATTCTCATAATCATTAATTATTACCAGGCTATTATCGGTTACCTCCAGTATGCCTGAGGTTGCACCAATGCCTTCTATATTAACGTTTTGATTACCATGACTGCGCAGAATTTTTACATCTTTCCACTTGATAGTCAGTAATTTCAGCTTGTCGCTGTCAAATTCAAGGCTGTCTTTATACATGCCATTGATATCACCTTTAAGCCATTCATTTGAAACGAGTTGAATCCAGTCATAATCAACCGCAGATGGAATCCATTCTTTGGGTTTTTCTTTAATACCTGACTTAGCCGGCTCTTTAGCATCGGGCGACTTAGCATCAGCCTCGGCAGCCATCGTCTGTTCAATGATTGCCTGTGACTCTTCAGCCTGTTTCGCTGTTTCCTTTGCTTCTTCAGCAAAAACTGCGGAAGAACATAAAAACAAAAAGAAAAGCCTTAATATGGAATTTTTTTTATTCATTTTTGTTATAAAAGGTGAGCCAGCTCACAAATATTTCAACCAGATCGAATGTATATGTCTGGCTTTAAAACCTCGATACCACAAACAAAATGGATAAAGTAAAACTAACAAAACAATACTTATAATATAAGTTGTAGTTAAGTCCGAAAAATGCCGTAAACCGCCATGTGTTGCCGTGCCTTCAAGAATCAAACGATGCACCAGATAAAACATCATTGCAGTCTGTCCGAACACCAGTAACACACCATTAGGGCGATCTCCAATTAATCGCTCTACCCATATCATGACCGCCATGATAATCGACATCAAACCTAACTCAAGGAATACAAATGCAGCTGACGGTGGGTACTTACTGACATGTAACCACTGTTGCCAGCTGTTATCTTCCCGGTATAAAAACATGTTGCCGTAACCATTGTTATAACGAATAAAGGCAAATACTAACAACGCACTTATGCCAAGACTTAATAACAACGTTATGGGACCGATTTTTGTATTGCCGTCTTTGAAGGCCAACAGATACCGACCAAAAACCCAACCCAGTATCATCATTGCTAACCATGGCAATAACGGATATTTAATAACCATTGTTGATGTAGCATAGGTCGAGACCAGCAACGCTGCAATTATCGATTCGACATTATCCAGCGGTGGCCACACCATTGCGGTAAGCATTTCGCCTAAAACTATCCAGGCTAATGCACACAGTATCAACACTGTGCTGGAGAACCGGCGTAACAATGCCATACACATCATCGCCACACCGATGGCATATAAAACCTGTATCGTCATTCGACCAGAAAACAATGAAATAATGGTAGGATCAAGCAAGGCGATAAATGCGCCGCGCAGGAGAATATCCTTATCGATTTGCCAGCTATCTATGCCCCTGGTAACTTTACGCTCGACACTGATGGCTAAAGCTGTGCCTGCTAAAAAGACAAATACCGGTGCACAAAGATGACTGATCCAGCGAGTGAAGAATTCAAGCTCAGGTAATGTTGATCCAGTTACATACAATGCTGCTGAATCAGTAGAGTTATGTTGCGCATTGTATGCCATCGACACATGGTCGACCACCATGAGTATCATAACGAAACCACGCATCCAGTCGATTGCTGCTATTCGTTTAGATTTTGTCATAGGCCATCTTTATCCGTCATGCCTCGCAGCAATCGCAATAGCAGACCTACTTTAAACTTAGCACTTACAATTATTGCTTTTGTGAGTCACTAATTCCAATACCAATCAAACTGGCAACCAGTATTGCCATATAGAACACACCGACAACCGCTTCCATATAAACGAGAAAGCGCGCGACTGGAGCGACTGGACTGATATCACCATATCCTAAGGTGGTTAAAGTAACAAAACTATAATAGGCAACATTGGCAAAATTATCGTACCAGACTAATTGATCAAGCCCATTGAACGCGCCCGGAATGGCCTGTGCAAGAAACAAATACATTAATGCCCAGATCAGTCCCATTAGAAGGTAAATACATATCGCACCAACAATTTTATTGGCATCAATGGCACCGGATAATAACACCTGTTTCGCGGCCAGCCAGATGGACCAGACGTAAAAACATAATAATATAAAAAGATGCACATAATATAATTTCAATTCCTCCATCAATACACCTAGAAAAAGAATAACAATAACAACTAAAACAAGTCCAATGCCTGTACGAAAGAATGCAGACTCTGATTTAAATCCGTAAATACCAATTGCGATATTAATAACTGAAAACGACTGAACAATTTGATGACCAAGTAAACCAGGAAACTGATCTACCATTGCAGCAACAAAAAGCAGCAATACAATGCCAAAGGTTAGATAAACAAAATTATTTTTTTCAGATACATGTTTCATGGTTAATTTCTGTTTTTAAAAAATACATTAAACCAGCATTATTATTTAATTGTAAAACAAGAAAATCATTTCTAAGTGATGACCCATCACACGATCCAGGTTATTCATATAAGCCTGATCCAGCTCAGGGTTTTACATTGTACTACTGTTATCACAGCAATTTTAAAATATAGTTAGTCACGGCTTAGCAAATAACCTGCCTGTATTCTATTACAGTCAACTTTTCCTGTAACTTTACCTTCTTCAGCCTAAAAAAGTATACTTTTCAGGCTCTGTATTTTCTAACCAGCCTTCATCAAAATATTATGTTTTTGACCACTGCCACTCCACATTCAGAATTCCTACCATGCTTGTATAAGCTCCGATCTTAGCAAATAATAATTTCATAATTGAGAAAATCGTTGGGCTAAAAATTAAGTGCGCCAAACAACATGCGACAGCAATATGAAGAAGCAGACATCATGATGATAACCAGAAGGTCAGGATCATCTTTCTTGTGTAATATCTCATAAACTTCACTCATCCCTGCACCTGATCTGGCCGATTCAATTCAAAAACACACTCCACCACTCTCTTAGTTATTCCAAACGAATCCTTTAATAACAGGTATTACGTCTATCTAACACGGCGCCAATTACCAATTTCCATATAATCCCGGGCCAACCGAAAGTTTGCATAGCGAGATTAATAAATCTGGAGCTTGTTGACATGTATCCATGGATACATTGACAGGCACATTTGTCGGGTTATGAGCACTTAGTTCAGTTGCATGATGGGAATTATAACTGTGGAAAGCTTGCAAGTACTCTTAAATCGTTACTTTTTGGGGTTATTGCACCCTCATTTGTACCTTCAGGTACATGCGTCACCATCTACTTTCCAATACAATAATCATGGATAATCATTTTTAGATAACTAAAGAGTAATGATATGGTGAGCAACGAGAGAAGTATTCGGTCGGGATACGGGCACATAAAATTCATAGCCAGCAGGCGGCACGATATTCACCTGGTTATCAGCCTGGCTGTAATGCTGCTATTTATACTACCCGCAAACATAGCCTGGGCTCAAAATCCACTCGAACCACCGGATACTTCAAGCCCGCGTGCAACATTGAAAAGTTTTCTTGATTTCAGCGATGAAATTGGACGGCGTTATAATGTATTTCGTGAATCTCCGAGCCCGGCCACGCAACAGGCACTTCAACCACCACTTGCAAAAATGATGCTACTGCTTGATCTGAGTGAATTGTCACCAGCAGCTAAGATTGAGGCTGGAAGAGAAGCCGCCATTTTACTATGGGAAATTCTCGCAAGGTTGGAACTGCCTCCTCTGGGAGAGGTTCCAGGTCGACCCACCGATCCAACCGAGAGTACTGATGACAAGCTTCCGGCTCAATGGCGCATACCTCACACCAGTATTGTTATCACACAGGTTAAAGAAGGTCCTCGCACCAATGAGTATATGTTTAGCTCCGACACTATTAACCATCTCCGCAGCTACTACGAACTCGCTCAACACTTGCCTTACCAGCGGCAGATGCCAACAAGTAACCTGCTGCTATCCGTTCAGCAGATAACCGGATGGATGATTCCAATGAAGTGGGTAGAAGCATTACCCGAATGGGCCGAGAAACTAATTCTTGGCCAGGTACTCTGGAAATGGGTCGCAGAATTGCTGCTGTTAGGGCTTGCCATTGGCCTGGTCATGACCGTGCACAGGTTCGCAAAGCGCAAACCGCGGGATGGCACCTTATACTCCTATGCATTTCGCATCAGTACGCCCTTAAGCATCATCATCCTGACAAACTTGCTGATGAGCTTTATCGACGTTCAGATTAATGCAACAGGTTCAGCTGCAACCATCCAGTCATATATCTTCGAGATAGCATTCAATCTCTCGTTAATCTGGATTGTATGGCTAACCATGAGCAGCATTGCCGAGTCCGTCATTGCCAACTCGCCACGGATCAACGAAAAAAGCCTGGATGCAAACCTGTTGCGCCTGGCCGAACGTTCCATAGGCAGCCTGCTGATTATTGTTTTGCTGTTCCGATTCATGCAAAACCTCGGAGTACCCGTATATGGCCTGGTTTCGGTTGCCGGGGTCGGCGGTGTTGCCATTGCCCTGGCGGCAAGAAGTACTCTGGAGAACTTCCTCGGTACGCTCAATATTTTTGCCGACCGTCCAGTGAGGATCGGCGACCTTTGTCGTTATGGTGAAGACTCGAACGATTTTCAGCGTATTGGCACCATTGAAGAAATCGGCTTGCGCTCAACCAGCATCAGGGGGCTCGACAAGACAATAACGACCATCCCGAACGCAGAGTTTTCTAATATACAGATCGTTAACCTGACCAAGCGCAATCTCATGCATCTGAGAAAAAAGATTAGCCTTCGTCTTGATACAACAAACGATCAACTGCGCGTAGTACTTACCAGGTTACGCGAGATGTTGATTGCACACCCATATATTACTGAAGACCCTGCACGCGTAAGGCTAACTGATATCGGCGCATACTCGATTGACCTGGAGGTGTATTGCTACGTAGATACGGCAGACTGGAGTGAGTTCCTCGCGGTACAGGAAGACATCATCATGCGGATATTAAACATCGTCGATGAAGCCGGAACGGCATTAGCTTTGCCCTCACAAACGCTCTACCTTAGTCGTGACCCGGGGGTGAACAGTGAGAAACAACAGACAGCTGAAATACAGGTTCGGGAATGGATTGAAGCACAGGCGCTGCCATTTCCTGATCTTACCGATGAGCAAAAAACGCAGATAATAAATTCGCTAGACTATCCCCCGAAAGGTTCTCCAGATACGGTCAAAGAATAACATCTCAAGCAGAAGCTAAACACCAACCAGGGTGAAAGGTAAACGACACTAAAACAGGAGTAATGACTCGCTATGAAAATTCTGCACTTTAACTGGCTAGCCCTCGATGTAAAAGGCAATGAAAACACTAGTCATCAGTGTATTACCCGTTTTCCAGACAATCGGCCGATACCACTGGCAAGTGTAATTCGTATAAAGTATTAAGCACACTCGACAGTGCTGTCTGATCGGGTAATCGGCCAACGAGAATCGTCATAACAGCATCGTTATCTAATATTTTTTCAGAAATACTCATACCCGCAAGGCGGCTCGTCCACGACGGGTCGATGGTGCCTTGTACGGTTATCCGATAGGTGGCCGCACCACCCATCGTCATCACTTCATCCTGTGATTTATTTTTCACTCGCAAAATCCCCCTGAAGTAACGCTATAGTTATCATGATGCTAATAATAATGAAGTTGCTAGTGGGCTTATATGTATCATTGGATACATTGGAAGATACATTTGAGAAACAGGTGGTATTAAGCAGCCCCTGATCAAGTCGTGAACCCGCTCCAGAATGGACGATCTGTTAGTTTTTAGAATCCTGAGAACAGCGCGGCCAGCCATAACCCCAGCGCCATGGTTGATCGGTGCAGGGCATGCCGCCAACACGTACCGCCCGATACATCAGTTCTGAGATTGCCTCATAAAAATCCCTGACCTGATCCTCAGTCAGCCCGTAGATATCCTGAAGAGCAGCCGAGCGCTGCACGCCAGTATCGACGACACAGGTTTTCAGCGCCAGATCGGCCTGTTTGCGTCGCTCAAAACTCTCGCTTGCAGACAACAACCCTGCACTTCCCGCGTGATACTGGCGATCGTGGATGACGCAGCACTCTTGCCAGGGTGGCAGGTCTCCATGGCGAATTGAAAACTCGGGAAAACTGACAGCGAACTGTTCCCAGCCGATGGATAGACCACCGCTGCAACCGTCCGAGGTGAAATCACTCATGCTGGCATCACTGTGTGCAATACTGGCCAACAATCGTTCATGCCGACTGCTCTCCAGGCTCCGTTCCACGGCATCCATCGCTGGATGAGGATCGCCGTAATCCTGAGTAATAAACAAAACACTGCCCGTCACGCTAAGTATGATGAGAAAAACTATAACTATCTTAAACATGGTCTCGCTTTTCATTTCATCCACCAGCCGATCATCCACCGGCTAGGGTGATTCATCACGATAAGCTTCTAAAGGAACCGGCTCCCCCAGCAACAGAGCAGTGTGCAATAACAGACGTTCTGCCGAGCTCAGGCTGGTTCTCTGCTGCAACACTTCGCGTGCCAGGCGTGGCTCATCGGTGATGATGCCATCGACGCCGAGTGTAATTACACGCGACATACTGACAGCATCATTGATGGTCCAGACCAACACCTGTTTTCCGGCGGCGTCGGCAGCGCGAATTAGCGGGGCTTTTAAGATACTCTGATTGACCGCCAGAAAGTCGACTTCGAGCTGTGTGAGATCCCCGGCTGCCTGAGCCGCCAGTAAACCAATCGTCCAGTTAGGGCGCAGCGCGCGAATCTTCTGGATACCCTGGTAGCTCAACGACATAATTTTGACATCGTCGACCATATTGGCCTGTTCAACAATCTCAACGACACGCCGCTCCAATTGCTGATCATGACCATAATATTTAAGCTCGATAATAACGCGGCATCTACCGTCAGCTTCTTTCAGCACCTCAGCCAGAGTCGGGACACGCTCACCAGCAAACTCAGGCCCGAACCAGCTGCCTACGTCAATCGCACGTATTTCCTCTAACGTCCCGTCCCAGACTTTCAGATTAACGCCAGCCAGTTTCATGAAGTCGCTGTCGTGAATGACGATAACTTCACCATCAACACTCTCCTGCACATCTATTTCGATCCAGTCTGCACCGTCCGCTATGGCCTGACGAACGGATGCGATCGTGTTCTCCGGAGCACTGCCCGCAGCGCCCCGGTGTGCAATCACGGCAATGTCATCTTTGACCTGAACGCCATTCAGCAGCCAGATACCGGACAGTCCGGCAACGCCAACACTAACGACAAGCAGACCAGCTAACGGCTTCCACGTGAACCGGGCTCTCGTCGGCGTATTCGGTTTCTGATCATTCAGTTTCTGATCATTGGGCTTCGATCGTGTATCGAACACATCTGGATCGATGAATGTGAAGAAATCGACGATGACGAAGGCGAAGCTCCCCGAAGTAATAGCGGTTACTAACAGGCCAGCAAGAAAAGTGAACGCAGCCACCGCGCCAAGCACCAGCACCAGCAATTGCATCGAGTCGCCGGCAAAAGACAGCAGCAGGGTTCCGAAAACACGAACAATTATCGCCAGCAGCGAACTCATCAGCAATGCGGCCGCCGCCCAGACAAGCATCGTGAGCAGAAGGGGTTTTCTGTTTGTCCTCATCAACTGGCTGCTGTTATGAAAACATCGCGCAGGCGACACATCACTGAATAAAACAAGTGGCAACGACATGGACCAGTCGAGCAGCTTTTTCAGCAGAATCAACAAAAGCATCGAGAGCAAAACAGCTATCAATATCACCGCCCAGTAGAATTCGGCTGGCCGCTCCGTCAAATAAAAATTAATATCGTATTCGCACAGCAGGGCAAACGCGACAACGGCTGCCGCTGCAAGGAATGGCAGAATCAGCAGAACCAGCCTGACAACCAGCCTGGATGAGAATGCGAAAATCAGTGGTGCCAGCCTCAAACTACGTTGAAGCGCGCTGAGCACGGTCATTTTCCGGTGGTCCTGTACTGCACCTGCTATCATCATCAAACACGCCTGCTCGAATACTGCGACGAAGACGAGAAGGATAGCTATCAAGATAAACGAGGCAGCACCTGGCAGTGTCAATGCAAAGTACAGAATGTCCTGGTCAGTCAAAACGGCGCTGCCGGACAGGCTTAATAACAGACGGCTAACAAGACCAACCAGCGGCAACAGAACAATGATACCGAAACCGGTAAAGACAAGGTGGGTAAAAAGAATCTGCCGTCGGTTTAGCAGAACCTTTCGCGACACGGCAGCCACATTATTTATTATTCTATGCCACATGTTTCATCGACGTTTATATTGTACAGTTTGTTTATATTGATTTGAAATCATACTGAGACCGATAGATAAAATTCATGTTAAACAATCTCTGCCTATTACCTAATGACTACCGCTTCGGTCTTACCCGTTTTAAAAACTCCCATAAAGGCACTGCAGTCAGACCACCGACAACACCTGAAATATACTCAGGCAAGTCAATGCTTAAGAATGCCCGCCAGATATATCCTACTAGCAGACTTACAGCAATCATCGCGATAAACATGGCAATAGCTCGCTGCCAGAAAGGCAAGAACTCTTTTTCCATCTCAATATCCTTACAGGAAAAAATTTAATGTTAGAAACAAACGCGAACCAAAATCAGCTTCCCACAGTGTCAGATCAATTGACACCCCATTGCTAAAATATTAGCTATTTTTCTACTGTCTGCTGTAAATAGCTAGACCACACTACTGCCAATCTTTTGCAAAATTTCCCAGATCGAAGACTGAGTTAGTGCCAATGGTAAAAAAGGTAGCAGCAGTATGACCGCCAGTATAATTATCGTTTTTGGATCAAGTGGCACCAGGCGCATGTCATTGATAATGTCATATACTGCACTATAGTCAGCCATTGCTGATGGTTGCATTGAATCGACCATCCCATCAGTCTTGCATTGAATCCAGCGTTTATGAAAATCTCTTGATATCTTTTGATGCCGAAATCTACTCAGCATTTTTATGGAGGGTTCAGCAAAGTGTCCAAGCATCTGATATATATGTCAGCACCAGGTGCAGTGGCGCTGGATATGAAAGCGATTCCATTTAAAAAGCTGGATACGAATACGATGTATCCATGGGTAGAGGATCCGTTGGGGACTAAATAAAAGGTTTATAAAAATACTTTGAAGTAATCGTGCTGGTGTATGAGCGGTCACGGGGCCGCTCATACACACACCGCCGCCGGCACCTGATCAAATTGTGCATGTATCAATGGCTGAAGCCTTTAAGGCAGGCACACGTGATGAGGCAGTGTGGATTTACAGGTCAGATTGCACATATTAAAGTGAACAAAGAATTACATCTTGTTGATGGTGCATCAAGCATCTCCATGTCATACACTATGCAAGGCTTAACGGTTGAGCCGCATACGATAAAATAAAGAGAGAATTTCTATGCAAGCGATTATGTCAGGTCTGGCATTCGGTGCTTTTTTGACCCGGATAAACTTATCACGAGCCTTGATGGTAGTGTCGGCCACAGGAATGTTATTAGCTGGTCTTGTCGTGCATGCCGATGAGTGCAAAGATCAAACCAACGGCGCTACACAACTTGGCGAGCAGGTTCTTGCTATTAGAATTGCTCTGGACAACACTGATGCACCAGATGCGATGCAGGCTATTAAAAATCTTGGCCTGGATTCCCGGTACTATGTGATGGTGCGTGGTTGGCTCAGCCTGCAACTCCAGGGCGATCGTAACTTTTTGCTTGCAAGTCAAGGCAAGATAACGACTAAACTTGAGCAGCGTATTGATTTTCTCGAGCGTGCAATACGCACAATCGATCTAGAATAATATATTGTGTAATGCTCCATAATTAGCGAAGAGGGTCTCAAATGAAAGCTGCAATAAGCATACTGCTGTTGATATCGGTACATTTCTTAAGCGTCGCTGCGGCAGATGAGTCGACGAATATAAAGCCCTACCCCATTGCGGCAGAAGGCTTCGAACGCATGGTGTTTCGTGTTCCTGCTACAGCAGATGAGTCAGCCCGCAAGATCGAGATCATCGTCGGTAAGACCCTGTCAATTGATTGTAACCAGACCTCATTTGCCGGTGTGCTCGAAAGGCGTGTGGTGGAGGGCTGGGGCTACCCTTACTTTATAATTGAAAAGATCAGCGGCCCGATGTCTACCCGGATGGCATGTCCGCCAGACACCGAAAATGTCGCGACATTCATATCTGTGAATACCAGTAACTTTCTACAGCGCTATAACAGCAAGCTTCCCATAGTGGTTTATGTTCCGAAGGGGTTTGAAGTTCACTATCGAATCTGGGCTGCACAGGAGAGCATTGAGAAAGCAGTGCCTGAATAACGAGTACAGAGAAAATCAGCCTCAACCGCTGGCCCTGTCAGGAAAACGCAGCCCTTATGGAGTAAATAATGAAAATGAATCAGCGGTTTAGTCCTTCGCAACTCAGCACGGCCGCATTGCTCATGCCAGGTCTACTAGCCCTGACTGCTTGTGTCAGTGTGCCGATTCCAGAAGCTACTTTAGAAACAGACAACACCGAAAGTTTAACTTTCTGTCAAGAACCACGCCCACAAGTCTGCACCATGGATTATCGGCCGGTTTGTGCAGAGTTGAAAGAAGGTGGTTCTAAAACCTATTCAAATGGCTGTGGCTCCTGTACTGATCCGAAGGTTGTCGGCTACCGTGACGGGGCTTGTGAGAAGGCAAAGTGATACGTCGCCTCATGTCTCTTCTGTTTTTGCTTTTCATTTTTAATCTGCAAGGCTGTGCTCAACAGGGTAGTAAACTTTTGGGTGTTGTGGTTTTGGGTCATGAAGTTCGCACCGTTCGGTTGTGTGGAGAGACTCAACAGCTTTGGTTGCAAATGACTCCAGAGCAGCTGATGCAGCTGAAGTTTGAATTGCAGAAAGTAACAACGCATTTGTATCAGGAAGCGTACATCGAATTCACCGGGAGTATGCTTGATGACCCCCCCGGCGAACTGGCCAGGGAGTATGACGGGACGATAAAAGTTGAAAAGATTTTAAAACTATCCGTCACCGTGCCGGATAGTTGCAGCAATACACCATGACCCGTCCCGACATAATGTGAACCAGAATAATGAAAAGAAGAGGCAGGCTATGAAAACATGGACATTTATCGTGAGCTGTCTGTTTCTGCTCCAGCTACAGGGCTGCGAACCCGACAACACTGGCAATCATGCTTCACCGGAGAAACTCCCTGAAACTAACTGCCCGCACATTCGTTTTCGCCTGCGCTGATGGTTTGAAATTTGTTGCCCAAACAACCGCAGAGGGCAAAGCCTGGTTGTTCCTTCCCACTGGCACATTGGATCTGCAGGAAGCTGCCGTTGGCACTTATCTCTCAGAAGGCGTGACGTTTAAAGTCGATGGAGAACTAAGCCAGCTTGATGAACCAGGAGGAAAACATCCCGACTGTCGCAACGACCGCCGTCAGGCAATCTGGGAGCATGCAAAGTTGAATGGTGCCGACTTTCGGGCGATTGGTAACGAACCGGGTTGGAATATGGAGATCCGTCAGCAGTCGAAACTCATCCTGGTGACCAGCTACGGTGCAGATAGGCTTGAATTAGACCTGCCATCTTCGGAAACTAATCATGACGCCAGATCGACCCTTTACAAAATTAGCCAGGAAGGTCAGGAAGTAACTCTGACAATATCGGGAGAATCTTGTAGCGATTCGATGAGCGGAGAAAAATTCAGCAGCAAGGTCGAGCTCATGGTCAATGGAAAAGTCTTGCGGGGGTGTGGGCGTGCTTTGCATTGATCACTGCCTTGTTCGCCGTCTGTGCCGGCACCGTGCCAGGTGCTCAGCCAATCCAGACTCTACCCGTCGGAAATTAATCAGATTAATCAAACAGCAGCCCTGGGACCTGCCCGGTCGGCGAGCTTGCCAGCCTCGATGGAGTCCTTGGGCTTCTCCTCGAAGTACTGGTAGGCAGCGTTGTTGACGATAGATTTGAGCGCGACCATTACGGACACGCGCTGCTCAGCACCTAGCGCGGATAGGCTACTGGCATCAAAATTCCTAATCGGTTGCTTCAGTATTTCTTATTTTTAAATCACGTCTATATCTAAAGTAACCCCACAGAAAACCTAAAGCGCCGTAAGCAATTGCCCATGAAATGGAATTTACGATTGTTATCAAAAGTTTTTGATCGTCGGTTATAGGCGTATGATCTGAAACCAAATTTAAAATAATAGCGACTGTGATACCCGCTTTGACATGGATATAACTCGAGTAAAAACCAAGCTGGCCAAACGCTTCAGAGATTGGCCAGGCCAGATGCAAGGCATGTAAACCGAAAGAAGCATGTGTGATCACCAGTCCTAATGAAGCGCCTGTGATAGTACTTCTTACTATTTGCGATTTATGACGAGTTGCAAACCACGCAGCAAGCGGAACAAACCATAGCAGGTTTAGAACTATGTCTGATTCCATTTTCACCCCTTATGGAGTGAGCTAATCACCCTAAACGTTGCCAACGAACGGCCGAGGAACACAGCCTTAGTAGATCCACATTGTCAGCTTTGATTTCATCATTCATTACTGCCACCCTATGTTTGACTTGTTATCTACTCTTTTATTGTTGTGCAAAAATAGTGTGAATCCGTTTTGTTTTGAATATGCCCTTGGTATGTCAGCATTCATCTCTGTCTGTAAACTGCTTAGCATCACCCACTATTCACCCACTATTCAGGCAATCTGCCGATACCACCGGGAGATGCAGTTCATATAAAGTATTCAGTAAGCTCGACAGGGCTGCCTGGTCAGCTAATCGACCAACAAGAATGGTATCAACTTCACCATCATCAGACTGTCTTTCAGAAATATTCATGCCCACAAGACGGCCCGCCCATGAAGGGTCGATAGCGCCTTGTACGACAATCTGATAAGTCGCCGCTCCTGCCATTGTCAGACCTTCACCACGAAATTTATTTTTCACTGGATTCACCTCCCTTCTATGATCAGGCTTGCATTTCAAAAACAGAGAATTAGATTGACGTCGCCTATCATGCAATTAAAAAATTATTCGACCACGGAGTGCGAACATCCAGCTGTCGTCTGCTGTCGGATTAAGTGCCGGGTTTTTTATGTACTGAATGTCCGGAGTTAACTGAAAATTCTTCATGATCTGCAAGCGGGAAAATAACTCTACGACATACTGATCATCGAGTCCGGGTCCGAAAGTGTCTTCATTCGGCTGACCCCAGTTTAAGCCCAAGCCGAATAAACTATTATTTTTTCCCCAGTGATAGCCAAGCCCGGTACTGAGCGATTTCTGCAACAGGGTGCCGCCGTCATCAGCATAACCGCCGCGCAGAAATGGCATCCACTTGTCGTTATAGGAGTGCGCGTACGAAAAACTGACGCCCGAGCCACTCTTGACATTAGCCGCTTCGCGCTCATCTGAATGCCAGAGTGTGATATGTGTATTGTCGAAGTAAAAGCGATCACGCGAGGTCACTAGCCCCAACTCAACGCTTGTAAATAACTCATGGTCGTTGAAAAAAGTATCAAAACCGTTGAACGGATCGGTGGAGTCTGCATTGCTGTCAGCGAAACCAGCCATGACATAAACTTTTTCACTGAGCATAGCACTGAAGTACGCGCCGAGCGTAGCATCATCAGGTGGCACTAACGTAGCGCTACCTGTAGCAAATACAAAATTAGTAAAACCGGTCCATGGCGATGCAAGCGCATAGACGTCTACCTGGTCAGTGACATCGATAAAACCAGCGGTGATTTCTATATTCCCCTCATTCAGATGCTGTTTCCAGTAGAGATTGGTTAATCGAGCACCTGTGTCATTGAAAGTGGGAGAAATAAGACCTACGTAGCCAATTTCATCTTTTGCACCATTGGGTGCGATGTCGGTGTAACCGTGACGGTTTTCAATCTTAAATATAAAAGAACCCTTATTAGCTGTGTCGCGGCCGATGAGATCCCATTGGCCGAACAATCTAATCACCCCGCCTGCAAAAAAGTCTTCATCATTAATAGTGTTGCTTGCTGTAATGGTTGTTGCATTATAGTCCACCGTGAAATCCAGACCATTTTCTTTGCGCAGGTTTTCTTTCCACTTGGAATAGCCTTGTGGCAAGGTTACGTCGGTTAATGCGTTGTCTTCAAGTCTTCTATCATCGGCTAACTGACCAGAAACTGAATTGGGGCCACCAAACTGCACTACAGTTGAGCTTTCATTATTTTCAGCCGATTGAGCTATTGCTGGCTGAATAATTAACGCCAGTAATACTACTAAGGCAAAACAGTCTGGTCGCTTTATTTTTATGTTCATTCTCACAAACTCATTTACTCAAATTTCATATAGGGACGACCCATTATGGGCCATCCCTTTGAATCAAAAATGCTGACAGTCTCATTAGATGAATATCGACTAGCCCATCCACCCGGTATATGGCTTGCGCATAGCGCCAGCGTGCATGAAGTTAGTCATGGTGACGAAATCCCATACATTGAGACGAACCGCATCCTGGATGGCATGCGCATAAGGTGGGAATTCTGTGCATTCGAGCAGTATTGCGCCAACATCCGGATTTTCCTTGACCATTTTTTTCGCCAGATCAACCAGTTCTTTCTCGAGTTTTTTGGGATTAAATCGTCCTGTTTCACCGGTAACTTTTAGCATTTCCTTACCATCTTCATTGCCGTAGACCACGACACGTTTCATCTCTGCATCTGACACTCCAGAGTACTTGAGCGCAGGAGAAGGCATCAGCAGTTTCTTACTCGCGGTCAGCACACCGACCTTTTTGTTGGCCCCGACACTAGTCAGTAGCATAGGGAGTTGCATTAACGATCCGTTGAAAAACTGTACGCCAACGTCGAGGGATTTAGATACTTCGGGCTGGTAATTGGCAAAAAATCCGCAGTTACCAATTATCGTGGTAACACCCTGCATGGTAAGTCGTTTGCAGGCAGCGATGAGCTTTTTCATGACTACCGGGTGAGGTTTTTCTGCCAGTACCCAGAAAGGATCGATCTCTTCTATCAACTCATACAACACTGGGAAGTCAAACGTCGTCGGATTGCCCACATCACCGGGTAACATCGGAATATTGGCTGGCAGTTGCAGGATGCCGACTGTCGCTCCATATACAGCTCGCCCTTTCCAGCCAGTCACGTCTTCGTCACCATAACCAGATTTCTCGTTGTAGAGATCACCGTGTGGTGTCTTCCAGCGCACAGAAGTGTCAGGGGATTCAGGCGCTGGCGCAGCCACAGCAGCGCTGGCGGTAGACGATGCCGCCATCAAGCCGACCGCAGAGCCTGCGGCTAACGCAGAAGCCGCTGCAACCGTACCAGTCGACCTGGTGAGAAATTCTCGGCGCGTTAAATCATTATCGCTATCGTCCTGTGCTGAACTCGTAGCGGTGTTTTTATTGATTTCTTCTTTCATTCTTATTCCCCTGTTATTCATTAAAGCCAGATACATAAAACCACTAACATCAGGCTATCAAAGGTAATCGTCAGTGTGTATGTATCCATGGATACATCGTGGGGTACATTGACTCAAGGATGAAGATCAGTATTGCAGTGAGACCGCTATCTAACTGGCTTTTAGAATGCCAAGGCCTTTTGATTTGAAAACAGCATCATGGCGGTCGTTTACTGCTAGCTTGCAAAAGATATTGTGAGCATGGCGTTTCACTGTACCAGGTGAAATGAAGAGCCGCTCTGCGATATCTTTATTACTCAGATTTATCGCAAACAAGCTGATGATTTCAATTTCTCTCTCGCTCAACGCTTCGGCCAGGATCCCGTTTTCTGGCTGTGCAGATAATGCCTCGCCGGAATCATTCAGAGCGCTGATAATTTTTCCGACATACAGCAGGCCTTCCTTATTCAGATCCAGGCGGTTGAGCAGTTTAATAAGGCCTGAGCCTAAATCTGCCAGCGGGCGGATTATCTGGCCGGGCTGTCCCAGAATAACCGCTTCCTGGAGCAACGTAACTGCTTCGTCTGTTTTGCCTTCGGTATCTGCCAGCAGCGCTTTCATCCCCAGTATGTCGATTTTCAACCGCTTATGATTGATCTGAATCACCAGCTGATGATAGATCTCGAGTTGCTCAGCGGCCGCCGCCCTGCTCTGTGGCGTGTCCAGTGCCATCATCACTCGAATATACGTCAGTTCGGCATTATAAAATCGCTGCAAACCATGAGGTGCAGGTAAAACGAAATTATTTACCCAATGCTCTGCCTGAACGATACGCCCCTGGCGTAAATCTAACTCGGCATGGAAGGCTTCCGACAGGCTGATAAACATCATATTGCCACGTTCAAAGGTGTACTTTGCTATCGAATCTGCTACCTCACGCGCACGATCAGGTAAGCCCATAGCCTGATAAGAAAGGCTGAGCAGAAACGCACAGTGGGAGACATTCTGAATCGGATAGCGATGGGGATTCTCGGCAATGGTTTTCAACTGCGCCACTGCTTCATCCAGATCGTTTTGCTCGTAATGGTTAAGACCCGTAAAGTAACGGGCGAACGACTGACTCCATGGCAACTTGTGTTCAACGCCTAGCTGCATCATTCCGGAAGCGGCCTTCAACAGCTTATGCGCATCTGCCTCGGGCCAATAGGCCATACACAGGGGCAGCAAGAGCCGTGCCCTGGAGCTTGCAGTGTTGAAGCGCCCATCTTCCATGTGATGCCAGATAATCTGTTCGCCCTGCGCTAAATCACCGAGCATCTGATTGAGCGCGCCTAAACCAAAAAGTGCAGTACTACGGACACATTCCTGTTCGTCTGGAGAATCGCGGAGCGCCTGATTAGCCAGAGCCACACCGTTTTCAGGTTCGAGTATCCAGTATGCAAGATTACTGCGAATTGATGCCACCTCAGCCTTCAGCGCATCAGCTTCAGATGCATCAAGGGTCTCACTCTGAAGCAGGACATCCGCTTGACTGAGGTCCTTCATCAGGTAATCTAATCGGTACCAGTGGTACAAATCTAACCAGCAACGCAGCAGTATAAGGTGTACTTGCTGCTGTATAACTTCATAGGTAAACAGGTTCAACCATCGCTCAAGCCTGTGCCAGTGATCAGAATTCATCAGTTCGTGGCGGGCAGTCCCAACGATATTTACAGCTGCCGTAACATCTTTACCTGCCAACGCGTGCTCAATAGCCTCGTCGACATGACCATTCGCAATAAACCAGTGTGAGGCTTTTTTATGCAGTTCGGAAATTTCCTCACTACCGCGTTTTTCTTCGAGCTGCTTCTGTAACAGATCTGCAAACAGATGGTGAAAGCGAAACCACTCACCATGCCCATCGAGTGCGATACAGAACAGGCCGGAGTTTTCCAGGATGTCGATAAATTCTTCACCGCTTTCTGGCGTATCTTTTTCATCAACCTTTTTACTACAGACCGCCTCACAGAGTTCAGCATTGAAACGTTCAAGTATGGATATATTCAGCAGACAATCCTGTACCGCCGTTGGCTGCCCTGAAAGCACCTCTGAGACAAGGTATTCCTGCATCGGCCGTGCATTTGTGCTGAACTGATTTAAATATTTTTCGACGTCATCCTGATGTGCAAGCGCCAGGGCAGCAAGACGAATACCGACAGGCCAGCCTTCAGTGCTGTCCTGCAAGCGCTGTATGTTGACCGCCTGCAACGGAATGTCTATCGTCTGTGCTAAATAAGCGAGCGTGTCTTCACTGGAAAATTTAAGATCCCGCATGCGAATTTCATTGAGCTGGTGATTAGCACGAAGCGGCGTCAGTGACAGTGCAGGGTCTCGACGAGACAAGATGACCAGATGAAGATTTCGTGAGGGATGTTCCAGTAGACTGCTAATAAGAAAATCGATATCGCTATCTTTGATACGGTGATAATCGTCCAGCACCAGTATCAGGCGCTCATTCAGCTCATCGAGATCATTGCTCAAATGCGTTGCAATGACAGGCAGCGGTGGCAGGCTATCTGCATTAACTATGTCAAAAACTTCATCACAGGCATCAACAGAAACCGTTCGCAATGCTGCCACAAAATAGGTCAAAAATATCCGGACATCGCTGTCAGTTTCTTCGAGTGATAACCAGGCACTGGAAGAAGAATTGGTAGATTTTCTGGATTCGAGCCAATGACTGATCAATGAAGTCTTGCCGTATCCGGCAGGTGCGCAGACAAGCGTCAGTGGCAACTCTAAACCTTGTGCGAGGCGATTATCCAAAACATCACTGGATATATAGTCTGCTGCGACCGGTGGACGGTAAAGCTTGGTACGATTAACCGGGACTGTATATTGCGATTTGTTCATTTAATTTCAGGCACTGGTTTTCCATGCTAAATGTTACACACTGCCCATACCACATTGTGATTTTTTTAAACCTTAGCAAATTTAGGAAATTTAGAAAACGTATAATATTCGTGAGAATAATGAGAGTTGTGCATTTTAGAGACTGCTAAAAATACTATAGGCACCCGAAAGACTTTAGTATCGGCCTTTCGGTAACGTAAAACTATCACTCCCTGTATACTCATCAAGAAAGTGCTGATATTTTTTATTTATCACGTTGAAGTATCTCTAGCTTCACAGGTAACGTTTTGCTTCGGTAATAAAATCTTTCATAGGGGGTAATTCGTTTACTGGATACCAACAGGGTAATACGATGCGCGTTTCACCGCTGCTAGAATAAAACTCAATCAGATCCAGATTATTAACTGTTACTGAAGATGATTCATCGACCTTGATATTCATATTATCGAGTCTCATGTTGATATTGTGCGCGGCCATTTGTTTACCTGGATTACTCATCGTATCCTTGATTATCTGCATATTTCTTTTCAGCAGTTCGTGACTAGCACCTAGTTTTGATAATTCAGTTTCAATGGTCTCAATCTCTGCACTCAACAAGTTCAGATCGGGGTACGAATTCTCACTCTGTGACAACATCTCCCCTAAACCCCAGTTACCAGCCTTCATCATCGCCAGTTTCCGTTTTAACAAGACCTGCTGTTGCTTGAGTTCAGCTCTCGTGTTGCGTTCTGCGATAATTTTTCCCAGTGCTATTTCTATCATGTAATCGAAGATACGCTTTTTTACATTCGTCTTTGCTTCATCCAGTAAAGCTGAAGGCCCAAGATAGCGGTGATTGAAAAAGTTGACGGCCTTCTGCATAACTTCACGCTGAATCATATCACCCTGCAGTACTGTTCCCAGGCGGTTAATTTCTTCCCATTCCATGGTTAGCAGACCATATAATCTGACAGGTTCATCGCAATGAGCCTGTTTCATATACTCCCTGATGCTTCTCGCACCGCCAACCTTCTCCTGAAAATGCGTAAATGATGAAAAAAAAGCGTGAAGTCCTGGATCATTGCTAAACGACTTACTGCTGATTTCTACGGGTGAGGGCAATGCATCAACCATATTGATGATATGTATCACCGCAGACTCGACCGAATCTTGCAACTGCTTCCTGTAGCCGCCATATCCACGCAGCCGCTTGTCTGTACCGTCCACTACCCGATCAATAGCAGCACTGATCAATGCATCATTAACAGCTGAAGGATATTTGTCTGATGACGCAAACAGAGAACTTAGAAATTGCAACATACTACCTACATTATCCATCTATGGTTTTGACAAGAATGCATGATAATAGTCCTTGCCCATAACTGACAAAGCCTACTGTTGCAATGAAAGCTATTACGCTTTGATAACTCTACACATAAACCTCAAGAACCTTTTTCTATTTGTAGCGCTTTTTCTGATATATTTTTGTACAGCTCCATCACCTTTGCTGCCAGTGCATGGTATTCCGGATGCCGGTCTATTAAAGGTATTGCCTTTCTGGCGTCTACTATCGCATTTTCTAAAAAGTCCAGATCTTCATTGAGAAGAGATTCACCGGCATCAACCTTTTCTTTTATATCGAGAAGCCTTGGCAACCTCTGTTTCTCTAATCTTTCCATAAGGACTTGAATCAGACCGGTATCCATTGTATCTTTTTTCATACTTTGCTCCTGATATTATTTTTTTATCTAGCATTATCTGCTTAATTATGCTTAATTTTTTATTACTTCATCAACCAGCTTGCTAACAACGTGGGAAATTAAAATAAACGTCGGCAACCCTACAATGATTGAAAAAACTCCATGATTTAAGCCAGACATAAAAAATCCAATTACAAAGCCGATATTAAAAAAACGGGTAACAAGCGACATAAAGCAAGACATTATCAATATCACTGTACGTCGTCAAAACCTTTCGGATAACTACTACCTAATTTAACAGATACTTCGGCGCATCTGGTTGTAAAAACTTGCTTGTCTATCGAAATCCATAATTCACCCTGTGGCTAAAGTATTTGATTTAATCATTGCCCGCTGATATAAACTTTCTTGAACTCGGCCAAAAAATACATCTGCAGGTTATCCCTGTGCTGGAGTTCGCGAAGCCTCCCTCAACGGGACGGTGATGATATCGCTCATTGATTACAAATCACGTTGTGTGGCATTATTCCATTCAGCAAAATCCACGCTCTTTTAGATAAAACTGAAAAAGGGAATATAAAAATGAAAAACCTGCTGCCACCATTACCACTATCAGCCATGAATCGATCCAGGGCCATTTTGATATCGGGCGCCCTGGTTCTCTTTGTGCTAACCCTTCCCGTACTGGCTGAGACAGAATCGGATGCAGGGGCTATCGACTGGTTCAAGCTCGGCATGGGGCTGTTTGGCGGACTTGCCATGTTCCTGTTTGGTATGGAGCAGATGTCCGACGGGCTCAAGGCCGCAGCGGGAGAAACGCTAAAGGATGTGCTTTCCCGCCTGACCAAGAATCGATTTATGGGTGCGATGACTGGTGCCTTTGTTACTGCGGTACTTAATTCCTCATCGGTCACTACCGTGCTGGTGGTCGGATTTATTTCTGCCGGTTTTATGACGCTCACCCAGTCGGTAGGTGTCATCATGGGGGCCAATATTGGCAGTACCTTCACCGCCCAGATAGTCGCCTTCAATGTAACCCAGTATGCGTTGATACTGGTCGGCACAGGTTTCCTCATGCTGTTTACCGGAAAAGCTGAAAAAACCCGGCATTATGGCAGCATGGTCATGGGACTGGGCCTGGTCTTCTATGGCATGGGCGTGATGGGTGATGCTATGCTGCCGTTACGTAGCTACCAGCCATTCCTTGATCTCATGGTAAGGATGGAAAATCCACTGCTGGGTATACTGGTCGGGGCGGTATTCACGGGCCTGGTCCAGTCATCAGCGGCAACCACCGGCATCGCGATCGTGATGGCATCAGCCGGTCTTATTACCCTGCCAGCCGGGATAGCACTGGCCTTTGGCTCCAATATAGGCACCTGTGTTACCGCCATGCTGGCATCACTGGGCAAGCCGGTGGAAGCAGTGCGAGCGGCGGTGGTACACGTCATATTCAATATTGCCGGCGTCTTGCTCTGGTTTATGTTTATCCCACAACTGGCTGATTTTATCGTGGAGATCTCACCGAGCTCCCCTGAGCTGAGCGGCAAGGCACGGATGGCGGCCGATGTACCACGCCAGATAGCCAATGCCCATACGGTATTCAACGTAGCCAATACCCTGCTGTTCATCAGCTTCACCACCTATTTTGCGCGGCTGGCGGAAAAACTTGTACCGGAACGACCGATACAGGAAAAAATTATCATCGAGCCCCGTTATCTGCAGGAAGATGTAATCGAGGTTCCATCAATGGCGCTTGAGCAGGTAAGATTTGAGCTTGGCCACATGGGTGAGATTATTAACCAGATGTTCGCCACTCTGCTTTCAGGGATAAACGAGAAGGACAAGCAGAAATGCGATACCGTACTGAAAATGGATGACAAGGTGGATATTCTGCACGATGCCATTCTTGAATACCTGCGTGATATACGCCAGCAGCCCCTGACGGACAAACAAAGTGACGACTTTCAGGCATTAATGAGTACCACGGTGAACCTGGAAAACCTGGCAGATATTATCAACGATGAACTGGTCGCGGTCAGTAAAAGCTATATAGAGCTGGGGCTTGAAACCAGCGAGACGACTGGTTTATTAGTACAAGATCTGGCGGACAAGGTAAGTTATGCGGTTGAACAGGTAATCAAGGCGGTGCGGGAAGAAGATGAAACGGCCGCCGAAGATGTTATCACCCTCAAGGGTGAGGTTCGCCGGATTGCCGAGGAGTTTCTCGTGCGTCAGTCTGAGCGTATTGGTGTCAAGGACAGCGGGCATCTCAACCTGGTGCGGCTGGAGATGGAATTTCTGGATAAACTACGCGGCATCTATACCCTGGCCAAACGCATCGCAAAGGATTTTGTACCCGAAGAAGTGGCAAGCAAGGCGTGAGTTTTGGTATGTGTATAAATATCAATAGTTCCTTAGGGCGAAATAACGATATAAGAACTTTCCCTTTGGTCAAAATGCCAGCCAAAAAAAGTGGGAAAAAAGACTTTGTTGGTAGTTGGCAATAAATTAGTTAACTCTGCTTCCCACGAGGAGCGTGGGAAGCAGAAAAAATCACATGCCTTTCAAAAGATTTTTTACTGATAACGGTAAACTGACGACTGCCACTTATCTTTTCCCGATAACCAGCAACTGCTAACTGATAACTTTCTTCTTTAATTACTGACAACTTCCTTGTCACAAGCACCCATCTTATAACCCGTTACTTCAGGATTTGAACAGGAAGTGCAGCCTGTAGAACCAGTTTTAGTACTGCCATCCTGCAACGTTGCGCAGACCGGATTATATTCGCGAGTGCAAATTTCTGGCCTGGGTTCTTCGCATAGTATTAAGTCCAATGCACCGGGCTCAATATTTATGTCATTTTTTTCACTATATGAAGCACAGGAAACAGACAACATGCCTAATGAAACCAGTAAAAATATACGTAACTTTATTAACATATTAATACACCTATAATTTATTCGTAGCTATACGTTTCAAGTTACATGGATTTGTTGTCACTGAAAACTTATAACCATTATTTATTTTCCATTCTAAATCGATTTAGCTCAGTCAACAACCAGTCCTGTGTTTTCATTGGCGGTTTCCCCGGACAGGTCACCATGTAATAGTTACCACTCATGGTACTTTTAGTCGCTGAATATTCAATAAAATCTTCGCTTCTTTTTATATCATCCCTGAAATAATCATATTTCATTTCAATATGGCTTACCCCTTTTTCAGCCGGATAATCACTACCATTTCGGTTAGTTATACAAGTACTGTTTTCTACAAAAGCTAACAGGTGAGTTACTTCTTCCACCTGGTTTGATGGTACATCGGCGCTAACAAATCTGTAAATAAATACATATGTAATGAGCAATAATTTAATGGTTTTTTCTTCCGATTCGGTTTTATTGTTTAGCGTAATTTGTAAATGAAAGATTATTATAAAATAC
>RCNF010000175.1_pt1 | contig 29967 bp, 21 predicted proteins | sample 2041311 | NCBI WGS metagenome assembly RCNF01 (sample SAMN09708228, study PRJNA481090) | Marine sediment metagenome, whole genome shotgun sequencing project. | biome: marine sediment; feature: ocean; material: sediment; isolation source: Sewage treatment plant 2 marine sediment (STP2) ...
TATTGATTTACGTCAATGTAATTTTTATGCTCTAGCGACATGTTTAGTAACGACAGCTTCAGTAGCAACTTTATAAGTACTAATAAAAAACAGGTTAAAAAAACGCAACCTGCTTTTATATTATGGTTTATAGATGGTCGACATTTATCGGCTATTAATTATCAATTTTAATTATTCAAACAGAAATGGAGGTCAACATGCAGGTAGATACTGTGCTTGATATCAAAAAAATACATATAGGGATTCTTCAATCGCTGATGCAGGAATTTGAGCAGCATCGGTTACCAAGATTGTTGAGGCTTAAAGATAAAGTTGATAGCGGTGAAGCCATCAATGATGTTGATATTCAATTTCTATGTAAGGAAATCAAAGATGCCAACCTTACTATGCATTTGACGGTTAACTATCCAGAGTTACAGGAGTTCTGTTTGCGTATGGCGCATTTGTATAAAGAAATCTGTGATGAGGCGCTGGAAAACGAGAACAGGTAGTTGTCCGTTTTCACTTCTCTGTAGTAGCTCAAACCTAATCCGTTGTGAATGTCTTTAGTGGTGTTTATTTGTCCTCTCACCAGTTTACCGCTCCTGTTCCAGTACCCACCGGATCGCACGATGAGTAAGTTTATGGGCGGAAGACACGCCCAGTTTCTTCTTGATATGGGCCTGGTGGGTTTCAATTGTTTTAACGCTTATATTTAGCTGTTGGGCCATCTTGCCTGGCGCCAGGCCCTGACCTATCATCTCAAATACTTGCAGTTCCCGGTTCGATAACGAACCGATGCCCTGTTTCTCATCGCTGCGGCTGACCATGTTGTTCAGTATTTTTTCGGTCATGAACTCACTCAGATAGACCTTGCCTTTTAGTACCTGGCGAATAGCCTGAATGATTTTTTCCTGTGCTTCCTGTTTGTTGATATAACCTCGTGCACCCGCAGCAAGTACACGTTCGGCGTAAAGTGATTCATCATGCATAGAAGCGACCAGCATCAATATTTTGCTGTTACGTGCCTTGATATGTTCGATAAGATCCAGACCACTACCCCCGGCTAGCGACAGGTCGATAATAGCCAGGTCGGGTGTGATCGAATCCAGGAGTTGTAATGCTGAGGCCATATCACCCGCCTCACAACAGACTTTAAGGTCGGGCGTGTCGCCAATAAGCTGGGCAAGCCCGGCACGTACCAGTGGATGGTCATCGACAATCAGAATACTGGCCATTAATTCCTTACCTCATGAGTGACTGGAAACCGGCAGCATACCTTTGTACCTTGATGTCCGTCGGGGTTGATGGTGATCTCACCGTTAAACAGGCCGCAGCGATGCCTCATAATATTTAAGCCCAGACCTGTAGAGCCCTCAAGATTGACTGGTATGCCAATACCGTTATCCGTTATCTCCAGTACACCATGATCCTGTTTAATTGTTAGTGAAACTTCTATTTGACTTGCGCAGGCATGTTTGACCGCATTGTTCAGGGATTCCTGTACGATGCGGTAAAGGTGGGTGGCGGTCGTGTCATCCAGTAGCAGGACAACATCCTCGATTTGGAGTTTTATCGGAATTTGACTCTGTTGTTCTATATTTTCTGTTATTTGCTGTAACGACATCATGAAGCCATCAGCATCAATCTGCACTGGCATCAGCCCGCGCGACATCGCCTGCACCTGCTTGAGTGCTTCATTCAGTCCACTGGCCAGCTGTGTGGCCAGTTCGTACTCCGGTTTGGATGCCTTGTTTAACAGGCTTTGTGCCAGCATACTCAGTCCGGTTAGCTGCTGTCCTAGACCATCGTGCAGTTCTTCACCAATACGCTGCTGCTCGCGCGTCGGGATGGCCAGGATTTCGCGCTGAAGTGCCTGTTGTGTACTTAAATCCATAATCAGGCCGGCAAACAGGTGTGTATGTTTTAGCTGGATTTCACCCACTGACAGATATATCGGAAACTGGCTGTTGTCTCTGCGTTGACCTATTAGTTGCCGGCCTGTACCAATAATGTGTTTGATGCCGGTTTTTAGATAGTCTTCTATATAGTTGTCGTGTTTTTCTCGATGAGGTGAGGGCATCAGCTGTTTGATATTATTGCCCAGCAGTTCTTGGTTGGCATAACCGAACAGGGTTTCTGCAGCTGGGTTTACAAACTGGATGATACCGTGAATATCAATCAGGAAAATCGCCTCGTGCGCAGATTTTACCAGAGTGTGAAAAGTTTCAGCCTGTTGTTCAAATTGTTGAGTCAACGGCAGGGTGATGCGGAAATATAAAAAACTGGCGAGCATAACAATAAGCAAAGTGGCTGCTATAGCTATACTACCGGCAAGGAAAAATGATGCATAGATTTCACTGCGGTTGATTTTCTCAATGACGCCAGAGTCAACCAGTTCGAGCAGCCCAAAATATAACGAGGTGATAGAAATAGCTGCCACCACCAATGTCGCGGTAAGCATGATAGAAGTATGCAATAAAAATGTGTGCAGTTTTTTCACGGGCCTATATTACTAGTGTTCAAGTTTTAGTGTTAGTGTGTCAAACAAGTTGATACGCTACTCAACATAATTCTTTGTTGTTAATGCGAATACATCCCCATATTGGTATCAGGGAATCCCCGATGGTCTGAACGCAATTAACAGGCCATGCTATTGCCCTCATAAAATCAGGGGGTAGTTTATGGTTATGCCGTTACAAAAAATAGCTGCAGACAAGGTTGATATTCCGGTAACCAGGGGGGTAGGTTACGCCCAGCCATCGTTAGAAGTTTTATCATGCTACAGCTGTGATATAAAAGGTGACTGTCTGGCTGAGCAAATGACGATAGCCCAAGATCATTCATATCAGTTAATTAAAAACAGGCGAGTGGTTTTACGCGGTGAACATATCTTTCGCGCAAGTGATGATGCAGAGGCAATTTATGTTATTAGTAGCGGTTCAGTCAAGTCCTATGTAATAATGGAAGATGGTGAGGAACAGGTATTGAGTTTTTATCTGGCCGGTGATGTATTTGGGCTTGATGGCATGGGTGCTGATAATTATATTTCTTCAACCGTTGCCCTGGAGACAACCACTATTTGCAAAATACCGCTGTTGAGCTTATCGGAACGAGAATTAGGGCGGGGCTTTCTCAATCTGATCTCAGGGTGTTTGATTCGTGATCATAATCTGATGCTGATGCTGGCAAGGAAAGATGCAGATGGACGTATGGCCAGTTTTCTGGTTAGTATTTCCAGACATTTCGCTAAACTTGGGTATTCAGCAGATATATTCGAATTGACCATGACGCGTCAGGATATTGCTAATTATCTGGGACTGGCAATAGAGACAGTCAGCCGTACGCTAAGAAGATTCCAGGACAGCGGTATGCTGGAAGTTAGCCGGCGAAAGATTCAGATTTATGATTTCGATTGCTTGTTGTCGATAGCCGGCACGCAGGTCACACGTTGAATCTAAAAATGCAGGTACCCCACGCCTTGATCCGAACCGTTCTGACGCTCTGTCTGCGGGGTAATCAGGGTTCGGGTTATTATCAGCTGATTTTTCTAGACATAAGTCAAGAACACCCTATTCACTGCTTGCGTTGTTGACACTTAAATTTTATATTCAATGTTGAAATATCATTCTGGGAATGAATCGCTGAAGGTGTGAGACACAAAAAAAAGAAACATGGCGCAGAGTTTGCCTTGTGCGCTTGCTTGATATTGAACGCAGTTTGCACGAACAGATCTGATGGTTCAAATTACTGGAATTAGCTGAGTCTATTTAATGAATATTATTGCTGCAGATGAAGGAAGAATGTCTGCGCTGGTCGAACAGGTAGTCGCTTATCTTGTCACCAATGAGCGCGTCGATGTGCTCGGTGCAATGTCAGTAGCAATAAAAATGTAACATAAATCACAATATAAATCACAACAGCCGCAATTACTACAACAGGCATCAAATCAACAGGTAACAGAATGACCAAAAGTTCAAAATCAAAGTCTAAACACTACCGCTATTACACTGACTCGAACACAGGTTCCGAACTGACGCGTAAAACACTGGTGCTGGTGCTGGCCGGTGGTGCCGGTTCCAGACTGAAAGGCCTGACAAAATGGCGGGCAAAACCGGCGGTACCATTCGGTGGTAAATACCGCATTATCGACTTTGCACTGTCAAATTGTGTTAATTCAGGCTTGCGCCGTATCGGTGTGTTAACGCAATACAAGTCACATTCACTGATCCGGCATCTACAACGGGCGTGGGGGTTCATGCGTGCTGAGATCGGTGAGTTTGTCGAAATCATACCCGCACAACAACGTGTAGATAATCAATGGTATCGGGGCACCGCCGACGCACTGTACCAGAATATCGATATCATTCGCCGCCATGCACCGGAGAATGTTATTGTTCTGGGCGGCGACCATATCTACACCATGGACTACTCCAAGATGCTGTACGATCATGTTTCATCGGAGGCAGATCTGACAGTTGGCTGTATTGAGGTGCGACGCGAAGATGCCTCAGAATTTGGCGTTATGTCTGTCGATGAAGACTATCGGATAACAAAATTCAGTGAAAAGCCGGAAAATCCGGAAGCGATGCCAGGCAAAGCAGACAAATCGCTGGCATCGATGGGTATCTATATTTTTTCTACGGCTTACCTTTATGCCAGCCTGATTGCTGATGCAGAGGATGCAGAATCAGCACACGATTTTGGCAAGGATATCGTACCAAAAAGCATTTCGACCTGTAATGCGCGTGCCTACCCGTTCCTGAATAATAAGGGTGAATCAGCTTACTGGCGTGATGTGGGTACGGTTGATTCTTACTGGGCGGCCAATATGGAGTTGTGTGAGGTTGAGCCTGAACTCAATCTGTATTCACGCGACTGGCCGATCTGGACCTACCAGACCCAGCATCCACCTGCCAAATTTGTTTTTGATGATGATGGTAAGCGCGGTCAGGCCATCGATTCACTGGTTTCGGGTGGTTGCATACTGTCTGGTGCTCGCGTCAAACGATCAGTTATTTTCTTTGCCACTGATATCGAACGTGGTTCGGTGATTAAGGATAGTGTGATTCTGCCTAAGGTGTCAATTGGAAAAAACTGCCGTATTACACGCACCATAATCGACAAGGCATGCACTATCGAAGAGGGCACTGTTATCGGCGAAGATCTGGAGCATGACCGGGAGCGTTTTCATGTAACCGAAAGCGGTATAGTACTGGTCACACCAGAAATGCTGGGACAGAATCTTTATGTTGTTGATATCGAGGCTATAACCAAAAAAAATCCGATTGCCGCCTGAGATAACAGCATAATAAAAACCGCCGAATAAAATACTATGAATAATAAAAAGAAGATAGCAACAGGCAGTGATAACACTGTTAATTTTGTTTTATGCTGGCATATGCACCAGCCCTGGTACCAGGAAGGGGTCGATGGTGATTATATGCTTCCCTGGGTTTATCTGCATGCAATAAAAGATTATGAAGACATGGTGAGCCATCTGGAAGCGCACCCAAAAATGCATGTTGTGGTGAATTTTGCACCGGTACTGTTAGAGCAGCTGGATGATTACGCATCGCAACTAAAAAGCTGGCTTGATAGCGGGCAGGTGATGAAGGATCCGATGCTCAACTTGCTTGCGGGCACGACACCGATTCCTGAATCAACGGTTGAACGTTACCAGCTGTTATGTGACTGCCAGCGTGCTAATGCGGAAAAAATGATTGAACCCTATCCCGCCTTCAAAAGCCTGCTTAAGCCATTCAAATTCATGTTTCCGGACGGTACCTGTGATGAGCTCGATACCGTCTGTATGCAGTATCTGAATTCACAGTATTTTGTTGATGTAATGGTATGGTATCACCTGGCCTGGCTCGGTCATTCGCTGAAACAGACGCAGATATCAAAAGATCTGATTGAAAAGGCCAGGCTGTTTGATGAAACTGACCGACGGGCACTGTTGCAACTGTTCTATGACTGTATTTCAAGTTTGATCCCACGTTACAGAAAACTCGCAGAAGATGGGCAGATAGAACTTTCAATGACCCCTTATGGCCATCCGATCATCCCGCTGTTAAATGACATGGGTAACATGATATGTGCCCAGCCCAATGCACCAACACCGGCTTGTGTGGTCTATCCCGACGGTGAGGAGCGTTCCCGCTGGCATATACAACAGGGCATTAACTGCTTCAAACACTATTTTGGACTTCGACCACAGGGCATCTGGTTATCTGAAGGTGCTATCTCAGATGATGCAGTGGCACTTGTTGAAGAATTTGGTTTTAAGTGGACGGCGTCCGGAGAAGGTGTGTGGCGCAACAGTATGACACTCAGTGAACATGATTCGGAAAAGGTACACAGCAAACGTGCACTTTTTCATCCTTATGAACTGAAAGGTTACAAACCTAAACTGTTTTTCCGGGATGATGGCCTGTCTGACCTGATCGGCTTTAAATACAGTAAAATGAACTCGGACGATGCGGCAGATGATCTGGTTAATAACCTGGTGAACATTGCAGACTTTCTCGGTGATAGCGCTAGCAGGCATGTGGTTTCAATCATACTTGATGGTGAAAATGCCTGGGAGTATTACCCGCATAATGGTTTTTATTTTCTGCAACGCCTTTATCAAACCTTGTCTGATCATAAGCTGGTGCGAGCAACAACTTTTTCTGAATTGGCCGATAAGGCCAAAACGCATGAACTCGAAAAGTTGTGTGCGGGTAGCTGGGTCTATGGTTCATTTTCAACATGGATCGGCGAGCCTGACAAGAACCGGGCATGGGATCGGCTGGTAGAAGCTAAGCAGGCGTATGACAAGGTATTGGCTAAAGGTAAATTAAGTAAAAAAGTGGTAGCACAGGCAACACGTCAACTGGGAATCTGTGAAGGTTCCGACTGGTTCTGGTGGTTCGGTGATGTCAATTCCTCGTCAAGTGTTAATGATTTTGACAGGCTGTTTCGCATACAGCTGAAAAATTTGTACAAGCTGCTTAAACTTCAAATACCCGATATTCTGGATGAACCGCTGTCGATGGGTGGCGGTAATGCAGAAAACGCGGGCACCATGCGCAGAAATGTTGAATAAGCTAACCTGACTATTTCATAATAAAGTCACATTCGGCTTAATCATTTGAATATAATAAAAGTTCAAGGGTTTTTAGAAAAAATCACTATGCCCCTAACAACGCTATGCAGTCTGGAAAGATTTGCATTCCTATGATATCTGCAGACTAAATACAGGACAATAATGGAACCTCACGACCTTCAACTAAGACGCGCAGGTATTCTGCTGCATCCGACATCACTGCCTTCGGGCATTCTGGATAGTGATGTAGAGCGCTGGTTGCAAATGATGGTTGATACCGGCTTCAGTGTATGGCAGGTATTACCACTGGGAGAACCGCAGCATGGGCTATCGCCTTATCAATGCAGTTCAGCTTTTGCATTCAACCCTCTGCTGCTGCCGGCATCTTCTGCACTATGGCCTGCCATCGATGAAAAAGATAGTTATTTCATCGATTTCTGCGATAAGCAGCAGTTCTGGCTGGATGACTATGTCATGTTCAAAGTATTGAAACTGCATTTTAACGACGCGTGCTGGGTTGAATGGCCTGATAAGTGGAAGTTCCGTGATGCAGAAGTTTTGCAGCAGTCTCATCAACAATATGAACAGAGCATCGAAAAATTGAAATGGCAGCAGTACCAGTTGCATAAACGCTGGCACGAGATCAGGGAAAAAGCAACCGGCATGGGTATCCTGTTGTTTGGTGATATGCCTATTTATGTCGGTTATGACAGCGCCGATGTGTGGGCACATCCAGAGTGGTTCATGCTTGACTCGAACGGTAACATGAAAGTCGTTACTGGTGTACCGCCTGACTATTTTTCAGATACCGGGCAGCGCTGGGGCAACCCGCATTATGACTGGGATGCCATGATAGAGGATGATTTCGCATGGTGGAAGTCCAGAATAGATCATCATCTTGAACTGTTCGACCTGGTGCGCATTGATCACTTCAGAGGCCTGGAAGCTGCATGGGAAATCGATGCATCATGCGACACGGCAATTGAAGGGTACTGGCAAAAAATACCCGGTGATGAATTATTGTCAGCATTAATGACGAGTTTAGAGTTGTGCCACGAGCAGCTGCCTTTTGTTGCTGAAGATCTGGGTGTCATCACGCCGGAAGTGACCGCGCTAAGAAAAAAATACCATTTACCGGGTATGTCGATACTGCAGTTTGGTTTCGATGAATTTGATGATAACCCGCATAAACCGAAAAACATAACAGAAGACACCGTCGTCTATACGGGTACTCATGATAACGATACCACAAAAGGGTGGTTTAATAGTCTTGAAGAACATGTTAAAAAACATGTGTTACAGACCCTGGGTCTGAAGGTAGCTGATGTTTCATCTGATCACGGTAGTGACTGCTGGTATGACTATGCTGATATGGCAGATCATGTTGTTGAAAGGATGGTAGATGCAGCCATGCAATCACGTGCAAATATCTGCATAATCCCGATACAGGATTGTCTGTCTCTCGATTCAGCGTCAAGAATGAACACGCCGGGTACCACCACAGGAAACTGGCTATGGCAGTTTCAATGGGAACAAATCGAACAGCAGCACAATAGCAGTCGAATGAAAAAAATGCGGCTGCGTATTGAAAAAGCAAACAGACTGGTCGAACCGAATAATTGAAACAATAAACAAAACAGGCGCAGCAAATATGTGCCTGCAAAAACTAAAATAGAAGAAATAAAATGGTTGAATCATTAATAAAAATACAGCATGGCTGGCACCATGATCCTTTCGAATTACTGGGCGTACATCCAGGGCGACCTGGATATGTGGTGCGTGCATTCATGCCATCAGCAGAGAGTGTTGAACTGGAAGGCATTGGTGCAATGTCACGGCGTGAAGGCAGTGATACCTTTGAGATAAACATCAGTAAAGCGCAAAGAGATAGTTTGCCGCAGCATTACAGTTTGCGCTGGGTTGAAAAAGTATCTCTGGAATCACATACAGTCGTTTCACCCTACAGTTTTCAGCCGATACTCAGCGACTTTGATCTTGGCCTGTTTTCCGCAGGAACCCATCTGCATGCCTATCGTTTTCTCGGCGCCCGGCTACAGCAAATTGATGGCATAGACGGCTGCCTGTTTGCCGTCTGGGCACCAAATGTCAAGCGTGTCAGCGTGGTTGGTGACTTTAATGGCTGGCATGGTCTGCGCCACCCGATGCGCAACCGTGGCGGTTCGGGTGTATGGGAACTTTTTATACCTGGACTGCACGTATCGGATAACTACAAGTTTGAGATCCGTACCCATTTTGATGAGATCCTGCAAAAAACCGATCCGTATGCGCGCTCCATGGGCATCCGTCCGGATACCACCAGCAAGATCGCTGCTTCTGATACCTATGGTTGGGCCGACAGCGAGTGGCTAACACAACGCCAGCAATGGCAATGGTTGCATGAACCGATGTCGATCTACGAAGTTCATGCGGGTTCGTGGCGTCGCCATGAAGATGGCGGTTTTCTGAGTTATACCGAACTGGCCGAACAGCTAATTCCTTATGTTAAGAAGCTGGGTTACACACATATCGAATTTTTACCGTTTACCGAACATCCTCTGGACGAATCCTGGGGTTACCAGGTCAGCGGATATTTCGCACCGACATCAAGACACGGCGGTGCGGATGAACTACGTTACCTGATCGATACCGCGCATCAAAATGGTATCGGTATTATCCTTGACTGGGTACCGGCACATTTTCCGCGTGATGAATTTGCCCTGGCTCGCTTTACCGGTGAGGCCTGTTATGAATATGGCGACCCAAACAAGGGCGAACACCTCGACTGGGGCACATTGATATTCAACTACAGCCGCAATGAAGTACGTAATTTTTTGATTGCCAATGCGGTGTACTGGATAGAAGAGTTTCATATCGATGGTTTACGTGTTGACGCGGTCGCTTCCATGTTATACCTGGATTATTCACGCGAACAAGGACAATGGTCACCGAATAACTATGGCGGTCGTGAGCATCTTGAAGCCATCGACTTCCTGAAGAACCTGAACAATGTGGTACATGCCGAATTCCCCGGTGTAGTAACACTGGCAGAAGAGAGTACGGACTGGCCCATGGTGTCGCGTCCGACAGATAGCGGCGGTCTGGGCTTCTCCATGAAGTGGAACATGGGCTGGATGCACGATACCCTGGATTACGCACAGACTGATCCTTTGTACCGACGTTTTCACCAGAATCAGTTGACCTTCAGCCAGCTTTATGCCTACAGTGAAAATTTTGTGCTGCCTTTATCACACGACGAAGTTGTTCATATGAAACGCAGTATGCTGGACAAAATGCCGGGTGATGTCTGGCAGAAATTTGCCAACCTGCGTCTATTGTATGCCTATCATTATGCACATCCGGGCAAGAAGCTGCTATTCATGGGTGGTGAGTTTGGCCAGTGGGATGAATGGAGTGAGGGCAAACAGCTGGACTGGGAGGTAGCCGGTATGGACAAACATGCTGGCCTGTTCAATATGATCTGTGATCTCAATAAGCTCTACACTGATAATCCCGCATTACACGTCTACGACTTTGACCATCAGGGCTTTCAATGGCTGAGCTGTGATGACGTCGATAATTCAGTGCTGGCATTTATACGCCATTCTGAGCATGATGCTGTATTATGTGTTTTTAACTTTACCCCGAAACCTCTGGAAAACTACGTTATCGGTGTACCGGAAGCAGGCGCATATAGAGATATATTTAATTCTGATGCTGCCTGGTACGGTGGCTCGAACCTGGGCAATAGTGGTGAGGTCAATAGCCTGGAAAAACAGGATCACGGTTTTGATTACGCCCTGACAATAACTATTCCGCCGTTAGCTGCCCTGTTTTTACAGAAGGTGAGTAGTTGAATATTTTGTTTGCTGCCAGTGAGGCATTTCCCTTTATTAAAACCGGTGGCCTGGGTGATGTTGTACACAGTCTGCCTATCGCGTTAAACCAGCTGGGTGATGATGTCAGGCTGGTATTACCTGCATACAGAGATGTACTGGCTTCAGTAGATTCGTTAAAAGAGCTGGGTTACTGGGACCTGCCCGGTGCGGGTGTTACCCACCGGGTGCGTATTTTACAGGCGCATCATGAAGGTCTTACTGATTATTTATATCTGGTTGACGTGCCATCACTGTTTGACAGAGCGGGTAATCCCTATGTGCACTCTGATGGTTTTAACTGGCCTGATAATGCAGAACGTTTTACCATATTTAGTCGTGCTGTCGCGAAGATGGCAAGGGGCATACCCGGCACCAACTGGGTTCCTGACGTGGTGCACTGCCATGACTGGCAAACCGGACTTGTTCCGGCTTTTCTAAGTATGGCTCATCCACGCCCAAAGACCGTATTTACCATTCACAATCTGGCTTATGACGGCCATTTTTCGCAAAGCGATTTCATCAAACTTGCGCTACCGCCAGAGTGGTGGTCACCGGATCATGTGGAGTTTTATGGTGGTTTTTCCATGTTAAAGGCGGGCATGGTGTTTGCTGATAAGGTCACAACCGTCAGCCCGACCTATGCCAGGGAAATCTGCACTGCGGAATACGGTTACCGGTTTGAAGGTGTGCTGCAGAGTCTGGGCGATAAGCTTAGCGGCATCCTCAATGGTATTGATCTTACTATCTGGAACCCGCAAACCGACCGCTACCTTAGTCAAAACTACAGTCTCAAAAATGGCAAAGCCAGGCAGCAATGGGTCAGTAGAAAGTTAGCAAACAAACAGGATTTATTGAACAGGGTCGGCTTGCTCGCTGATGAATCAACTGCGGCCAGGGTACCATTACTGGGGTTCATCGGCAGACTGGTCGAACAGAAAGGGGTAGACCTGATCACCGCAATGTTGCCTGAACTTTTCACCACGACAGATGCAGTAATGATAATACTCGGCTCCGGCCACATGTTATATGAAACTGAGTTAATAACACTGGCAGAGCAATATCCGTCGAGACTACATGTACACATTGGTTATTCTGAAGGCCTGGCGCATCAGATTGAGGCGGGCTGTGATCTTTTTATTATGCCCTCACGCTTCGAACCCTGTGGACTGAACCAGATGTATAGTCTGCGCTACGGTACACCACCTGTGGTAAATTTCACCGGTGGCCTGGCTGATACGGTAACAGACGCAACAGCTATGGCACGAGAAGACAAAACAGCAAATGGTTTTGTATTTAATGATGTTAATGCTGATGCTTTGTTGTCGACCATCAAACGTGCACTTACAATATACAAAGAACCTGAACAGTGGCAACAGATTTGTGAAACAGCCATGCAGCAGGAGCTGGGCTGGGAGTTCAGTGCAAATAAATACCAGCAGTTGTATCAAAAATAATAATAACCAGCTATAACATGATGGGAATGTTGCTGTAAAAAAATCGCCTGGGGCAATTTAGTTGCAGTTACAAAACCTGATGTGAAGAGAGTAAAAATGCCAAAAAAAAACTGGGTAGACACAAGCAAAATTCCGGAGATGGAGCCGCTGCAGGAAGACAGTCGATCACTGTCTGAAGGTTTTCATCGTTATCTTAGAAATCATCTCGGTCACTTTCTTGGTTGTGTGCCTTTTTATATCTATGAAGCCATGGCGTTGACCATCCGTGACCGTATTATGGCGCGATGGAGCAATACCTGGCAACGTCATAAACAGCCCGGCGTTCGAAAGGCCTATTACATGTCATTGGAGTTTTTGATCGGTCGCGCCCTGGGCAATCATTTACTTAATCTGGATATTGAAAAAGAAACACGTGAAGCACTGAATAATTTTTCGGTTGAGCTTGAAGACCTGATGGCAGAAGAACCCGATGCGGGCCTGGGCAACGGTGGTCTTGGCAGACTGGCAGCCTGTTTCATGGACAGCTGTGCCACGCTTGAATTACCGGTGATCGGTTATGGTATTCGTTATGAATACGGCATGTTTCGCCAGCGTATTGAAGAGGGCTACCAGATCGAAGAGCCGGACCACTGGTTACGTGATGGCAATCCCTGGGAAATATCCCGTCCTGAATACGAGCAAACCATTCACTTTGGTGGGCGTACCAAGCATTATAGAGACCAGAAGGGTATCCACCGGGTACGCTGGATTGAAACCAATGATGTTATTGCCATTCCTTATGATATGCCTATTTCCGGTTATTGTAATGAGACCATCAACACACTCAGGTTGTGGAAGGCAACGGCAACCAAAGTCTTTAATCTTGATGAATTTAATGCCGGCAGCTACTCCGATGCAGTGGAAGCTAAAAACGATGCTGAACATATTTCGATGGTACTGTATCCGAATGATGCCAGCGAAAGTGGTAAGGAATTGCGACTGAGACAACAGTACTTTCTTGCTTCTGCCAGCATCAAAGATGTGATCAGATTGTGGGAAGAAACGGATGGTACTGATTATTCGTCTTTTGCCGAATTCAACGTGTTTCAGATGAATGATACCCATCCGACCATTGCTGTTGCTGAACTGATGCGTATTCTACTAGATGAAAAACAGCTGGAATGGGGGCCTGCATGGGAAATCACTACCGCGACCATGGCTTATACTAATCATACCCTGTTGCCAGAAGCACTAGAACGCTGGTCAGTTTCGTTGATGGAGCGTTTATTGCCGCGCCTGATGGAAATTATCTATCAGATCAACAAAATATTTTTACTCGATGTTGCCCTCAAATGGCCGGGTGATACCAGTCGGCAGGCAAGGATGTCGATCATCGAGGAAAACGAGGATAAACAGGTGCGTATGGCTTACCTCGCCATCGTCGGCAGCTTTTCTGTGAACGGTGTTGCCAGGCTGCATTCGGATTTATTGTGTGAAGGTCTGTTTAAAGATTTTTATGAACTGTGGCCGGAAAAATTTAATAATAAGACCAATGGTGTTACACCGAGGCGCTGGATAGCGCGTGCAAATCCAGAAATGACCGAGTTGATCACGCAGCAGATAGGTTATGAATGGGTGGGTGACCTGAGCCATATACATTATCTGAAAGAATGTGCCGATCCAGAAAACCAGGACTTCCATCAGAAATGGTTTGACATTAAACAGGCAAACAAAAAACGACTGGCTGAACTGGTTTTTGATGCCTGCGGTGTTGAATTCAATACCGACGCCATGTTTGATGTGCAGGTAAAACGTATTCACGAATACAAGCGCCAGCTACTAAATGTATTACACGTTATCCATCTATACATTCGGATAAAAAATGGTGACACAAAAAACTGGACTCCGCGTAACGTGTTGATAGGTGGCAAGGCCGCACCGGGTTATCACATGGCGAAGCTGCTGATAAAACTGGTCAATAATGTGGCTGAGATTATCAACAATGATCCAGATGTTAATACAAAATTAAAACTGGCGTTCTTACCAAATTATAATGTATCCGCTATGGAAGTTATTGCCCCGGGAACAGACCTGTCGGAACAGATCTCAACCGCAGGTAAAGAAGCCTCGGGTACCGGTAACATGAAGTTCATGATGAATGGTGCGCTGACAATAGGCACCTTTGATGGTGCTAATATCGAAATACTCGAACATGTAGGTGAAGAAAACTTCTTTCTGTTTGGACTCAAGGCTGATGAAGTCGCTGAAATGCAACATCACTACGATCCGCAAAGTTTTATTGATAATGACCCCGATCTTCAGGCAGTTATAAATCTGCTGGAGAGTGGGCATTTCAGTCTGTTTGAACCAGGCATATTCTATGACATCATCGCCTCAATACGCAGCCCGAGTGACAACTGGTTAACACTCGCTGATTTTCGCAGTTACCTCGATGCCCAGGAAAATGCTGCAGCATGTTATCGAGACAGGGAGAGCTGGATACACAAAAGCATACTCAACACCGCAAGTAGCGGATACTTTTCAACAGATCGAACTATGCAGGAATACAACAGGGATATCTGGAAGCTTTAACCCGGCGATGTCAAATGATTTACTGATATTCCTCCAACTACTGCATTCCTGTGAAATATCAGTCCTAGAGCCATCTCTAGAAAAACAAAAACTAATAACTATGGGGACTGGAAATGTTAACCGCTGACCACGAAATAAAAACCGCAGACCCGACTAATATAGTCATCTTCGGTGCTGCAGGCGATCTGTCAAAACGTAAGCTGATGCCGGCGCTGATGCGCATGCTGTGCTGCGGACTGGTACATAATGATAGTCGTATTCTGGGCGTACTGAGAAATCGAAGCAAGGAAGAATGGATAGCGCAGCTGCGCGAAGGTTTTCAACGATATTCACCGGATTTAGAAATAGACGAAAACAGCTGGTCACAATTCGCTTCGCATCTGGATATAGTCGAAGGCACTCTTGATGATGAGTCTACCTACCAGCGTATTGATGAAGCACTGGAAACCCTGGATGGTAAAAAAAATGCCATGTTTTATTGTGCCGTGCCACCTGAATGGTATGGCGCAGTTACACAAGGGCTGCACAAAGCCGGACTTGCTAACGAAGATCAGGGCTACCGTCGGCTGGTCATTGAAAAGCCGTTCGGCAACAATCTTGAAACCGCCATCGCGCTGAACAAAGAGCTGCAATCTGTATTCGACGAGAAACAGATCTATCGTATCGATCATTACCTGGGCAAAGAAAGTGTACAGAATCTACTGGTTTATCGTTTTGCCAACAGCATCATGGAGCCGTTGTGGAACCGTAATTATATAGACCATATTCAGATTTCTACATCCGAAACACTGGGCATTGAATACCGTGCAAACTACTATGAAAAATCCGGCGCACTGCGCGACATGATTCAGAGTCACATAATGCAGATGATGACACTGGTTGCAATGGAACCGCCTGTTGAATATACCGCAGATGCAGTACGTGATGAAAAAATGAAAGTGCTGCGTGCGGTTCGCAGTATTGATCCAGAGCAGATTAAAGTTCAAACGGTATCGGCACAATATGCCTCCGGTCATATCGATGGTGAGAATGTGCCGGCATACGTCTCCGAGGAAAACGTATCGCCGGATTCAGCAACAGAAACCTTTGCAGCGGTGCGCTTCTACATAGACAACTGGCGCTGGCAGGGGGTACCGTTTATTCTCTGGTCAGGAAAACGCATGGAATCAAAAGCAGCAGAAGTAATGATTCGTTTTCGCAAACCACCGTTCAACCTGTTTGACAGCCATGCCTCGGTACCGGCAGCAAACGCCCTGGTATTTCGTCTGCAACCAGAAGGTGGTATCGTGTTACGTCTCAATGCCAAGAAACCTGGCCTTACCACAGACAATGAAGAGATGGTGATGCGCGCACCCTATGCCGATGATAAAAAAGAACTCGCTGATGCTTATGAGATCTTAATGCATGACGTACTCACCGGTGACGGTACCCTGTTTTCTCGCGCCGATGAAGTTGAAATGTCATGGGAAATTGTCGAACCGATTCTGGAAGCCTGGAAAAACCGTGTCTCAATTGAACGTTATCGTGCAGGCACCTGGGACATACCGGCGATGGCTGAACTGACCAAAGATTGTGTTGGCGGCTGGCATAAACCAACAGTTCGCAAATAATTTTCATGAGTAAATTCAAGGTTTACAAAAACCCTGAAGCTGTTGCACAGGCAGCAGCTGATTACCTTTTTCAGCAGATAAAAACCTGCGTCGCAGAAAAAGGTTTATGCCATGTTGTGCTGCCCGGTGGTAGTACACCCGCACGCTGCCTGGAACTGCTCGCAGTAAAATTGCTGCCATGGAAAGACATCCACTGGTATCCGGGTGATGAACGCTGCTATCCAGTCGGCCATAGCGAACGCAATGACACCATGATCAGGGACAAACTGTTTTCACAGCAGCCATTATCACCACATAAAGGCGCAAGTGATAATTTTCACCCTATACCAGCAGAGCTCGGTCCGGAGCAGGGTGCAGAGCACTACTCAGCATTGATTGATGCAACAGGTGGACTGGATATTGTTGTACTGGGCATGGGCGAAGACGGACATACTGCCAGTTTGTTTCCGAGTAATGTTGCACTCCACGACCTGCGTAGTGCTGTACCGGTTTATAATGCACCTAAAGCCCCGGGCGAACGTATTTCTATAGGTTTAACTGCGCTCAGGAATGCAGATAAATGCATCGTTATTACCACTGGCAGCAACAAGTCTGAAGCACTTACAAAACTTAGAGAGGGTGCTTCATTACCAGTCGGCCAGGTTGAACCTGATGCCTGGTTTGTAGATGAGGCTGCCGCTCAATAATACAATGGATATTGAATGAATGATAATGGTGACAAACTCTATATTCTGCTGATAAGTGTTCATGGCCTTATCCGCGGACATGACCTGGAACTTGGCAGTGATGCTGATACTGGCGGCCAGACAAAATATGTCGTGGAACTGTTACGAGAGCTGGGTAAGCGACCAGAGGTGGAGCAGGCAGTACTGTTAACACGGCGTATTTTAGATACAGGCGTTAGTGAGGACTACAATGAGCCGGTTGAACCGCTATCAGAAAAGGCACGAATTATACGTATAGAGTGCGGTGAAGAAGGTTACCTGCCGAAAGAGGCACTGTGGGACTCGCTTGATAATTTTGCCGATAATGCAATTGATTACCTTAATGCTCAGAAGCGATTGCCTGATATCGTCCACAGTCATTATGCTGATGCAGGTTATGTCGGCATACAGATTTCACATCGGCTTAATATCCCGCTGATTCATACCGGACATTCTCTGGGGCGCAGTAAACGCAAACGCTTACTTGCCAGTGGTTTGAAGCGAGATATAATTGAACAGCGATATAACATTTCACGACGTATCGATGCAGAAGAAGAAACACTGGGTGCGGCAGAACGAGTAATAACCAGCACCCGGCAGGAGATTATCGAACAGTACGGAATGTACGATTTTTACCAGCCGGAAACGATGAGGGTGATACCACCGGGAACAGATCTTGAAAAGTTCTATCCACCTAAAGGTGATGAATTTGAGAGTGATATTTATTATTATATTGCCCGCTTTCTGCAGGACCCTGGCAAGCCGATTATCCTGGCTTTATCTCGACCCGATCAAAGAAAGAACATAAATACACTGGTAGAAGCCTATGGTGAGTCAGAAGAACTTAAGCACAAGGCCAATCTGGTAATTATTGCCGGTAACCGCGATGAAATTCGTGATATGGACAGTGGTGCACAGGAAGTATTGACAGAAATATTTCTCTCCATAGACTCATATGATCTTTACGGTAAAGTTGCCTACCCGAAACATCATCGTGCTGATGAGGTTGCTGTTATATATCGTCTTGCCGCCGCGTCCGGAGGTGTTTTTATTAACCCTGCCTTAACTGAACCTTTTGGCCTGACACTTATTGAAGCAGCAGCGTCTGGACTACCAATAGTGGCCACCGAAGATGGTGGACCTACAGATATTATCGATAACTGTCACAATGGTTACCTGGTTGATCCACTTGATAAACAGCTTATTGCAGATACCATATTGAAAGTGCTGGAAGACAAGGCTAGCTGGAAGCGACTTGCTGACAATGGTATCGAAGGGGTGCGTGAGCACTATTCATGGCAGGCGCATGCAGAAGGATATCTCAAATTGATACAACCTGTTATTGATAACAGCGAACCAATTACCCGTATGGAGCTTAAACGTCGTCCCATGCTCTATCATGATAGAGCAGTATTTACTGATCTGGATCAGAACCTGCTGGGTGATCCAGAGTCACTGAAAGATTTTGTGCGCGTGATACAGGAAAATAGAAGTTGCACAACATTTGGTATCGCTACTGGCCGCCGGCTTGATTCCGCATTAAAAATACTTAAGCAATACCATATCCCGTTACCTGATGTTTTGATTACCAGTCTTGGCACCGAGATATATCACAATCCTGGGCTGACCCGCGACATAGAGTGGTCAAATCATATCGATCACATGTGGCTGCGAAGAGCGGTGTTAAAGGTGCTCAAAGATCTTCCAGGTCTTAAGCTTCAGCAAAAAATTGAGCAGAGTAAATATAAGATCAGTTATTTTTACGACCAGGATAATGCGCCCGAGGTCAATGAAATTATCCATCTTCTGCATAAGCATGATCAAACGGTAAATGTAGTTCAGGCTTTCGGACAGTATATCGACATTGTACCCGTGAGGGCTTCAAAGGGATTTGCCTTACGCTGGTTTGCAGAGATGTGGGATATTCCAGTGGAACATATTCTTGCTGCCGGTGGCTCGGGTGCAGATGAGGATATGATGCGCGGCAATACAAAATCAGTTGTTGTAGCTAATCGTCATCACGAAGAACTTTCTGAGCTAACTAACATTGAAAGTATATACTACGCCGACAGGCCGTTTGCAGCCGGCATATTGCAGGCTATTGAACATTACGATTTTTTCCGCGATTGCAAGGTGACATATTGATGTTAGTCAGGCTGTTATTATCCTGGCAAGCACACACACCAACCTTCCAATAGCGGTTTCAGGGGTACCTACTGATGCTGATAGAACGCTGTTGCCAAACGGACTAGCTCAGAGAAATTTTTCTAGTGCTATGCCATGAGGTGATTTAGTTGCTGTCGTAAAAAATGCCATAGTGGTAGGCTCCTTCGATAACGCCACTGGTGTAATAACCGTTCAGGCCCTTGAAGCTGCCTTTCGCGAAATAGACTCTGAGTTCGGGATTTGCATCTAATACATGCTTCACCTTGGCGACGAGCTGCTCGTCCGCGTTGCGAACCAGGACGCCGGAAAAGCCCGCTGTGAGCGGGAAGACGTCATTGCCGCTGTCACCACAGAAGACTACATCCGTCTTGTTAGCACCAAATTCGTCGGCGATGTATTCGAGTGCGGTCTGTTTGGTCGCGCTATTCGGCAGAAAGTCGAGCAGGCCTTTGCCGGACTGTGAGTCGAAGCTGTAGACGATGACCTCGTCGTATTTGCCTTTGACCCGCTTATCGACCTCCTTCAGTATGACTTCGTTCCTGTCATGGTCAACATAGTAACTTTGCTTGAACGGACTGCAATGCTCGCGTTCCTGCTCGGTCAAGCCGTCTACTCCGATTATCGCGCTACGGATTGTCTCTGCATCCCATCGGGGGCTGCTTTGTTTCACGTGGGCATCCCAGCCGCTATCAGGTTTCCAGTCTCCCTGTTGGTATTTTCTGATCGAGGTGCCGACGTCGCCAATAAGCACATGGGGGTAGCGGATGTTGTACTCCCTGATCGCATTCTCGGCCAGGTTCAGGTTCCTTCCAGTCACATAGACTACGAGAACGTTATGTTTTTCCGTGAGTTCATTGAAGAGGTCTATGGCGCCGGAGTCTGGCGGCCAGCTGCCGTTCGGCAGTAATGTCCGATCCAGATCGGTGGCAAGGATTTTCATATTGATTCTCCGTAGTGGTTACTGTCTACAATCGGTCAGGTTAGTCGGCTACAGACTGCTAAGACTCAAATGACATCAGAACTTCTTCGTCGCTGCCGTCGCCCTGGTAGACAGTGAAGCTATGATTGCGCAGATCGGCTTTCAACGTTGCAGTGGCTTTCGGATGTTGCCAGGTAATGTGTAATAGCTGGGGATCACTCTCAATGACCTTCATTTCTCCCTTGAACGCTGGTGAAGTATTGCGCAGCCGGATAAGTTTGAGCTGATCCAGAACCACGGGGCGTTTCAGTCCTTCCTCGATGTCGATTAGTTTTAAAGTAGTGCGGTTGATTTCCTTGTGTCCTGCGGTACGCCCTCTTTGTGCCGCAGCGTAATCATTTGTGCCGGCAAACAGATCCAGGTACCACACCTGCGGAACACCGGGCATGAACATCTGAATGGCGCGAGCCAGACGCAACTTTTGCTCGTCCTCACCCAGGGCGCTGAAAAAAGTGGCGTTGACCTGGTAGTAATCGATCTTTTTGCCGTCGGCGCCATACAAATTTTTGGTCAGGCCACCGCGTTCAATAATAGACTTGACAGTGGCATCAATTTGTTCATCGTCCAGCAGACCTGGCCTGTAAACGCCATTGACCTGTTTGCCTTTGAGGTCGAGCACCGGGATCCCGTCGTGGCTGCCGAGCATATTTATAGTTTGTAGTCCTTTAGTCTGGATGTCCGCTATCCAGCGTAGCAAGGCTTCGTTGCTGCCCCTTTCCAGAGCGTTTATAACAAGTCCGGGGAAAAAGAAATCATAAATGGGGTAACCTTCCTGCGCAATCTCTTCATGGATGCCGGCGCCATATTCAGCATGGATCTCGGGAAAAATGGTCAGTTTATATTTCTGTGCAATACCCCGCAGACGTTCCAGGTAATCCCAGGTGCCGGGCCGGTTGAAGAAATTCGGCTGGCCGGGTTCTTTGTGCAGGTAAGCAAAGGCATCGAGGCGGATTATTTTTGCGCCATACTCGCTGAGTTTGCGTAGCGTCTCATCGTAAAATTTCCAGACCAGCTCGGAACGGGCATTGAGATCCATCTGTCCCAGGAACTCACGCTTGTGGCACACGGCCGCGATTAACTCATCCTTACTCACCCCACCACCGTTGCATTGAACGATGTCATCCATGTCCGCCGATTCCAGCTGCCCCTTATCCTTGATGATTACCTTGATGTGGTGTGCGATGTTTGATGCCCATTCTAGATCCATGCCCTTGATGTGAGCAAAGTCCTGGGCAGTTATTTCATCGAACCCCACTTTTTGATAAAAGGTGTTCCAGTAGGCCTGAAGGCTGCCGTCAGGAAAGCGCAGTGTCAGGATAGGCAGACCGGGCTTTCTCATGAATAGTTTTTTCAGATGTTCTTCGTCCGGTACTACGTGGTCATTATCTCCCATGCTGCCGTGGTTTTTCCAGAATTTGTTCCAGTCGATGAAAAAATCCCGGTAGGGTGATTCGTTTCCATTAAGCAACAAATCCATGAATTGTGGAGAGCGTACCGACAGGTGATTGAGAACCAGGTCGAGCTTGATCTGGATGCCAAGCTCATTCAGGTTATCCAGGTCCTGGGGACTCACTAGCTCTTGGTTGATTTCATAATCGATAATGGAAAAGCCGCGGTCGAGATCACTATTGAAAAAAGTAGGCAGGATGTAGAACAGTGAAAAGGCATCCTTGAGTTCGGAGCGTTTGAGAAATTCTACAGTGTCTGCCAGATTTTTACCAATACTGTCAGGGTAGGCGTTCAACATTACCCCACTGGGCAGGATTTGTGCTTTCGGCTCCGGTTCTTTATTCATCACGTGTCCTTCTTAAATAATAGGTATTCTATACTTATCCTTGCCGCTTGTGGATAAGTGAATGCGGCTGAGAAAGGCTCTTAATAAAAACAGAGTATTAAGGATATATAAACCTGGTTGAAATGGTTGTCAAGCGTCAATTAAAAACTAACAGTAATGAAATAATTATATGCACGCCCTCAAAATTACAGCGTTGGTATAATCAAAGACATTATGTATTATCTATCTGAAAAATTACAAATGGTTGGCTGATATAAAATGAAAGACAATAATCTTGTTGTTCCCGTGATATTCGGAGAAGTGCTGTTTGACTGCTTTCCTGACGGTAATTCTGTACTGGGTGGGGCGCCATTTAATGTTGCCTGGCATCTGCAGGCTTTTGGATTATCGCCACTGCTGATATCAGCTATCGGTGATGATGCCTTAGGGAAAAAAGTAAAGTCGGCCATGTTGGACTGGAACATGAATAGCACAGGTCTGCAACTTGATTCATTGCATCCAACAGGCAGTGTTGATGTAAGCTTCAAAAATGGTGAACCACACTATACGATTGTTGAACACCGCGCCTACGATTATATAAATGCTGCATTACTGCCACTATTAGCTGAAGACCGTCTGCTTTACCATGGCTCACTGGCGCTACGAAATCTAAGCTCGCGTAAAGCCCTGTCAAAACTGAAAGCACAACATACTGGTAGCGTCTTTATGGACGTAAACCTGAGAGATCCGTGGTGGCAAAAAGAGTTTGTATTGAATCTGGCCGACGAATCGGACTGGGTCAAACTCAATGAAGATGAGCTAAACCTGCTTGGTAGTGGAGCAGGTGATATTGAATCTCAGGCAGATCAATTTATCGACAGGCATAAATTAAAAGGCCTGATTATTACTCTGGGGAAAAAGGGTGCCATTGCATTAACTGAAAATGGCAGCTTTGCACAGGTTGAACCTTTACAAACACTTAAGGTGGTGGATACGGTTGGTGCCGGTGATGCTTTCACATCAGTGCTGATACTTGGACTATCGCATGGATGGTCACTGCAGCAGATAATGTTACGCGCCCAGGATTTTGCGTCATTGATGGTAGGGCAGCAGGGGGCTACGGTTCACCACACTGATTTTTATCAGGAAAAAATTACTGAATGGTGTTTATAAAGAAGAATTAGATGATTACGACTATAGTTAGAGCTACTGATTTCACATCAGATAAAAAATAACAATCGAGATTATATTTAATGTACGAACAGGTATCACATACTTTACTCAATGAAATTCTGATTAAGCTAAATCCGGATATAAAAAGTGAAGATCTGCGGCACTTTTATACCCGATTGGGTGCGAATTTTTATTCCATATATTCTTTGTTTTTTCTTCTTTACGGAAATCGTGATGACTTCAAGGATCAGGCGCAGCGCCTGGTAGAAACCATGGCGCGCCAATACATTTTACGCGCTGACGAGCTCAAGCAAAAAGACATCGAACGTGAAAAAGACCATAACTGGTTTCTTAGCCAGGAATGGACAGGCATGGCGTTGTACACTGACGGTTTTGCCGGTGACCTGAAAAACCTTAAATTAAAAACACCTTATTTTCAGAATCTTGGCATCAACATGGTTCATATCATGCCAATAATGAAATGTCCTGAAGGGCACAGTGATGGCGGTTATGCGGTGAGTAATTTCCGTGAAGTTGATCCTCGTGCAGGGACTATGGAGGATCTCGACAATCTGGCAAATGAATTCAGAAAACGCGATATTTTACTGACACTCGACGTGGTACTTAATCATACCTCTGATGAACATGAGTGGGCTCAAAAGGCCAGTAAGGGTGATGAAAAATACCAGGATTACTATTACATTTTTCAAAGCCGTGAAATCCCCGACATGTTTGAAGAAACCATGCCCGAAATTTTCCCGGACTCGGCGTCCGGAAATTTTACCTGGAATGAGGAAATGGAAAAATGGGTAATGACAGTATTCAAAAATTTCCAGTGGGACCTCAACTACAGTAATCCTGCGGTATTCATCGAAATGATGGATATCATTCTGTTCTGGGCAAATCATGGTGCGGATATCGTGCGCCTTGATGCAGTGGCCTTTTTATGGAAAAAAATCGGCAGTACCTGCCAGAATGAACATGAAGCACATTTAATACTTCAATTGATGAAAGATTGCTGTCAGGTGACAGCGCCCGGGGTTCTTTTCATTGCAGAAGCCATTGTTGCTCCGGTGGAAGTTGCAAAATATTTTGGTGAAGATGCAATTAATGCCAAGGAATGTGAGATTGCCTATAATGCAACTTTTATGTCGCTGTTATGGGATGCGGTTGCAACCAAAAGTACAAAACTGCTGGATCAGGGCATCAAAAGTTTGCCAGACAAGCTTGAACGCGCGACCTGGTTAAATTATATACGTTGTCATGATGATATTGGTCTTGGTTTTGATGATGAAGATATACGTCTCGCGGGGTATGACCCTATACCTCACCGGCGTTTCCTGATTGATTATTTTATCGGTGAGTTTGATGAAACTTCTGCCAGAGGTAAGCCTTTCGGTCATAATGCCAAAACAGGAGATGCACGCATTTCCGGTTCACTTGCTTCGCTGGCGGGTCTTGAGGTTGCACTTGAAAGAGGCGATGCAAAGGAGATCGATGACGCAATTAAAGTCATCATACTATTACATGGCATGATCATGTCATTAGGCGGCATACCATTGCTATATTACGGTGATGAAATTGGAACTACCAATGATTACCGATATATTGAAGATGAACGCAAGTCAGGTGATACGCGCTGGATGCATCGCCCGAAATTTGACTGGGAAAAAGCTGAATTGCGTAACAAACCCAATACAGTAGAAAACCGGCTATTTAATGCCTTGAAAAAAATGATCTCGATACGCAAGGAAATTCCTGCCTTCGCTGATTTTAATAATCGTGAATTGCGCGATTGTGGCAATCCACATTTGTTTGCATTCTGCCGAGTTAATCATCTAAATTTTTCAGACAGGGTACTCGTTGTTGGAAACTTTGATGCACATCCACAACATATGGAATTTAATAATTTGCAGGATATAGGGTTTATGCAACATCAACAGTTATATGATCTTTATAGCGGCGAAAAACCGGCGATATTTAAAAATGCACTTGTTGTGCCGCCGTATCACTTTTACTGGATTCAGGCGCGTTAACAATGCGGTGTTAGCGAAGAGGGTTTTAGTTCTAGCTGGCGGTTTTCGATCCAGCGCCGTCGATGTTCAACGCAACATGCCGCGTACACAACGACAAACACAATGGGAATAGCGGGTGGTGTCAAGACAGACCAGTAACTTTCCTGGTTTTGGCAAAGTTCTGTCCTTAGCCGGTTGTTTGCATGAGACTATAAACTTGGTAAGCTGGCATCAGTTTTTTTTGTGGGTGTTCATAAACACCATCTAATTATTACTACAGACTCGTTATGCCCTAATAAATAGTAAGTAGGTGTAAAATGAAATATAAAAAGATGTCGAAAAAACATTTATTGGCGGCAGAAACTTTCTCCTATAGTTATGCCAATTATGCAGATCATCTCGGTATTAATCCTCGATTTGATAAGTACATGCCTGATGACATCGATATTATTGAAAATGTTGTAAATGCCGGCAAGGGAGCAAAAGAACTGGCAAGCAAACTAAAAGTAGACTTTGAGGTTGCTCAACAAATATTAAGTTCATATATGACGGCAAAAGATATTGTCCTGGCTAAAAATGCCGTTGCATCTTTCAGAAATGGTGTAACAGCTTCAATATTACTCAGTCTGGAAACTGGATTAAATTCAGAAGAAGATATAAATAAACTTGTTAGTCAAATATGTTATAGAACATCTGATTTAGCGTATTTACTAGATTGTGAAGATAAAGAACTTTCAGACTACTCCGAAGCACTGAGAGATTGATTAAAGGTAGCTTAGCTCTGTGTTCTCATAATCGTTCTCTTTTGAGGGTTATGAACAATTTCGGCTACTACAGACTCATTTCATGCTGGAAATACGCCTTGCGTTCAGATTGTCGCACCATTTCATATTGGACAAGGCTATCTTCCAGTTAATAACACTCACACAAAATGGAGCGGGCTATATCAATGCTTCTTTTGTGAGCACAAATATACTGGAGTTATGTCTGCAAAAGGCATTGATGTTTGAAGATGTTTTCAAGCTTTGAATATCCCGGCGATCGAAAGCCGCTGTATAAAAGCAGCAGTATAAAAAATATTTACAATTTTCCGGTTGTGGTCAAACCTTAAATTCCAGCAATATTCGAAATTTTTACCTGGTGTATCTTGATCAAGAAACAGCGCAAATTTCAGTGATACCCGGTGGGCGCAGTTGCATGAAAAACAGAAAAAAGAGTTGAAACAGGGCAGAGTTTATTGCAGTAGTTCTGTTCAGTCTATTCAATAACCTAATAAGAGATTTACTGATGAAAAGTATAAAAGCTATTGCTGCAGGCAGTATATTTATTATAGTTGTTATCCTTTTTTTGCAACTGGCCTATATTTTTATAGCAGTGGCTTACCATGCGCTGGCAAAAGATTATCCGTTGTTAAATGATATCAGTGTTTATTTTAGGTATTTTATCGGTATACCTGTTTTTATGGTGGTTATGTTTGTCGGTGGTTACCTGACAGCAAACATTGCCAGGAAAAAAGTATGGCTTCATTGTATTGCAGTAAGTTTGCTAACCACAGGAGGAATGATGTGGTCGGCGCTGGAAAATACAAATTTAACGACAACCGGTTTTATCGTATTTTTGCTTGCACTGGTCGCTACCATTGCTGGTGGTTTGTATTGGCAAAAAGAGGATAGAATAGTAGACTTAAGCTGAATGTCGCGAAACAGTTCAGGCTGTATATATGCCCTTGATTAAATTTCTTCAGTACCTGATTTACTTGTGTTATTAATACAGCGAATATTTTCAATATATGTGAAAATAATTATGATGAGCTAAAATCTATCAATCTCTAGATTGAATATAGCTTGCATAAGCGGAGAGCATTTTTTGAATCATAAAGTAAACTACAATCTTTCCATTGCGGACGTTCCAGTGGAAACTGTACAGGTGGACTCCTAACTTTGAAACAGGAAACAGGCAATCAGCTAAGGCAGCTGGAAGACAAATACGGTGAATTAAGCTGTAGCAGTGAGAATCTGTTGGTCACTCTGAATTCTATCGGTGATGCGGTGATAGCTACGGACATCAATGGTTGTGTCAACTATTTGAATCTGGTCGCTGAAAACCTTACTGGCTGGACACTTGAGGACGCGCTTAACAAACCATTCGCCGATGTGTTTGATATCGTTAATGCGTTAACAAAAGAGCCTGTACCCGATCCTGTTAAACAAGTGCTAGAAAATGGCCAGGTTGTGGGTATGGCAAATTATACTCAACTCATTGCCAGAGACGGGGCTGAATATCATATTGCCGATTCAGCCTCACCCATCAAGGATAGTAATGGACACGTTATCGGTGTGGTGCTGGTATTTCGGGAAGTAGGCAGTGAGTACGCAGTGCGTATTGCACTGGAAGAAAGTGAAAATCGCTACAGAAACCTGTTTGAGAATGCAGAGATTTCCATCTGGAATGAAGACTTTTCAAAAGTTTACCAGGCACTGGACCAACTGCGCCTGGATGGTGTGACTGATCTGCGTTTATATTTCAAAAATAATCCTCAAGTTGCGTGGGACATGGCTACCATGGTCAGGGTGCTTCACGTCAACTCGGCTACATTGAAGTTGTTTGGCGCAAGCAGCGATGACGAATTTATCCCTCAGATAGACAAAACCTTTAGTGACGGCGCAATTGACGTCTTTATTGGCGGGCTTTGCGCATATTGGGAAGATAAACGGGTTTTTCGTGCTGAGGCTAATTTTCATAGTCTTGATGGCAGGGATATCAATGCCATCGTTTCCTATCAGATCCCTGAAACGGTAGAAGGTTATAAAAGTAATGCCGTCAGCATACTTGATATTACCGAGCGCAAGCAGGCAGAGGATGCGTTACGAGAAAGTGAAGTGCATATGCGTACATTGGTTGAGACATTGCCTGATCTTGTATGGCTGAAAGACCCGGAGGGTATTTTCCTCAATTGTAATCAAAAGTTTGAACGCTTATATGGCGCTAAACAGTCTGAAATTGTTGGTAAAACAGATTATGACTTTGTCGATAAAGAACTGGCCGACTTCTTTCGGGAGAAAGACAAGGCTGTGATGGCTGCGGCTAACTCCAGAATATACGAAGAAGAGGTCAGTTTTGCAGATGACGGCCATACTGAACTGATTGAAACAGTCAAGACGCCAATGTTTGATGCCGATGGTAGGCTTATAGGTGTACTGGGTGTCGGCCGCGACATAACTGAGCGAAAACAGACTGAACTGGCTTTGCGCCGTTCACAGAAGATGGACGCAGTCGGTCAGCTAACCGGCGGTATTGCTCATGATTTTAATAATATCATCAATGTTATTTTAGGTAACCTGGATCTGCTTGAACGTCATATTCCAGATGATGAAACAACGCAAAAGCGGATCAACAACATTAACAAATCTGCGCAGCGAGCTGCCGACCTGACCAGGCAGTTGTTAAGCTTTTCTCGCTGTGAGGCCAACCATATTGAAATAAAAGACATCAGTTCTATCATCCATGAGATGGATAGCTTGATCACGCGTTCGGTGACCCCGCAGGTTGAGGTCGAACATCTGAATGCTGCAGACCTGTGGCAAACCGAAATCGACCCCGGAGATTTTGAGGATAGCCTGCTCAACCTTGTGTTGAACGCCCGTGATGCCATGGGTGGCCAGGGTCGCCTGGTTATAGGGACCCGCAACTGTACACTTGATGCAGAATACTGCGCACGAAATTCCGCTGCTAAACCGGGTGACTATGTTGAACTAAGCATAACTGACAGTGGTAATGGTATCGCTGCCGAACACCTCGAACACATCTTCGAGCCCTTTTTTACTACAAAGGAACCGGGCAAAGGTACTGGTCTTGGTTTGTCCATGGTGTATGGTTTTATTCAACGTTGCAACGGCCATATAAAAGTTGTTTCAGAACAGGATGTAGGTACTACCTTTCGACTATATATGCCAAGGTCAAAACTGGTTCCTCAGGTGCAAACAAGACACATAAAACAAACTGAGACACCATCCGGTGGAAACGAAACAATCCTGGTAGTTGATGACGAAGAGGCCTTGCGGGAACTGGTTGAGGAATCGCTGAAGGAGTTGGGTTATCGGATACTGACTGCAGGCGACGGTTTGCAGGCACTAAAAATACTGTCTGAAACGCCGAAAATTAATCTGTTAATTAGCGATGTAATCATGCCCGGCGGTTTGAACGGTTATGAACTGGCTGAACAGGCTACAGTCAATAATCCACAACTTAAGGTGATATTGGCATCGGGATATAGCGAAAGTGTCCTGGCGAGCAACAACAGGAAAAATTTTAGCGCTATCTTGCTCAATAAACCATACAGTCTGGCAGAGCTTGCACAGCAGGTGAAAACGGTGCTGGAAACAGCATGATCAGCTAGGAGCCTGTCGGACTTAGTATGAATCTACTGCGAAAAAGCCATTTTTGTTCATTTTACCGATTATTTTCGTTAAATAGCCGCGCTATTGCTCGGCGCATCCATGCGCTTCACCTCTACGAGGCTTACGCGAAAATATTTTCCAGAAATATTTTTCGCCTCAAATAATCGAAAAACTGCCCTA
>RCNF010000176.1_pt1 | contig 29961 bp, 20 predicted proteins | sample 2041311 | NCBI WGS metagenome assembly RCNF01 (sample SAMN09708228, study PRJNA481090) | Marine sediment metagenome, whole genome shotgun sequencing project. | biome: marine sediment; feature: ocean; material: sediment; isolation source: Sewage treatment plant 2 marine sediment (STP2) ...
ACGCGTCTTGACTCCCATTCGCATCGCGTTGCCGTTGTAACCACCACACAATCCGCGGTTACCGGTCAACACCAGCAATGTCGCGCTGTTAGTGACATCAGGTGCCTCCAACAGCGGGTGAGAAACTTCCAAACCGGCTCGCGCCAGATCGGCAACGACCGCGGTAATCCGCTTCGTGTAGTCGTTGGCCGCCGTGGCTCGATCCATCGCCTTCTTGAACCGCGCAGTCGCCGCAAACCGCGGGCTCCTGGCCGGGTGATCGAGCCCCTAATTCCCGGAAAGTCCCCGATGGAAAGCCTGCGGTCCCAACCACGCTGAATGCCACCACATTGATGAATGACCTTGAAATCCGGTGGCCGGACGGATCGGGATGGTAAACTAATTCTTGGACTCATTCGCACATTAGTGGTCGTCGCGGAATGGCGGGTCGTCGCGTTTCGTGGCCTATTGAAAGGGATTTTCCGATGTCATACGGAACGTATCGCGCCGCCTCCGCTCTTTTGTGCCTCGTGCTGCTTACCACCGCACCGGTATGGGCCGCAAACCCCGGGCAAATGGCGCCGGCCCGCGAAATCGACCAGACCATCCAATCTATGCGCACTGCGGCCGGCACCGACCTCGTGATTGAAAAATCGCAGGTCACAGGGCTGGTACGCTTTACCTCGACGGCGAAATCGCGCAGCATCATGCTGCCGGGTGCCGACAGTCCCGAGGGGCGAGCCCTGGTCTTTGTCGACCGCTACGGTCTCGCCTTCGGTCTCGACAACGACTCCGTGGTGGTAAAAAGAGTTTCGAAGAGCGACGACACCGGTATCGACCACGTGCGGCTGCAGCAGGTGGTCAATGGTGTTCCCGTGGCCGGCGGAGAGGCCATCATCCACATGCGCGGCGACACCATGATCTCGGTGCTCGCGAGGACCATCCCCGATCGTGACCAAGTGCCGACCACACCCTCCATCGACGCTACGGCGGCACGCGCAGCTGCACGCATGGTGCTGGCGAAACACCTCGATGTCTTCGATGCCGTGCTGACCGAACCTCGCCTCGAGATCTTCAATCCGTCGCTCCTCGACGGCGGAAGCTTCAGGCCCTCGCGTCTGGCCTGGTTTCTCGAAGCCAGCACCTTTGGCCGTCGCGAGTATGTGTGGGTCGACGCCGTGAGCGGCGACCCCCTGCTCCACTTCAACCAGATGCCGCACTCGCGTGACCGGAAGATCCATGATGCGGGTTCGATGGACACCCTCCCCGGGACCCTTGTCCGATCGGAAGGCGAGGGCGCCACCGGCGATACTGACACCGATAATGCCTACGATTTCTCGGGCGACACCTACGACTACTACTGGACCGCGCACGGCCGGGATTCCTACGATGACGCCGGCGCGACCCTTCTCTCCACTGTGCACTTTTGCCCTGAAAACGAAACGACGCCTGGCACCTACGACTGTCCATTCCAGAACGCCTTTTGGAACGGCAGCCAGATGGTCTACGGCGAGGGCTTTGCGTCAGCCGACGACGTGGTTGGCCACGAGCTCACCCACGCCGTGACGGAACGCACCGCCGGTCTTTTCTACTACTACCAGTCCGGCGCCCTCAACGAGAGCTTTTCGGATGTCTTTGGAGAGACGGTCGATCTCGGCAACGGCGCGGGCAGCGACACCCCCGCCGACAGTTGGCTGATGGGTGAAGATCTGTCGATCGGAGCGATCCGCGACATGTGGAACCCAAACACCTACTCTCAGCCCGGGAAGATGAGCGACCCTCTCTTCTGGTGCAGCCCCAATGACAGCGGCGGTGTCCACTTCAACAGCGGTCTGCCCAATCTCGCCTTCGCCCTGATGGTGGATGGCGGCAGTTTCAACGGTTTTACGATCACGTCAATCGGACTCGTCAAGGCAGGCCTGATCCACTACCGGGTGCTCACCCAATACCTGGTCTCGGGTTCGGATTTCAGGGACCACTATGACGCGATGAACCAGGCGTGCACGGACCTCGTCGGGACCAACGGAATTACCAACGCCAACTGTACCGAGGTCGACGAAGCGCTGCAGGCGGTTGAGATCAACTCACCGTGGGTCTGTCTGCCGGCCCAGTCGGCTGAACCCGATCTGTGCGGCGCGGGTGAGACTGCGGTCGATCTCTTTTTTGATGATTTCGAGACCGATCCGTCGCCCCGTTGGACTACGACGACCACAGATCTTTCGTACCTCTGGGGCTGGATCAACGGCTTCGCCACCAGCGGAGACCTCAGCATGTATGGCATCGATGCGCCGGCAACCGTAACCTTCGATCTCCGACTGAGTTCGGATGTGGCCATACCGGCAGCCGGTGCCAAGTTGCGCTTCAATCACGCGTTCGGTTTTGAAAACTCGGGCGGCTTTTTCTACGACGGCGGATTCATCATCGCCAGCACCGACGCCGGGGCCAATTGGAACACCGTCGATTGCGCCGCCGGCTGCGAGGGACTCAAATATGGTGGGACTCTCGCTACTGGTGGAGGCAACGCCCACGAGGGAGAAAGCGCTTTCGTTGCGGACAGTTTCGGTTTTGCCAAGACACAGCTCGATCTGTCGCCGTTTGCCGGCCAGAACCTGCGCCTCGGCTTCCGGGTCAGCACCGACTCGTCGGTCGGCGCCCTGGGTTGGGTCCCCGATGATGTCCGGATCTTTGAGTGCGTGGTCACCGGTACTTCAGAGATCTTCACGGACGGATTCGAGTCGGGTGATACGTCGGCCTGGTCAAACACGGTCGGCGGCCCATAGAGGGACCGACAAGCCGATACCGTGGTGGACAGCGGGGGACGCGCGCGAGGCTCCTCGAGGGAGTCCTGTAGTCTCCGAACCATGAACGACCACGGCAGCCCCCGCTACACCCGCGGCGAGGAGATCGCCAACTCTGTGACCCACGGGGTTGGTTGGGCCTTCAGCCTCGGCGGGCTCGCCTATCTGGTGGCGTGTGCCGCCGCCACCGGCGGCACGCTGCGGGTCGTCTCGTGCGCGATCTTCGGCGCGACACTGGTCCTTCTGTACGCCTCTTCGACGCTGTACCATGCACTGCCCTCCGAGCGCGCAAAACGGGTCTTTCGGGTCTTCGACCACTCGGCCATCTTCCTGCTCATCGCAGGCTCCTATACACCGCTGGCCCTGGTGGCCCTGGGAGGACGATGGGGTTGGTCCCTCTTCGGAGGCATCTGGTTTCTCGCCGTGGTCGGAATTCTGCTCAGCACCGTCGCTCACGGCCGCTGGCGATGGCTGTCGATCACTCTCTACGTGACCATGGGATGGTTGGTGGTGGTGGCCATCAAACCGCTGGTCGCGGCCCTCGACACCCCAGCACTGGTGTTGGTCGTTCTTGGCGGACTCGCCTACACCGGCGGGCTCGTTTTCTACGCCTGGAAAAAGCTGCCCTATTCGCACGCCGTGTGGCATGTCTTCGTGCTTGCAGGCAGTGTGCTGCACTATTTCGCGGTGCTGCTGGCGGTCGCGCTACCTGGCTGATGTGGCAGGACCCATCCAACCGCTTGGTGGCCTGATTCTGGATCCTGGATGCTGGATCCTGGATGCTGGATCTAAGGCTCAACCGGCTCCTCCCGTGAAACGCACCCGGATACGGCCTGCGTCCGGCGGAGGTGCCATTTTCAATATTGTTGGACTCACGAATGTTCGTCGGCGGGATGACACGGGCCAACAATGTTGAAGGTGGCTCCTCTCGGGGAGCGCGTACAGAAAGGCGGGCTCGCTCGAACGCTGTCTCGAGTTTCCGATCCCCGGGACCAGCCGGCGGTTCAATTCTGGCTCGAGATCCTGCCGCGCCTCAATCGAGGAAGGCGGCGATGTCCTCGTCGTCGAGGGGATCGAACTCGGGTGCGGGGCCCTCGGCAGATTCCATCACCACATCTACTGCAGCACCGAGCGACGGCAGCGGTGTTCCGGGCGATTTCGCCGCCAACTCTTTGAGGTATTGTTGCAGTCGGGTAGCGCCATCATCGGCAAAGCTCTTGAACCGCACCCCGACGCCGTCAAACCCACCCTGAAAACGTGAGGCCCGACGCACCATCTCGCCGCGGCCGCTCACCGCTCCCAGTTTTTCAGAGAGGTGAAGTTGGAACACAACCGGCGAACCGAGTTGAGGACGAGCCTGGGTCCGCACCAGCATGCCCGTGGCCGACAGGTTGACCGTTTGGCAGAAGATCTCGCTGCCGCGATTGCCGAGAGCGGTCTGCAGGGTCATGGGAACCCGCAATGCAACCCGTGGTGCGACCTTCAACAGTCCTGCCATCTGATCCCAGATCATCTGCGGCGGATCGCTGATCAACATGACCCGGTTGACTCCCCGAGCCTTCAGGGCGCGAGCTGCATCGACCTGGTCGGGCTCGGCGAGGACCATGATCGCCGCATTCCGGCTCGGCGAAATGCCCCCTCGAAGTTTCTGAACGACTTCTTCCAGAGACCAATCGCTGGGCTCGGCGTCAAGGATAACGACATCGTAGTGCTGTTCGGAGGCACGGTTGACGCCCGCCTCCAGCGTCGCCACCCAATCCACTTCCAGCGCGTCCCGACGAAGCACCTGAGCGAGCTGTTCGAAGGCCGAACGTTCAATGCCCGCCGCCAGGACCCTTTGTTCTCCTCCGCTCATATGCCCCCCAGGCTGCGTCCCGGTTCCACTCGGGACGAAGGGCTGCGATGCGGCGGAGCGCAGACGAAGCAACGCCTCGCCGCAACACAGCTCTACCATTGTCTCATAAAGAACGGCGACAGTACCGTTTACGAACCGTCAACCGGCTCCTGGCCAGCCAATCGAGAAGAAAACGGGGTTCTTCCGGGCTGATTTTCAACGCGTGTGATCCAGTCTTTTCGCAGAGACCCGAAGGATGGCACGTCAAGCCGCAGGGCCAGAACCAGGGGATACAGCCACGCCGGATCATCGCCGACACGACCCACGGCGGCCACAACTGCGGAATCGAGCCGCGGCACGATGAATCCAGTGGCCGTTCGCCGCAGGCTCTTGCCATTGCCAAGCTCGACAGTCCGTGGCGACAGAGCGGCACGCAGCAAGGCCAATACCCGGCGTTCGCCCGCGGTGAGGCTGTCAGGCGGCAGTATGCGCGGTCTCAACATCCCCTGCCCTCGTTCGATGGCGCGCACCGTGATTGCTCGAGCACCACCCGCCATCCGCCGCAGAACACCGATATGACGACGCGGCGGTGGTTGGAATCGGATCCCGGTCAACTCCACGAGAAGGTTGCGAACCTCCGGGGAAGCAACAATGGTCGACGCGGCATCAGCCAGTACACCATCTGCACCTTCGCCCGGCTCGACGGCAAACAACCGTCCTCCGCGCCAGCGCGCCAAGGCCTCCAGCCGAGTCAACGAAAGCAACTGGTGTGTCTCGCCCAGGTTTGGCAGCAGACGGAGTGAACGAATAGCTTCTCGTCTCAGATCTCGCCTCGCAGCCCGCAACAGGAGGGCGATCAGCCGCTGGCCCTCGGGCCCGGAAATACTCTGCGGGCGCCCCGCAACCTCGATCATCATGTCCACCGCCCGCTCGCACAGATCCGAGACGTAGGGCGTCACCGCACGGCGGAGATCCGAACTGCTGGCGGCACCCGACACCACCGGGCCGAGCTCTACAGCCGCCTCGAACGGCGGATATCCGGGCAATACGGCGCGAGCTGCGACGATTCCGTCCCGAAGCAGCCACAAAATAGGTTCCTCTCCGTGGCGGGTCAGACCGATCACGCAGTGCAGAGGATCTTCAAGACGCATTCGATACAGACCATCGGTGAAACCGCGGGCAACAGGTTGGCCGTCCATCGTGACGTCAACCTCTGAGAACCGACAGGCCATTCGCAGCCACAGTCCTGCTCGGCGCCGGTCGAGCTTCGAGCATCCCCACCGCACCGTCACCTCGTCTGAGGAAGATGTCGGGACCGAAAGACCTAACCGCGGCGGCCGGCTCGCCCTCCGCTTGAATCGCAGCTGCCGTCCATCCACCACTCCGTCGATCTGCAGCCGAGCGTCGGCCGACCCGCCTGCCCACAGCAGAGCCTCGGCGCCTGAGGACTCGAGAGTGGCGATGGACTCCTGCCGCCGTGACGCCTCGGCTGCACCGTCGAGCGCTATAGCCAAGTTTTCGAGCGTCGCCCTTGCGATCGGGCCCCGCTTCCAGCTCACGCAAAAGCCACGCCAGCCGCTGGTCACCGCGATTTCCCGGGCACCGGAGCGGACCGCGAATCGTACGAGCTCGGCCGGCATCTGCCAGGTACCGCGCAGCTGCGAGTCGCACAGGCTGCGGATCTCGCTGGCGACATCGATGGCGAAAAACCGTTCTTCAATCACCATGCGACGCCATCCCGCTCCATCAGGGCAGCTCGAGCCAACTCGGCAAGACAGGTGTCTTCGACGGTCTTCGGCAGTCCAAGCCGGTCGCTGACCCAATCGGCAAGCAACAGAGCAGCAGCAGCCGGATACCTCCGCGCGAGAGCTTCCACCTTTTGCCAGAGGTCGCTCCCGCGATCGAATACCATCCAACGTTCCGACTCGGAAAGACCCAGGCGAGCACCGTCAAATACGGAAACGTCCTCCCCCTCGGTGCGGGCGACCCTTAACCGATAGGTTTCACCTGCTGCTGTCAGAACCTCTCCGACCCGGTTCGCGACCGGGTCCTCCTCTGAGCGCGACACGACCCGCTGCCAGTCGTCGAGATCGACCGCTCCGAGTGCGTCGGCGGCTGCCGCCCCTACCGGGGAATCGCGGTCGATGACCGAGCCCCGACGAGCGGCTCGGACGGCCAAACCACACTCCCGTCCGCCGACCGCTAACCTTCCTCTGCCGGCGAGGGCGAGGGCCCGCGCCATTGAAATCGAACGCCCACCGAGCAGCGGCACGAGTCGCCGGTGGTACAGCGCGTGGATGCCACCAAAGGATCCCGGGTTGACTGCGGCCGCGCGAACCAGATCCGCCATGCCGTCTCCCGCACCGGGGCTGAAACGCCGGTGCGCAGGCCTCCGCCAGAACCACAGAGCAAGACCAGCCAACAGCGATGCCGCCGCCAAGCCCAACAGGATCTTCTGATCGCGCAAAGTGCGAGACCCGTCACGCGACGGCGGTTTCGCCCGCGGTGGAACAACCCGCCGCAAACTTCCAGAATCCGCGCTGGCATCCACCACGCGCCATCGGCCATCCGCCCCCAGGTATTCCACCCACGCGTGCAGACCGGGCTGCGTCCGACCGGCCTCCCCCACCCATCCTACGGCCAGCCGGGACGCGATGCCGGCTCTTTCGAGAATCGCCGCCACCATGGCGTTCTGAACATCGCAATCGCCGGCTCCGACGAGAAGACTGCGCTCAAATAGATCGTGGCCGTTCAGCTGCTCCGTGGAGTGCCGCTGCGCGGTGGCCGGAGAGGCGTCGTAGACAACTCGCTGACGAACCCACGCCGATACCGCGGTCGCCCCGGCTTCGGCAGACAGGCCCGCGATTTCGGTCGACAGGCCGGACAACTCCGCCGGCAACGGTGGCCACCTTTCGCCAGCGATATTCGGGACGCCCACCCCGGCCGCGCTGCGATAGGTCAACCGCCCACCTCGTCCTCTACCCAGGTTCACAGCGGGGAGACCTCCCACCTCCGCAATGAGCACCAGAGATTCACCATTCAGGCGCACGCTGTCGGGGTCGACCGTATGGCCAGTCGCGACAGGCAACCTGAGCAACCCACCTCCGGCCGCGACTGTCATTTCCACCTCGAGACAACCGTCGACACATGGTGGACCATCCGCGAGCGCGGTATCACCCGTCACCGGATAGATCGGGGCGCCATTTGGATCGATCCCGATGATCAACAGGGCCGCAAAGAAGGGTCGTTCGGAGGCCGGGCGGTATTCGAGATCGACCCCCGGGGAGTCAGAGCCCAGAACGTCCGCAGCGGGCCCCCGATAGAGGATTCCGAGGTCGGCGTACGGCAGTCGGCCACCGGTCTGGGATGATGACCCTTCACCAACCGCCACCGCAGCGCCGGTATCGGTCAGCCCATCCTGGCCACGCGCGATCATTCGCCATCCCGAGAACGCTCCGAGGATGACGAATACGAAGACACACCCGATCACAAGCGATCGCGACGCCGACCATAGGTCGCGCACCTTCTCCACAAGCAGCGCCGGCGGCGATGGGCGGGCGTGGCGATCAAGCTCGGCCCGAACAAGACGGCGAATCTCGTGGTGGCCTGCAGTTACCAACCGTCGCAGCGACCGATCCTCACGGGCATCACCCCGGGCCAGGAGGACCGTCAGCCCGCTGCTGTCCATCAGCGCCTGGGGGGCCAGACCGTCGCTGACTCCCGCCGGCTTGGGTGCCCGCCCGCGGCGGCCCGTAAGGAGCAGATCATCGAGATTGGCGGCGTCACGAACGCGAAGACCGTGAACAAAGACTTCGACCCGCGGTTCCGGCCCCAGCCCGACAACACCGCGCAGGCCGCGACGTCGAAAATGAAGATTTGGCGGTGGGAGGTCGAAGACCGCACGGACCCGTTCGCCGTTGATTCGCACGTCGATTGGACGGTCTCCGTGACCTCGCCGGGTTAGAAACGGCGCGTCCCGAAGCACGGCGGCACGGAGAAGGGCCTCGATATCTTCACCACTCGCCTCGCGCTCGATCACGACTTCGCACCCGACATCCAGCCGGGCCGGTTCGTGCTGCACGACCCTGAGATCGCCATCGAGCCGAACCTGCCAGGCGGTGTGATCCAGCGAGCGCGAGCGGACGGTGATCGCGGAGGGGGAAAATCGGAGGATCGACCAGAATCCGATTCCGAACCTGCCGGCGCTCCGCGACCCGCCTCGTTTGCTCGAGGCGTAGAGGGTGAAGAGGAATTTCCGGGCGTGGGCGAACGTCATGCCGCACCCGTCATCGCGGCACACAATGCGGTCGAGACCACCCGTTGTCGACACTTCGAACCACACCCGGCCGGCACCCGCGTCCCGCGCGTTTTGTAGGAGTTCCCGCACGAAGACCCACGCGTCCGCCCCGTAGCGAGCGGCCTCGTATCTGGCCCGCGCCTGAAAGACGCTCTCTGAGTTGGTGGTCACCGCACCAGTTTACTCCGAGGCAGAGGGGCGGAGGGGATCAAACGCGTGCGGCGGAGGTGCCATCTTTTGCATTGTTTGACACCCCTATCTTCAGCAGATCGGCAGACCGTCTCGGGCAAACAATGCTAAAGGTGGCTCCTCCCGGGAAGCGCGCTCTGAAAAGCGGACTCTCTCGAACGCCCGAAAACGGTGCGATCTTGTTCGGGGGGAAATGGAGGCTTTCCCTGCAAGAGATTTCTCCACTCGCTTCGCTCGGTCGAAATGACAGGGATGGGAGGGAGGAGAGAACCCACACGTTCAGGCGTACAATGAAAAGATGACCGACGACCTTTTGAGAATGCAGACCTTCATCCGGTCAACCCTCGGTTGCGGGTGCCCCGAAGAAGTCTTGGAGTGGATCGAGTGCTCGCGTTCTGAACCGGTCCCGGAACACAGCCTGATGTTGACTCGAATCGACGTCGGCGGCCGTCTCCTGGTCTATGTCATCGAGGGCGACGAGGCACCCGAGATGGCGGTCGAGGCACTCCCCGCATTGATGGCCGCGGGTCTCGCCGAACGCAAGCGGGCGGGATTCAACCGGTTGCGGTTGGTGGTCGCGAGCGAGGCCCCCGACGCAATTCGACCCCTGGCAGAGAGGGTGTTTTCGGAATCCGCGCCTCGTGATGATCACATCCACCTGCACGTGGTGGAGACCGGCGATCTGCCGTTCGATTAGAGGGTCAGTACAGCGGTTCGGCGGCGATCCAGTGCATGATCGAGTCGGGCTCGAGCTCGTGGGCGGCGTGATCATCGCAGGTATGCGTGGCCTGGCCACACGATGGGCAGGTATGGACCTCTCCCATCATTGTTCGGTCGGTCTGTTCCGCCGACCACACCTGGATGGCTTCACAGTAGGTACAGCGAATCGGATCTGGTTTTTGCATAGTGCTACCTTCCCTCCAACGGGTTCAGAGGAACGCTATCTCATGTGCACAAGTGATTGATAGTCCTGCCGCGGCAGGATGGCGCCGCATTGCGGCGCCCATAGGCTTTGCCCGTGATTGCCCCCTTTGAGGATATTTGCGACCGAAACATCCGCCCTTGTCGAGGAAGGTTGTTCGCAAAATCCCCAAAGACGGTACGTCCGGTGAACGCGAACATTACACGGAGAATTGGAGCAATCTCCAGGCCACGCGCCCTACAACAGCCTCTCATCCGCGTCGTCGCTCAGGGCGACCACGGTCTGGAAGAGGGCGCGGACGATCTCGATGTTGTTGGACAAGAGATCGAAGAAGTCTTCGGCCTCGATCGCCAGAACACGGCAATCCCCTACGGCGGTGGCGTCGCCGAGGCGCGGCCGGCCGCTGAGAATGTCGAGCACTCCGAACCTGCCGCTGGGTCCGATCACGGCGCCCGCCCCATCGCCTGCATCGAGCCGGACCTTGCCCTCGACCACACAGTAGAGGTTGTCCGCGGAATCGTCCTTGCGAAAGATGATTTCGCCTTTTTCGAAGTTCTGTTCGTTGGCAATCGCGGCCAACCGCAGCACTTCCTCCGCGTTGCAGTGGGCGAACAGGTCGACGCCCTGGAGAAACACCATCATTTCGATCTGTGCCATCGGCGCCATATCGCTGTCTCCTCGTTTCGCCAACACACCCCGGGTCCGCGGACCGCCTTCCACCCGACGACTGACCCAAACCGCCGTTTCCCGGACCCTTTCGTCGTGGGTCTCCTCGGCAAGCGACGTGATCAAAGGGTAGAGGGATTCAATTTCTTCGTACCAGACGTCGTACAAAGCCGCCAGCACGATACCGATCGCGCTCGGGTCTTCTCTGGGATCGATTTGGATCAGACGCGAGAGCGTCTCTTCGGGCGATTCCACTCTGATGTTGAAGATCTGTTCGGCCCTTCGCAGCTTGTCTTCGGGCGGCGCGTCGTCGATCACCGCAAACACGTCGCGCCGCACCGAACCGGCCAGGGTGTTGTCGAGATACTCCAACGCTCGCGCCCGCATCTTCGGTTGCCCGCTGAGCAGGCTGCGCTGTGCGGCGCGCACATCCTCCGGGTTGTTGATGAGCTCGAGCAATCCGAAGATGTTGCTCACACTCCGCGCCATCCGCTGCGCCAACAACTGCTGCGGCAAGGTCGGCACCCGGCCATCAGACTTCCAGACCGCAAGCGGTCCGTCGAGACGGGCTTCGTGAAGCGACGACACCGCCCACAGGTCGGCCAACAACCGGACGTATTCCGAAGCCTCCCGGCTGAGGTGCTGGGTGACGATGCGGCGTTTGAAATGGACGTTGGTATCTCTGGTCCGCATGTAGACCAGCGCCTCGATGATCTTCGACCGGACCATGGCGTCGCCGGTGTCGAGGCTGTCCAGAAGAGCGTCGGCGCCCCTCTGCGAACCGATCAGCGCAATCGTCTTGGGAACCGCCCGGCGCACCCAGATCTGCTCGTCCTGCGACCGCATGAACAGAACCAGCGGTTTGATTGCGCCCTCGCCCTCTGCCACGAGCGCATTTCGCGCTTCGTGTTTCAACCGCCGGTTCGCCATCAACGACACCAGGATCGTGGCGTACAGCGGGTTGGCGCCGCTGCGCTCGAATCGCTGCCTCACCGCGGCGATCGCGGCCTTGACGACCAGGAGATCCCGATCGTACAGCATCGTGACGAGGACGTCGGAGGCGATCGGATCATTGACCTGACCGAGAGCGGCGGCCGTGTCAGCCCGCACGACCGGGTCGTCATCACCCGCGAGTTCGGCGAGAACGCCTTCCGCCCGGTTGCCGACGTCTCCGTTGCCTGCCGCCAGCAGGCTCGCGACCGCGGTCGCCCGCACGTGGGAATCCGGATCGTCGAGGCGATCCAAAGCCAGCTTGGCCGCATGTTCACCACGAAGCACGGCCAGCGTGCGCATGGCGCCGGTACGCACGCCGGCGTCCGGGTCGCTCATCACCTTTTCCACCAGCGATGCTGCGTCCTCACGGTTGGTCGCGGCGAGGACCTCGAGCGTCTTGAGGCGTACCTCAGCACTGTCGTGGTGAAGCAAAAGGGGCGACACCAGCCGGCCCTCGCCGCTGTCGGCGAGGAGGTCAAGGCTGTGGAGCACCTTTCGCGGATCCGAGCTCCCGAGCGATTGCACCAACGTCGTCACCGTCTTGACGTCTGTCGGATCGATCGCGGCGTCCGGTTGCAGGGTCCCCGACTTCAATCCCTCGCGGAAGGCGGTGATGTACTCGCGCCGCGCCTGAAAGGTCAGGACCAGCCAGACCACGGCCAGCACCAGGGTCAGCACACTGACAGACGCGGGTGGCAGGAGTTTGAGGGTCACCAGGATCAGGATGGCCGCTGCGCCCTTGCCGAAGCGCTGGACGAAGACATCGATAAAGGCCTTGGCCCTGACTCGCAACTCCTCGGCGACCGGCTGGAAAAGGAGTTCTCGAGTGGCCTGATCCACCGAGTGGCGAAGGCTGCCCTCGGCCAGAAACAACAACCACACCAGGGGATAGACGGCGGCCCAACCACCTGCAACCGCCACCACTACGCCCAATTGGGCCAGAGCCACCGTTCCCGGCAGGACCCGCATGCCCACACCCACACCCAACACCCTGTGGATGCGCCCGGTGAAAATGAGCTGGAAGAGAAAGCCGACGATACCCATCAAGATGAAGGCGAAACCGATCACCGACGTCAGGCTGTCGAGGCCGCTGGTGTTTTTCTCCACATACCAGTAAAACTGCCACTGCACCAACTGACCGATCATGACTGTGGCCATCATGAGCAGCGAGATCAGCGCCAGGAGCCGCGAACCGCGCAGAGTGCGCAGCCCGCCCCGGGCCTCTTCGATGCGGGGTCTACGCGTCCGCTCGGGTGCGATCTGCAACGGCTTGCGCCTCTCGATGAGAACGATCATGAACGGCACGATCAACAGCACCGCCGCCGCACCGAGCAGGGTGTAGCGGGTTCCGAGGACCTTCGTAACATTGACCGCCATCAACCCGCCGAGCACCGAGCCCAACAGTCCCCCGGCTCCGATAAAGGAAAAGAGCCTTCGCGCCTGGCGAGGATCGAAGACCTGGTTGGCGTAGGTCCAGAACTGAGACACCGCTATGGCGAAGGCCATTCCCAGCCAGATGTAATAGGCGACAACCACCCAACCGTGCCCGAGACTGAACAGCACGAAGAAAACCACCAGGCCCAGGACATGCAAAAGGGTGCTCGCCAGAATCAAGATTGGAAGCTGGATCCTGGCCGCGAGCCGCGAGTACAAAACTAGAACCGGGAATGAGATCACGGCCACGGCGAGATACACCCACGGCAGTCTTTCTGCTCCCAACGAGTCGAGAAAAGTCGCCTGGCGAACGCTCTTGGCAGCAAAGTGGACGGTGGTCAGGACCAGGAAGTTGAAAAAGAAGAGCCACGCCAATCCACCCTCGCCGGGGTGAATACCGAAGGCAGGTCCCCCGCGGCCACGACGCCGAACGCCACCGGCTAGGGTGCCGCCGCTGCGGATCCCCGTACGGTCGAAGTCAGTTGGATTCATCGGTCCCGGTGTCACGCATCCCTACGGTACTCTCCCACGCCTGAGGAGGCAACGATTCCGAAGCGGCGCCTCCCGAGATTCAACGTCAAATGGCCGAGAAGGTTTTGTTAAAATTTCTTAGTCGAGACGACTAAGATCTCTATGCTGCGATCACGAGGTGAGATCTTAGTGAGTCTTTATAAGAAATTATCAAAAAACACTTGACAAGCGATCGCAGAGTGATTATATTCACGCTAGCACTCAACGAAGCCGAGTGCCAATAAACTGCAACAACTCGAAAGGAGTGAGAGAGATGAACGTCAAACCGCTGGGCGATCGAGTGCTTCTGAAGCGCATCGAAACGACCGAAGAGGTGCGCGGAGGGATCATCATCCCCGATACCGCCAAAGAAAAACCGCAAGAGGCCGAGGTGGTCGCGGTCGGTGACGGCAAGATGGACGATAACGGGAAGCGTATCGCCATGACCGTCAAAAAGGGACAGCACGTCCTCATCGGCAAGTACACCGGCCAGGACATCAAGATCAACAACGAGGAACACACCATCGTCCGTGAGGACGAAATCCTCGGCATCATCGAAAAGTAGGTAGGAGGCGAATATGTCAGGAAAACAGATTGTCTACTCCGAGGAGGCTCGGAGAAAACTGCTGGAGGGCGTCAACAAGCTCGCCAATGCAGTCAAGGTTACTCTCGGTCCCAAGGGCCGCAATGTCGTGCTCGAGAAGAAGTTCGGCTCGCCGACGATCACCAAGGACGGCGTCACCGTCGCCAAGGAGATCGAGCTCCCGGACAGCCTCGAGAACATGGGTGCGCAGATGGTGCGCGAGGTGGCTTCGAAGACCTCGGACGTGGCCGGCGACGGCACGACGACCGCGACCGTCCTCGCCCAGTCGATTTATCGCGAAGGCATCAAGAACGTGACAGCCGGTGCCAACCCGATGGACCTCAAGCGCGGCATCGACCAGGCCACCAAGGTGGCGGTCGAGTCGGTTGCCAAGATGTCCGTGCCCGTCGAGGGTGACGCGGTGTCCCACGTCGGCACCATTTCGGCCAACTCCGATGCGGAGATCGGCGGCATCATCCGTGAAGCCATGGAAAAAGTCGGCAAAGACGGCGTCATCACCGTTGAAGAGGCCAAGGGCCTCGACACAACCCTCGAAGTCGTCGAGGGCATGCAGTTCGACCGTGGTTATCTGTCGCCCTACTTCGTGACCGATCCCGAGCGCATGGAAGTGGTGCTCGAGACCGCAGTCATTCTGATCTTCGAAAAGAAGATCTCCAACATGAAGGATCTCCTCCCGATCCTCGAGAAAGTCGCCCAGCAGGGCAAGCCCCTCCTGATCATCGCCGAGGACGTCGAGGGCGAGGCCCTTGCGACCCTGGTGGTCAACAAGCTGCGCGGCACCCTCAACATCTGCGCAGTCAAGGCCCCCGGCTTTGGCGATCGCCGCAAAGCCATGCTCGAGGACATCGCGATCCTCACCGGCGGCAAGATGATCTCCGAGGACCTCGGTATCAAGCTCGAGAACGTGACCTGGGAAGACCTGGGCAACGCCAAGAAGATCGTCATCAACAAGGACGACACCACCATCGTGGTGGACGACGACGATGAGTCCAAGCACGAGGCCGTTCTCGGCCGCGTCAGCCAGATCAAGCGGCAGGTCGAGGACACCACCTCGGATTACGACCGCGAGAAGCTCCAGGAGCGGTTGGCCAAACTCGTCGGCGGTGTGGCGCAGATCAAGGTCGGCGCCGCGACCGAGACCGAGATGAAAGAGAAGAAGGCACGTGTCGAGGACGCGCTCCACGCCACCAAGGCGGCTGTCGAAGAGGGCATCGTGCCCGGCGGCGGCGTCGCGTTGCTGCGTGCCATGGACGCGGTCCAGAAGCTTGCCGACAAATCCACCGGCGACGTCCAGACCGGCGTCAAGATCATGCTTCGCTCGCTAGAAGAGCCGACCCGGCAGATCATCCACAATGCCGGCGTCGACGAGGCGGCGGTGATCGTTCGTGAGATCCGCGCCGAAAAGGGCAACATGGGTTACGACGCTACTGCCGGCAAGATCACCGATATGATCAAGGCCGGCATCATCGATCCGGCCAAGGTGACCAAGAACGCCCTCCTCAACTCCGCCTCGATCGCGGGCCTGCTCCTCACCACCGAGGCGCTGGTTGCCGAGATCCCGGAAGACAAGAAAGACGGCGGCATGCCCGCCGGCGGCATGCCCGACATGGGCGGCATGGGCGGTATGGGCGGAATGTACTGATCGCCTGTCCCCGACAACATCAACTCAGACCCGGCTTCGGCCGGGTCTTTTTTTTTTGGCAGAGGGGCAGAGGAGCACGGGAGAAAGGGAGAAAGGGAGAAAGGGAGAAAGGGAGCCCATCCCACCGTCCCATCCGGAGCAACCGCAATTTTCGCGTCCACCGGACGTGCCGTCCTTGAGGATTTTGCGATCACGTTGCGCAGACACGAGTGATTTTTTCGGTCGCAAACATCCTCAAGGGGGGCACTCACGGGCAACAGCGCCATAAGAATCGGGATGTCGATTCCGGAGGGACGATAGGAAACGGCCCGCGTGCGGCGGAGGTGCCATCTTTTGCATTGTTTGATCCACGCATATCCACCGAGGCAGAAAATTCGGGCAAACAATGCTAAAGGTGGCACCTCCCGGAAAGCGCGCCCGGAAAGGCATGTTCACTCGACCGCTCGACAACGGCGCGATCTTCTTCGTGGGGAATATGGAGGTGTTCCCTGCAAGAGATTTCTCCACTCGCTCCCGGCTTCGTCCTACGGACTTCGCCGTGACAACCCGCTCGGTCGAAATGACAGGGGGGTGGGGTGGAGTCTGCCCGTGCGGCGGTCGTGCAAACTGGCGTGCGGCGGAGGTGCCATTTATCGCATTGTCTGGGCTCGCCTCATCAATCTGCACACATCGCTCGGGCAGACAATGCGATGGGTGGCTCCTCACGGGAAGAATGCTGAAAGGCATGTTCACTCGACCGCCCGAAAACGGCGCGATCTTCTTCGTGGGGAATATGGAGGTGTTCCCTGCAAGAGATTTCTCCACTCGCTTCCGGCTTCGTCCTACGGACTTCGCCGTGACAACCCGCTCGGTCGAAATGACAGGGGGGTGGGGTGGGTTCGCTCGAATGCCCATTTGAGGCCCAAATTCGGGGAATAAAGTAACCCCCACAAGCCTTTTCCCGTACTATCCACGGGGCACTTGATCGATCCGGATCAGCACGCGATTCAAAGGAAAGAACGTTGAACAACCAAAAGGTCTCGAAGTCACTGCATCTGCGGCATTTCATGCCGCTTGTTCTGGTTTTCTCATTGCTGTTGGCCACCGCTTGCGGCGGTGGCAACGGCGGCGATCATGGCGGCGGCGAAGGCCGTCCGGGCGCTGCAGCCGAAAAAGAGGAGCCCGCCATCGCCGTCAGCGTAGGCAACGTGGTGCGCGAGCCCATCTCCTCCCTCTACTCCACATCGGCCACCCTCCGCGCAGACCGGCAGGCGACCGTCATCGCCCGTACCCGCGGTGTGATCGAGCGCTTGGTCGTGGAGGAGGGCGATCGCGTGCGGGCCGGCCAGCCTCTGGCCTACCTGGAAAACGACGAACAGGAAATTTCGGCGGACCGTGCGAAGTCGGCCGAAGAAAAGGCCGAGAGGGACTTCGATCGCCTGTCGGGGCTGCACGAGAGAGGCCTGTCGAGCCTCGACGAATTCGAGGCCAGCCGGACTGAAGCCGAAGATGCCTCCCACGCCCTGGAACTCGCCGAGCTCGAACTCTCGCGAACCATCATCCGGGCGCCGATCGCCGGTATGGTCGTCGCCCGGCACCTCGATGTCGGCGCCACCTTGAGCGACGGCACGCCGGTGTACGACCTTGCCGATCTCGATCCCCTCTACGCCGACGTCAACATTCCCGAGCGCCACGTCACCCAACTCGGTCCCGGGCAGGAGGTTCGGCTCACGGCCGATGCCACCGGAGCCCAGGCCAGGGCACTGATCGAGCGCATCGCACCCGCAGTCGACCCGGCCACCGGCACCGTCAAAGTCACGGTGGCGGTCCAGGGCGATTCCGGTCTCCGTCCCGGGGCATTCGTCAGGGTCGATATCGTCACCGACACCCACCTCGATGCCCTCGTGGTCGAGAGGTCGGCCCTGGTCGCTGAAGGCCGCCGCTGGCACCTCTATCGCCTCTCCGACGAAGACCTCGTGAAGCAGATCGAAGTCGTACTCGGGTTTGAAAATGGAACCCTCGTGGAAATCGACCACCCGGTGGATTCCGAGCTCGTGCTTGAGGGTGGCGACCAGGTGGTGGTTGTCGGTGCTCCCGCCCTCTCGGACGGGGCCAAGGTCCGGGTCATGATCGACGAAACCGAGTCGACCGATGACGTAGAGGCGGCCGGTTGATGACTGCTCGCCGGTGCCCCGACAGTCCACTTTTGGTGGTTTGACGCATGCTTCCCCGCTTTGCCGTCAACCGCCCGATCACCGTGCTCATGGCCACTCTAGCTGTGTCCACCTTCGGTCTTCTCGCAGTACAGAATCTGCCCGTCGATCTTCTTCCCGACCTCTCCTACCCGACCCTCACCATCCAGACCGAGTACCAGGATGCTGCGCCGGAAACCGTCGAACAGTTCGTAACCCGCCCGATTGAAGAGGCCGTAGGGGTGATCCCAGGGGTGCGCGAGATGCGCTCGCAGTCCCGGTCGAGCCTCTCAGAGGTCGTGCTCGAATTCGAGTGGGGCGAGTCGATGGACACCGCGGGGCTCGATGTGCGCGAAAGGCTCGGTCTCGTCGAGCTGCCGCGCGAGGCCGAGATCCCCCGTGTTCTCCGTTTTGACCCGTCGCTCGAACCGATCATGCGTCTCGGCTTCGACGGCGACCGCGACCTCGACGAGCTACGCCAACTGGCCGAACGCTGGCTCAAACCCCGGCTGGAGTCGGTGGTCGGCGTCGCGGCGGCCAAGGTGCGAGGTGGTCTCGACGCCGAGATCGTCGTCGAGGTCGATGAGGATCGCCTCGCGGCCCTCGGACTGACGCCGGCGGACCTCGCTCTCGCGCTGCGTCAGGAAAACATCAACCAACCCGGCGGCACCCTCCGCGATTTCAACGCCATCTATCTGGTGCGCACCATGCACGAGTTCGAGGATCTCGAGCAGATTCGAAGAACGGTGGTGCGTGAAACCGGGAACGGTCGGATTCGGGTCGAGGACGTGGCGCGGGTCTTCCGCGGCCACCGCGATCGCGATGAGATCTCGCGGCTCGGCGGCCACGAGGTGGTGGAGATCGATCTCCACCGTCAGGGAACCGCCAACACTGTGGCGGTCGCCGGAGCGGTCCAAGAACGGCTCGACGAGCTTCGCCAGGAGATGCCGGCAGACCTCCATATCGAGATCCTCACCGACCTCTCCGCCTATATCTCCGACGCCATCCAGATGGTGTGGTCGGCGGCCTGGATCGGCGGGCTCCTGGCGATCCTGGTGCTCTTCTTCTTCCTCCGCGATCTCCGGGCAACCGCGATCATCGCGCTCACGATTCCGGTATCGGTCGTCGCCACCTTTCTCTTCATGGACCGCGCCGGGGTCTCCCTCAACATCATGTCGCTGGGCGGGCTTGCCCTCGGTATCGGTATGTTGGTCGACAATTCGATCGTTGTTCTCGAGGCGATCGACCGCCGCCGCGCCGAGGGGTTGGCGCGAGCCCAGGCGGCCATCAAGGGCGCGGGCGAGGTGGCCGGCGCCGTGACAGCGGCGACCCTGACGACGGTGGCTGTCTTCTTTCCCATCGTTTTCGTCCAGGGGGTCGCGGGTCAGCTCTTCCGGGACCAGGCCGTCACCGTGTGTATCTCCCTCGTGACCTCCCTTGTGGTTTCCCTGACCCTGATCCCGGCTCTCTCGGGCTTTACCTCCCGGGCCGGTTTTGAAAGCGCCACGCGTTTTGCCGGTCGTCAAACGGGCGATGGCGAGCCTCTGCCTTTCACCTTCCGATTCGCGGGTTTCGAGCTCGAACCGATCGGCAACGGGGTGTCGCTGATCAGCCGCATCCTCACGATCACGCTCTTTCCACTTCGTTTTCTGCTGCTGGTCGCCGCACTCGCGGTGGGCGCCCTGTGGTGGGTCTTCAGCAGGGTCTTTCAGATCATCGCCACCCCTCTGACCAGTGTCCTCGATTGGATCGGCCGGGCGTACCCGGGCACATTGTCGAAGGCGATCCAGCGTCGCTGGTTCGTGCTGGCGGCCGGGATCGCGGTGTTCGTCGGTTCGGTTCTGGTCATTCCGCGTCTCGGCACCGATCTTGTTCCCGACCTCGCCCAGGGCGAGTTCGCCTTCCAGCTCAAGCTCCCTGAAGGCTCGACCCTCGAGGCCACAGCCGAGACGGTCGACCGCCTCGAGGACATGTTGGTGGACGACCCCGCATTTGCCGCAGTCTTTTCGATGGTCGGAAGCCTGCCCTCAGCCGCATCGGGACGACGCACTCTGGGCGAGAATCTCGCTCAGATCAACTTCCGCATGGTCGCCGACGCAGGGGCCGAAGGGGAGGCCGCCGCGGTCGACCGCGTCCGCACCGCCATCGCCCGGTTCCCTCGCGCCGAAGCCGAGCTGGTGCGACCGGCCGTGTTGTCGGTACGGCCGCCGATCGCCGTCCAGATCTTTTCGGACAATCTGCGCGAGCTCGACCGGGCCTCCGAGACGGTTCGCCTGGCGCTCGAAGACCTCCCTGAAGTTCGCGACGTGGCCACCACCTCCGAACCCGGTAGCCCGGAGATCCTCGTCGAACTCGACCGCGAGCGAGCAGCCGCTCTCGGTGTTTCGGCACAGGATGTCGGCGCAGCCATGCGCACCAAGATCCGCGGCGACGTGGTCGGGGAGTTCCGGGAAGGCGAAGAGCGCATCGACATCAGGCTCCGCGCCGGGGAACGCTTCCGTTCGCTGGCCTCTGGGGTCCAGGCACTGCGGATCATTCTTCCAGGTGGCACCACGGTCCCCGTTTCAGCGGTCGCGGAGATCATCGTCGGCCGCGGCCCGGCGGCAATCTACCGTTTCTCGGGTGCACGCGTTGCCGAGGTCACCGCGCTGCCAAACACCCGGGACCTTGGGATGGCGCTGGACGCAGTGAGCGCCACGGTATCGGGTCTGGTGTTGCCGGCCGGCGCACGCCTCGAGCTCGCGGGTCAGAATAAAGAGCTCGCCGTCAGCTTCAACTCACTGTGGCTGGCGATGGCCCTGGCCACATTTCTGGTGTATGTGGTGATGGCCTCCCAGTTCGAATCGCTGATCCACCCATTCGTGATTCTCATGGCGGTACCGCTGGGCGTGGTGGGGGTGGTGACCGCACTGGTTTTGACCTCGACCTCGATCAGTGTTCTGGTCTTGATCGGCGCGATCATGCTGGCCGGTATCGTCGTCAACAACGCCATTGTGCTGGTCGACGCTATCAACCGACGGCGCCGCGAAGGTGAGGGAATCGACGAGGCGCTGATCGGGGCCGGTGGCGAACGATTGCGGCCGATTCTCATGACGACGGCCACCACGGTCCTCGCGCTCTTTCCCATGGCTCTCGGGCTGGGTGCGGGTGATGAGCTCCGAGCGCCCCTCGCGATCACAGTGATCGGCGGACTGACCATGGCCACGATCCTGACCCTGATCGTGATCCCCTGCATCTACCGAATACTCGGAGCGGCACCGGTTCGGGAACGCGTGGTGGAAGCGGAACCTGGTTCGCATGAAGAATTAGGAATTAGGAATTAGGAATTAGGAATGCAAACACCCACCCACCGACTCCGAATCACCGTGCCGACTCGCCTAAGGATCCTCAGGACTACGGCCTTCACATCGGGGGACGGCAGGCTGAAATTCCTCATTCCTCATTCCTCATTCCTCATTGAGGAGCTTCCATGCGCCTGACCGACATTCCCCTCGACCGTCCCGTCGCGACCCTCATGCTGCTCCTCAGTCTGACGGTGCTGGGCACCGTGGCGGTCTTCCTGTTGCCTCTCGATTTCATGCCGGTCGTCAACGAGCCGGAGATCGACATCGAGATCCCCTTCCCCGGAGCGCATCCACTCGAGGCCCTGCGCGAAGTTGTGGAGCCCATCGAGGAGGAGATCGCCACCATCCCCGATGTCAAACGGATTCTCGCCAATACCCAATCCGGCTCGGCGCGGATGGAGGTCATGTTCGACTGGGGTGTCGATGTCGATATCAAGAAGATGGAAGTCCGCGAGGCGGTCGACCGCGCCCGGCCTCTCCTCCCCGAGACCATCGGCCACATCTCGATCCGCGGTGATACGGATGGCGGCAGCGCCCAGGTGCTAGCGGGAAGAATTTCCGCCGAACGGAATCTATCGGAATCCTGGGACCTCCTCGATCGTCGAATCGGAAGGCCGTTAGAGAGAATCAAGGGTGTCGCCCGGGTCGATCTTTATGGGGTCGAACAACAACAGGTCCGCATCGATCTCGATCTCGACGCCCTGAGGCGGCACGGCATCGACGCCGGCCAGGTGCTCGCCACCGTCAACGCCGCCAACCAGGACGTCGACGCCGGGGTCATCCGCGGTGACATGGTCCGCTATGAGGTCCGCACCTTGACCCGATTCCAGTCGGCCGACGAAATCGCTGCGTTACGGGTCGGTAGCGACGGTCTCCGAGTGGCCGATGTGGCGGTCGTCGAGCTCCGCGAGCCGCGCCTCGACTACGGGCGCCACCTCGACCGCTCGTTTGCGGTCGGGATCGACATCTACAAGGAACCGACCGCCAATACCATCGAGGTCGTGGACAAGGCTCTCGAACGAATCGAAGAGATCAAGAAAGATCCCCAACTCGAGGGCATCAACCTCCTGATCTGGGAAAACCAAGGCGAGGCCATCCGCAACTCGCTGTCGGGTTTGCGCAACGCCGGCATCTACGGCGGCATCATGGCAATCGTCGTCTTGCACTTCTTCCTACGCCGATTCCGCACCACGCTGATCGTCGCGACTGCTATCCCCTTTTCGCTGCTGGTCACATGCGGCGCGATGTACGCTCTGGGCGCCCAGTTCAACGTCCTCACGCTGCTCGGTCTGATGCTCGGCGTCGGCATGCTGGTCGACAACGCGGTGGTGGTGATTGAAAACATCCACCGCTACGAGGGCATGGGCGAACCCGCGCCAGTGGCGGCGCGGCTCGGTTCGCGTCAGGTGGCACTGGCCGTTGTCGCCTCGACCGCGACGTCGATCTTCGTGTGGGCATGGCTCTTCGTCTCCGAACGCAACACCATGGTCATCATGATGGGCGAAGTCGCCCTCACGATCTGCCTCGCAGTGGCATGTTCGCTTCTGATTTCCCTGACCTTCATCCCGCTCGCGGCCGCCCGGTTTTCACCGGCTGAAGTGCCCAGGCCGGGGTTCGTCGTCCGCAAGGTCGTGCCAGCCTACCGTCGGCTGCTCGACTGGACCCTCGATCACCGCTTGATCACCCTGATCTGTCTCTTTTCGATCGCCGGGTCGGCCGCCTGGCCACTCTCCAAGATCGAAAAATCCGGCGATATGCCCGAACAGACCCGTGAGGTCTCGATCTTTTTGCGGGTCCACGACGACGTCTCGAAAGACGTCTTGGAAGGCCATATCGACGAGGTGGAAGAGTGGATCTTCGGCCGCAAGGAGGAGCTCGGTTTCGACAGCGTCTACTCGTGGTACAGCGAAATGGGATTCTGTATGACCCGGGTTTATCTGCCCGAGGCGACGGCCAGCCCGGAGGCCGTTGAACGGCTGCGATCGCAGCTGCGCGACGGGTTGCCGGAGATCGCCGGCGTCAGCCTCGAGGTCGGCGACCGCAACAACTGGCGCCACCGCGGTGGCCAGGACCGGCGCATGGTGGCGGTGGCGCTGCACGGCGAGGACCCCGAGTATCTCGAGGAACTTTCGATGCAGGTCGAGGACAGAATGCGCGGCCTCGACCACCTCGAGGAGATCTGGGGGCCCACCATGAACGGCACCAAGGAGCTGCGACTGATGGTCGACGCCGACGCCGCCCACAGCCTCGACGTCAGCCCAAGCAGTGTTGCCGAGGCGGTGGGGTTCGCCTTCCGCGGACGCCGCCTGCGCCGCTTTCAGGGTCCTGACGGTGAAGTCGAGATGGTGCTCGGGCTTCCTGAAGACGCCCAGCCCGGTATCGACGCTCTCGCCGACCTCCCGGTCCCCAGCCGCTCGGGCGGCACCGTTCCTCTGAGCTCGGTGGCCGAAGTAACGATCGCGCGGACCCCGGAGAGGATTCGGAGGGAGGATCGTCAGACAACGCAATGGGTGACGGCCCAGTTCGAAAAGGACGCCGTGACAACGGACGAAGCCAAGGCCCTCGTGGAAGAACGCATGGCCGGCTTTACCGTTCCCGAGGGCTACTCGTGGGACTTCGGACAGTGGGGGCACGACCGTGACGAAGCCCTGGGAACAATGCTGCGAGGCGTGGTGCTGTCGCTGATGGCGGTGATCCTCCTTATGGCCGCCCTTTTCGAGAGCTTTACCCAGCCCTTCGCCATCCTCATCACCCTGATGCTGGCCTTTTTCGGCGCCTTCTGGAGCCTGTGGTTGGGCGGCTACGACCTCAACCCGATCGCCTTCATGGGGATCATCATCCTCATCGGCATCGTGGTCAACAACGGCATCGTCCTTGTCGACCACGTCAACTCGCTCCGGGTGGCCGGGGTCGAACGGCGCCAGGCCCTGATCGAGGGCTGCGGCGACCGCCTGCGGCCCGTCCTGATGACTGCCATCACGACCATCTTCGGGCTCGTCCCGTTGGTCTTTGCCCGCGCCACCGTTGCCGGCGCCTACATCGACTCCATCGCAGTGGTGGTGATCGGCGGGCTCGCCACCTCGACGATCTTCACTCTGCTCGCGTTGCCGGTGTGGTACACCACCCTCGAGGACGTTGGAGCGGCGGTTCTCGCGGCCCTTCCGAAGTTCCGCGGCCGCACGCCGCCAGAATCCTCCAAAGACCCGGTTCTCGCGGACGTCGGAACGAACTGATCGAAGAGGATCGGGACACTTTGTTCTGAGGCTGTGCACTGAAACTCAGCCCGTGCACACTGCGCTGACCGTCCACCCTGAGGTGAGCCTCACCACTGGGTGACCTGCTGTCTCCTTTCGCACGATGGAATCCAATGACGATGTCTCGAAGAAAAAGACCTCGCAAGGACGGCGCGCAGTCTCTCCGAGGAACTGGCCGACACAACCGCCGCTGCCCTCTCCGCCCGGACCGACCCTGTGATCGATGCCCACTGGGACGACCGCGATATGGCCTTTCTCCAACGCGTGGCGCGCTCTCTCGTTGAGGCTGCACCCGAGACCTGTGGGTTGTTGACGGCGACCAGAAATGGCGACGTGTTGTTTGTTGTCGTTGCCGGCGAAGATGCGAATACCGACCTCGGCGTTGTGGGCCCGCGAGTGGCCGAGGCCCTCGGTGGGCGAGGCGGTGGCCGCGGCTCCGTCTTTCAGGGCAAGGCAGGCTCGCTCGCTCGCCGTGACCAAGCTCTCAAAGTGCTGATAAGTCCAGACTCCAAGGTCTGACAAAGCCACCCAACGCATGAGACAAGATACGACGACGAGGCGAAGGAGTTACCTACCGGCGAAAAAATACTGCCCGCGTGCGGCGGAGGTGCCATTTTTTGCATTGTTTGAAGTTTCCATGTTCAGCAGTCACGTGGGGCGTCTCGGGCAATCAATGCGAAAGGTGGCTCCTCTCGGGAAACGCGCACTGAAAGGCAGGTTCGCTCGGACGCGCGCAAACGGCGCACCTCTTTCACGCAAGACCTTCCTGCAAGAGATTTCTCCACTCGCTGCCGGCTTCGTCCTACGGACTTCGCCGAGCCTAACGCTCGGTCGAAATGACAGGTGGGGAGAGGTCGCTACGCCCTGTCGTCCGGCGGAGGTGTCCGGCTTCGCCTCTGGCTACGCCGTGACAAGCCCACTGTCACTGGTGGCTCCTCTCGGGAATCGCTTGCTGATACGAGCCGCGTGCGGCGGAGGTGCCATTTTCAATATTGTTGGATTCAACAACATGCACGTCGGCAACTTGATTCAGGCCAACAATGTTGAAGGTGGCTCCTCTCGGGAAGAGAGTTCTGAGAGCCGGGTTCACTCAAACGCTCGAAAACGGCGCAGATTCAATACAATGGGCGCGTGAAGATCATCACGACGCACCTGTCGGCTGATTTCGACGCCTTTGCGGCGGCGGTATCTGCAGTGCGTTTGTTTCCCGACCACGAGGTGCTCTTCCCCGGTTCGCAAGAGGTGGCGGTACGCCGCTTTCTCGCCGACACTGAGATCTCATTCCCTGAGGTCAAGCTGCGGCGCGCACGAACCGAGCCGATCGAGCACGCCGTGGTGGTGGACACCAGCAGCCCGTCCCGGCTCGGCGAGGTCTATGATCTTCTGGCCACCAGCGGCTGCCCCATCACTCTCATCGACCATCACATGGAAGAGGAAGAGGATGGTCTCGACGCCACCGAGACGATCGTCAAACCGGTCGGGGCAACATGCACGATCATCGCCGACCTCTACCGCGAACGCGGCATCGAACCGACCCTCCCCGAAGCGAGCCTGATGCTGATGGGCATCTACGAAGACACCGGAGGTCTTTCCTACCGGGAGACCACCCCGGATGACCTCCGAATCGCGGCCTGGCTGCTCGAGCAGGGAGCATCGCTTGCCTGGGTCCGGCGCTGGGTCCTCAAGGTGCTCCAGCCCGAGCAACTCGAGCTCCTCAACCGCATGGTCGAGGCCACCGAAGTCATCGACATCGCCGGGGTGCCGGTGTCGCTGTCGATGATCGAGGTCGACCGTTATCACGAAGAGGCCGCGTTCGTGGTCCACCGCTGGGTAGAGATCTTCGAGATCGTGGTTGGCGCGGTGTTCCTCGTCCGCCCGCCCAACATCAACCTCATCTTGAGGTCCCGCCTCCCCGGTCTTCACGTCGGCCGCGTCGCCCAACAGTTCGGCGGCGGCGGCCACCCGACCGCGGCATCGGCGCGGGTGTCCGATCTCATGCCGGTCGAGCTGCGCGAAGTGTTGTTGGAAGCCCTCGCCATCGAGATGCCGCCGCCTGCAGCGGCCATCGATATCGCCGCCCGCAAGATCTTTTCGGTCGACGACACGGTCACGGTCGCCGACACCAAAGATCACATCAACCAACTCCGGGTCAACGCCCTGCCGGTAAAGGACACCGCAACCGGAGACCTTATCGGCCTCGTCACGCGCCAGACCCTCGACCGCGCCCTCAGCCACGGCATGGACGAGCGGCCGGTCACGTCGGCCATGCAGCCCGACCTGCCCACAGTCCCCGCCTCGACGCCCCTGAACGATCTCCGCGACCTCTTCCTCGAAAGGTCCTATCGCTTCGTGGTGGTGGAGGACGCCGGGAAACCGGCGGGAATCATTACGCGCATGGAGCTCTTCCGACGACTCTTCGAACACCAGTACACCGCCGGCTCGACTCTCGACAACCGAATGGCAGGGACGCGGCCCGTGAGTCAGTCCATCACCCGTCTGCTGCGCGAGTTCGCGCCACCGTGGGTGCTCCGGGTGCTCGACGCGACACGCCGGGTGGCCGACGGCCAGAATGTGCCGGTCTACCTGGTCGGCGGCATGGTGCGGGACCTGCTTCTGGAACGGGCCAATGAGGATGTCGATCTTGTCGTCGAAGGAGACGGCATCGCCTTTGCGGCCGCGCTGGCGGAAGAACTCGGAGGCCGGCACCACCCGCACGCCCCATTTCTGACCGCAGTCGTGACCCTGTCCGACGGCTTCAAGATCGATGTTGCCTCCGCTCGAACCGAGTTTTACCGCACCCCGGCCGCCCTCCCCGAGGTGGCGACGTCGCTCATCCGCCAGGATCTCTATCGCCGCGACTTCACCATCAACTCGCTGGCGGTGGCCCTCCAGGGTGATCGCTACGGAGACCTGGTAGATTTTTTCGGTGGCCGCAAAGACCTCCAGCGTCGAGAGATCCGGGTTCTTCATTCGCTGTCCTTTATCGACGACCCGACCCGCGCTTTGCGTGCGGTACGGTACGCGCGCCGCCTCGACTTCTCGATCGCGCCCGATACCAGACATCTAATTACAACCGCCCTCGCCGAAGGTGTCTTCGACAGACTCTCAGGCCAACGGCTGCGGCGCGAGCTCGAGCTCCTTCTGACCGAGGCCCATCCGACCGAGGCCCTTGCCCTGGTCGCCCGCCTCGGTCTCCTACCCGCCATCTGCCCGGACCTGGAGTGGAGTGAGACGATTCGGGGACAGCTCATGGAAGTCGAAGGCCAGCTCGCGTGGTACGAGCTCGAGGGCCTCGGGCCGGCACCCGAGCTTTGGATCCTCTTTCTTGCCGGTTTGGCTGTGCAATCAGGGGCCGATGCGGTGGCACACCTGGCAGAACGGTTGCAGCTCGGCGGCTCGGTCCGTGACCGCGTCCTCGCCCTCCCCCACCAGGTCGAGACCATTGTTCAGGCGGCCGACCCGTCCCTGCCCCGTTCGCAGCGCTCGCGGGTGATCGAAAATTGTGCCCCCGAAGCCCTGTTGCTGGCGATGGCAGAGGTTCCGCTCGAGGCGAGGCGGGTCCTCGCCGACGCAGCGGAAGCGGCGGTGCGGCTGGAGCTGCCAGTCACCGGCCAACAGCTGCTCGACCACGACGTTCCGCCCGGTCCCCACATCGGCCGCGCACTGACGATGGCGAGGGACGCGCTGGTCGATGGTGTGGTCAGCGCCGACGAGGTCCTTTCGTGGGCCGTCGCAACGGCGGCGGGCCTCAAAGAGGAGGGCTCGTGAATCTCCATTCAATCGTCGCAGGCATGCTGGTACTGGTCGCCGCTACTGCGTCGGCACAAGTACCGATCCCAGTTATGGAGAGGGTCTTCAGCGAAGGCGACGTCGCGACCAGGGTCACCCTCTTCAGCAACCGAGTGGTTGTGGTTACGATCACCGAGAACAGCGTCCAGGGATTTTTCAAATACATCACGCTGCCCCCGGACCAGTACCTGATCTATCTCGGAATCCTGCAGAAAGCGGTCGAAGAACTCGGCGAGAAGCCCGTAACCTCGGCGGTCTCGACACCGAGGAGCAAGATTGCTCTCACCCTGCACATGGGTCCGGACTCACCGCGCGAGATCGACTTTTCGCCCATGGCCACCATTTCACTGCCGCTGGCGCAGATTTCGGGAGCAATAAACGACCTCGAGCACCTGGTTCGCGACGCGAGCCCGTCCTCCGAAGTTCTCAAGGGGTGGGACCCGCAACGCGACGATCGCGTGGAGCTCATGACCGGCGCCTACGCTCGGGTGGCCGAGGTGCTGGACGATGGAGTCATCGTGCTCGAGCACGAGGGCACCTTTATCCGTGAGATTGTCGGACTAGACGCTCGCGACGACGTGATCCTGCGCGTCGTAGGACCCGAAAATTGAGGATCACCGGCGGCGCCTGGCGATCAAGGAGGTTGCGTGGTCCGGCAAAGTCGATGCCTGTACGACCCACTCCCGACGCCATGCGCGAACGCGCCTTCGCCGTCTTCGGCGAAAGGGTTGTGGGGGCTCGATTCCTCGATCTTTTTTCCGGCACCGGCGCCGTGGGGCTTGAAGCCCTTTCGCGCGGCGCGAGCACCGTTGTCTTCGTCGAACGACACCGGGGGGCGGCTCGCATCATCAGCGACAACCGCGCCCTCTTCGAGCTCGAGGACGACCGGGCCAGGATCCTGGTGCAACCGGCCGCGGCAGCAGTGGCTTCCATGGCTCGGCGCGGTGAGACTTTTGACGTGGCGTGGGCCGACCCCCCGTTCGAGAGCTGGGAGGAAGGGCTCGAGGCCCTCGCCGTCGCGTTTGCGACCGGTCTCATGGCATCTGCCGGTATGGGGTGTTTGGAGTGCCCCGAGCGCGCCGCGGTCGAGACGGCGCTACCCGAGGGATTGGAGATCTTCCGCGACCTCGGCGGCGGCGCTTCAAGGGTGGTTCTGATGCGACGTTCGAACGTCGGAGAGTTGGACCGTTAGGACGTCGGGTCCTTCGCCTCGCGGACGGTACCCGTCTTCAACAGGAATCAATACTGTTATGATCCTGGTAGGAGTCCACCATGGCACTGCTTCGACCCAAATCTCAACGCCGTCTGACCACGTTGCGGGCCTACACCTTCATCACCTGTCCGTACAACGGCCACCAGGTGTCGATGTGCCGCGGTCTGTGTGAGCCGGATGGTGAGTACGGACACTGCGGCCGCATCGCCCCCCACAAAATGATCGGCCGCCACCAGGCCGCGATCATCAGCTACAAGGCGAGACCGCTCAAGTACTGATCTGGATGCTGGATGCTGGATGCTGGATGCTGGATGCTGGATGC